>Ga0114959_10001218_pt1 | contig 23038 bp, 25 predicted proteins | sample C_130625_EF_Meta_FD_87317 | JGI IMG/M metagenome (GOLD analysis project Ga0114959, IMG submission 87317) | Freshwater microbial communities from Lake Croche, Canada to study carbon cycling - C_130625_EF_MetaG | ecosystem: Environmental > Aquatic > Freshwater > Lake | place: Lake Croche, Canada... | reverse complement strand
TGGCAGGAGCAACCTTGGTGGCCGTCGCCGGATTGTCCATCGGTCAATTCGTCAATGCCACGGCCACCAACACCGTTGTAGCCACAATTCCCGTCGGCGTTGACCCGTATGGCATTGCCATCACCCCGAGTGGCGCCTACGCCTACGTGACCAACAACGGCGGAAATACCGTTTCCGTGATCGCTACCGCAACCAACACTGTCACGGCCACTATTACTGGTCTTTCACGTCCGATCGGCATTGCCATAACACCAAATGGCTCTTACGCGTACGTAGCAAACTACACCGCTAACACGGTGTCAGTGATTGCGACTGCAACTAATACCGTCACAGCAACCATTTCGGTCGGCACCAATCCGCAAGACATTGCGATAACCCCAAATGGTTCCTATGTCTATGTTTCCAACCAAATCTCAAACAACGTGTCGGTCATATCAACTGCAACAAACACAGTAATTGCCACTACCACGGTTGGAACTCAACCTAATGCCATCGCTATTACACCGAATGGCTCGTTTGCATACGTCGCAAACTTTTCCACCAATAACGTGAAGGTTATGTCAACTGCAACAAACTTAGTTACCGCGACTATCGCAGTAGGCACCAATCCGAACGGTGTTGTCATCACGCCTGATGGCAATTATGCATACGTCTCAAACCAAAACAGTGCCAACATATCGGTGATATCCACTGCCACGAACACAGTGCTGTCCACTATTTCACTTTCAGTCCCCTATGTAGGCGCAATAACACCAGACGGGAATTCCTTATATGCGACTAGCGGTGGTACCCAAGTAGTTGCGATTTCCACCGTCACCAACGCCGTCACCGCCACTATTACTGCTAATGCTTCGGTCTATCCGAAGTTTGTCGCCATCACTCCTGGCGGCAGTTACGTCTACGTTGTAGATGACGCCTCCGATGCCGTGGCAGTCATCTACATTGGCCAACCCGATCCTGGCGTGACGGCTCCGATGCAGGCCTATGTCCCCGGGGCCGGCGAGACGTGCGGCCAGAATGCGCCCGCATGGGTCAACTGGCCAGGAATCGCCACCCAGCAGAACCAGGGCTGGAGCAGCAGCTGGCAGCAATGGCCCAACGGTGGCACCGGCGGCATGGTCTGCGTGCGTCAGCCGTACTACACGACCAGCGGCACGTGGAGCGCTGGCTAGCCCTCGGGCTCAAACCCATCTACGTCCTACTACGTCGGGCTGGCGGGATTCGAACCCACGACCCCTTGACCCCCAGTCAAGTGCGCTACCAAGCTGCGCTACAGCCCGTTCACCGGTGAACCGGCCGGCCGAGCCTACCTAATGGCCGCGCGCCTCAGCACGACAGGTTGCCTGAGCAGGCGGTATTGATCCACAGCAGCCCAACTCCGGCCAGTCCGAGCCCGATCAACGGCAGCAAATACGCCACACCACGAGCCACCTTGAGGCCCGTCGATCGCTTCCGTCGGGTGAGGCCCCACAGAATCCAACTGGCGGAGATGCTGATCAGGGTCAACGGAAGGGTCAGCCAGAACCCTGCAAACACAAGGACAGCCGGGGTGGAGCCACCGGAGTCGAAGAGCATCGCGCTGAAGGCTGCGACGATCAGGGTCGGGACGACTAGGAGAAGCCACACGATGGTCGAGATGATCGGAAGAACAGGGCTGACTGCACTGACGCCACTTCCGGTGCCAAGCGACACCTCGGCCGCTGTAGGCGCCGGCTCGTTTTCACTCACGTGCGCACGCTAACAGCGCCACACGGGTCACGGGCTAGGTTGGCCCCATGAAGGTGCTCAAGTGGATCGGCATCGTGGCGGTCGCGCTGATCGTCGCCGGCGTATTGGCTGTCATCGCACTTCTTGCCAGCCGCGCGATAGCCGATCACAACACCAACGTGGCTCAGGCACAGCTTGATCCGTTCTACACACCACCTACTCCCTTGCCTCAGACACTCGGCACCGTCATCCGCACCGAGCCACTGGGCATCACCATCGAGGGCGGCACGGCCCAGCGCATGCTCTACGTCTCCGAGACGCCAACGGGCACCAAGGCGGCCTCCGGCGCCATGATCTTCATCCCCACCAGTCCTGCTCCCACGGGCGGACGCCCCGTCGTGGCCTGGTCGCACGGCACCCTGGGGCTGGGCCCCGCCTGTGCCCCATCACGGTCGACCGACCCCACGGCCGACATCTCCACCTGGCTGCCGACCATGATGCAGCTGGGCTGGGTCGTGGTCGCCACCGATTACGTCGGCATCGGGACGCCCGGCCCCAACCTCTACCTCGACGCTGACTCCGAGGTGCGCGACGTCGTCAACTCCGTGCGTGCGGCTCGCAACATCCCTGAGGCAGACGCCGGCAACCGCTACGTGACTTTCGGTCACTCCCAGGGCGGCCACGCCTCTATCTGGGCGGGATGGCTCGCTCCGACCTACGGGCCAGAGCTCACCCTGCTTGGTGTCGCCGCCGCAGCCCCCGCACTCGAACTGAAGCCCATCATGGCGGCCCAATGGGACACCCTCGTCGGCTGGGTGATCGGCCCAGCTGCAGTGGAGTCATGGACGCACGTGTACCCCGACCTGCCGATTACCGACGTCCTCACCAACACCGGGCGAGCGGACTGGTCCGACATCGCCTATCAGTGCGTCAAGAACTCCGCGCTCACCAGCGCTGTGCGTCAGGCCGTAGGGCAACGCTTCTTCGCATCCAATCCCGCAGTAAACCCTGCCTGGAGCAGCATCGCCGACCAGCAAACCCCAGCACCACTACCGGCATCGATGCCAGTCTTCATCACGCAGGGCATGACTGACGAAGTCGTACTGCCCTGGCCCCAGGCGATCCTGCAGGAGACATGGTGCGCCGCAGGCTCAACACTGACCATGGATTGGCTTGGCCAAACAGGTCACGTAAAGGCATCACTTGTGGGCGGGCCCAACGCCGTGCCGTGGATCGCCAATCGTTTCGCGGGGCTTCCGGCGGGCAACACGTGCAACGTGCCGCCAGCCGTAGCACCCGTCGATCCAACTAGCGACGCGAGCGCTTCTCCCTGATCCGCATCGTCACGCGGATAGGCGTCCCGACGAAACCGAATTCTTCACGCAGGCGCCGCTCGATGAATCGACGGTAACCGGCCTCGAGGAAGCCGGTGGTGAACAGCGCAAATGTGGGCGGGCCTGTTTGCACCTGCGTACCGAACAGAATGCGGGGCTGGCGGCCACCGCGAAGCGGATGCGGGTGCGCCATCGCCAATTCCTTGAGGAACTGGTTGAGTCGGCCGGTCGATACCCGGGTCTCCCATCCTTCGAGTGCCTCATCCAGTGCAACGGCCAGCTTGTCGACGTGTCGCCCGGTCTTGGCCGAGATGTTGACGCGTGGCGCCCACGGCACCTGCACCAGGTCACGATCGATCTCGCGGTCCAGATAGCGGCGTCGCTCCTCGTCAGTGAGGTCCCACTTGTTGAATGCCAGCACAATTGCGCGTCCGGCCTCTTCGGCCATAGCGATGATGCGCACATCCTGTTCGCTCATCTGCTCCGAAGCATCGACCAACACAATGGCAACCTCAGCACGGTCCAGTGCCGCCTGTGTGCGAAGCGTGGCATAGTACTCGTGCCCGCTGGCCTCCTTCGCCCGCCGACGAATGCCCGCTGTGTCGACGAACCACCACCAGCGATCACGCAACTCAATCAACTCGTCAACGGGATCCACCGTGGTGCCAGCAACACTGTCGACGATCACCCGCTCGCTGCCCGCCAACGCATTGAGCAGCGACGACTTGCCGACGTTGGGCTTGCCTAGCAACGCAACGCGACGGGGCCCTGCCTCGCGCACGATCCCGCTACCGGTCTCGGGCAGCAGCGCAACAGCCGCGTCCAGGAGATCTCCAGCGCCTCGGCCATGAAGTGCCGACACCGGGTGCGGCTCCCCTAGCCCCAGCCCCCACAGCGCCGTCGCCTCGAGCTCGGTTGCCTGATCGTCAACCTTGTTGGCCACGAGCAGCACCGGCTTACCTGATCGCCGTAAGACCTCGACCACAGCCTCGTCGGTGTCTGTGGCACCCACCGCAGCATCGACGATGAACAGCACGGCATCGGCATCGTTGATAGCGCGTTCGGCTTGCTTGGCGATGGCGGCCGCGATTCCACGAGCCTTGAGGTCCCACCCACCGGTATCGATCAAGACGAAACGGCGACCATTCCACTCGGCTTCATAGGTGACCCGATCGCGCGTGACGCCAGGCACGTCTTCGACGACTGCCTCGCGACGCCCGATCATGCGGTTGACGAGCGTGGACTTTCCGACATTGGGGCGACCGACCACAGCAAGCACCGGCAGGCCCGAATGCTCCCCGCCAGGTCTCACCAATTCGCCAAGTTCAAGGTCGAAGTCGCCGAACTCAGCGCGGGCCGCCGCTAGAGCAGCTTCAAGAATTGCTTCCTCGTCATCCACCACATCGAAGTCATCCACCACACTCGTGTCGTCGTCATCCCCGAATGCCACCCAACCGTCGCTCATGACGCCTCCCTCAGTCCCGCTCGCCTGAGCGCTTGGTCGTCGGCATCGGTCATCACCTGACGAAGTTTTTCGGTCACGGCAGCCCTGGTGCTGGCGCGAAGTGGATCCCCCAGAGTCGGCAAGCGATGCTGAGCGGACACGTACGCACGAATGGGTGACCCGATCCGCGGCGGATCTGTGGGCACCCTTCCCTGTTCTCCCACCAGTGTGACGCATACGACGGGCGCGTGAGACATCGCCACCAGCCACGCAGGGTCCACCTGAGAGCCGACCACCGCGACCGCTCGGCCATCGGCCAGTGCATCGGCTGCAGACAGCTGGGCCCTGATGGCCGTGGCACCCACGGGCACGAGCCCCCCGGCCGCCTCCAGCACTCGCTGAGGCACGGCTTCGATCATGGCCGCATTGGCCACGACATGTATTGGACGAGGCGAAATCGCCTGCAGCAACGGACCGGCCAGCACACCCTCACTCGAGCACAGCACAATCACGCGACCACTGGTCCCCATGTGATGGGCACCGAATACCTGCAAGCGATAGGCCCACCGCAGTCCGGTCGCCGACAGGTTTCGCACGTGAGCTGCTCCACGCCACGACGGCATCGCAACGCTCACGGGACCACCAACGCGCATACAGCGACGATCGATTGCTCCAGATCAAGGTCGGAGGTATCGACCACCACAGCATCGGGTGCGATCGTCAGAGGCGAAACCGCCCTGCTCGAATCCTTGGTATCGCGGGAGATGAGCTCAGCCCTAGTGGCTTCGACATCGCGCTCGCCAGCCCCGCGATCGTGATCCTGTGCCGCACGTCGCTGCGCACGCACCTCCGCAGAGGCCGTGATGTACACCTTGACGTGGGCGTGGGGCAGCACCACTGACGTGATATCTCGTCCTTCGACAACGATGCCCTGCCCCGCTGCCGTCGCGGCCATGACTTCGTCACGCTGCCTTTGCACTAGGCCCGCACGCACACCGGGTATGGCACTCACGGCACTCACGGACGCCGTCACATCATCCTCGCGAATGGGATCAGACACATCCTGGCCGTTGACATGAATGGTCGGAGCGAATGGATCCGTGCCGCTCTCAATGTTCAACGATTGCGAAAACGTGGCGACCGCGTCGGAGTCGGTCACATCAATGCCGGCCTGGAGAACTGCCCACGTGGCTGCTCGGTACATCGCCCCGGTGTCGAGGTATCGCAGCCCGAGTCGTCGTGCCACTCCGCGACAAACACTTGACTTACCGGACCCGGCCGGCCCATCGACAGCCACCACGGGCAGGTCAGTCACCATCCCGCTCAACTTCTTACATCGAAATCGCGAGCCCGAAGTGCATCTGCCAGCGTTGTGCCAGTGTCCGGCGACACAAAGAGACTGACGAGGCCGCTCGGTCGACCAAGCACATGCTCAATGCGGACATCCTCCACGTTGACATCAGCATCGCTTGCCGCAACGAACATTCGAGCAAGCTCACCGGAGCGGTCCGCGAGCTGCACCGTGACCTCGGAATAACGCTCAGCGGCCGCACCATGCTTTCCAGGAATACGCGCCTGGCCCTCAGCTCCCGACGTCAGCAGGGCCGCGATCTCTGCCTGCTGTCCTGCACGTAAAGCGACCGCTGTGGCCTGAAGTTCCTGCGCGAGCTTGTCCAGAATGTCCGCGACAGGACCGCCATTGACCGCGAGGATGTCATTCCACATGGGTGCATGGGATGCCGCGATGCGCGTCATATCCCGCAGACCTTGACCGGCTATTCGCACATGCGTGGTGTCGGCATCAACCAGCTGAGCGGCTAACGCACTCGACACCACCTGGGGTGCATGGGACACGAGCGCCACAGCGAGGTCGTGCTCCGTCGCGGTCATCTCCACCGCGTAGCCACCACATGTCGACACCAACCTGTGGACTTGCATCACATGGTCACTCGTCGCCTGCGCGGGCGTCAGTATCCAAAGGCGGTCATCGAACAGGTCCGCGCGAGCCCCCGCTGGTCCCGACACTTCGCGTCCTGCCATCGGGTGCCCACCGACAAGCCGCTGTGGGTCAGCCCCACGCTCAATGGCCTGAGCCAGCACCGGCGCTTTGATGGAGGTGACGTCGGTCAGGGTTGCACGAGGAAATCGCTGCGACACGTCCGCAAGAACCTGAGATGCGTGCCGCGGAGGGCAGGCCACGACAACCACATCAGGTGTGTCACTTGGTTGGAGCCGAGTCCCCGCGCCACGATCAATGGCCACTCGAAGATTGTCACCGTCGACATCGTCAAGTAATACCTCAACGCCAGCACGCCTCAATGCGAGGGCAATGGACGTACCGAGCAAACCTGTACCGACAACGAGAACTGCGCCGTCGAGTCGAGACCCCGAGCTCACGAGGCGACATCCGGGCGCAGGACCTCTGCACCCCGCAGGTACACGTGCTGGATCTCCGACCGCGGCACATCGATCTCTGCATGGAACAGGATGCGCACGGTACGCGGAAGAGCATCGACGACGTCAATTTCCTGCGCGCACATCAACGGCACATCCACAAGCCCAAACGCACGCGCGCCGCTGGCAGGGAATGCCGACACAAGATCGGGAGTATTGGTGAGCAGGGCGCTCACGAGGGCGTCAGACGTGATCCCGTTGCGCACCAGCATGTGGTCAATCAGCTCAATGACGGCTTCGCGCATCTGGTCAGCGTCGTCCGCCGTGAGGCAGGTAGCACCGCGAATGCCACGCAGAGCCATGCCGTCCTCCCGAGGGGCGTTGTTGTCGCTCACGCGTGCGACGAGGCCTCAGCCTACCGAGGCCCTAGAGCCCCACAGCCGTGTACAGCGAGCCCAGTTCTGGTCCCGTGATGGCGCGGAGTTTGCCCGGGCGCTGCTGCCCGAGGTGGATCGGCCCAACGCGAGTCCGCACGAGATCCGTGACCGGGTACCCCACCTCTTCCAGCATTCGTCGGACGATGCGGTTGCGGCCCTCGTGGATGACCAGCTCAATGAGGGAGCGGTCCGGAAGCGTCTGCACAACTTTGATGGAGTCGCACCGCGCCAGCCCGTCCTCCAGCTCGATGCCGTCCTTCAGGGGGCGCAGTTCGGATATGTGCACCTGTCCGCGTACGGTCGCCACATAGGTCTTGTCCACCTCGAAGGACGGGTGTCCCAGCCGATTCGCGAGCTCGCCATCATTGGTCAGGATCAGCAGGCCCTCGGTATCGGCATCGAGTCGACCCACATGAAATAGGCGTTCGACGCGATCAACGACGTAGTCTCCAACACAGGGTCGCCCTTCATCGTCCATCATGGTCGAGATAACGCCACGAGGCTTGTTGAAAGCGAACACCAGAATGTCGTGCGCGGTGGGCACACGTTCGCCGTCGACGCGGATGACCGCTGTCTGGGGATTGACGCGAACGCCCTGCTCGCGTACGACCTTTCCATCAACCTCGACGCGACCCTCGGCGATCAACTCTTCACATGATCGACGACTACCGACGCCAGCCGAGGCCAAAACCTTCTGAAGCCTTATGCCCTGCTCGTCGTCGCTCATTCGCCGGTTGCCACTGCGTCAAGAACATCCTCAAGATCTGCGAGGTCTGGCAGGTGCTCCGCGAGCGGTGGCAACTCCTCGAGCGATGCAAGTCCCATGCGCTCGAGAAAGTAGGACGTCGTGCGATACAGAATGCCGCCTGACTCGTCGTGCCCCGCCTCTTCAATGAGGCCTCGAGCCAAGAGCGTGCGAATGACGCCGTCGACGTTGACGCCACGCACGGCACTGACCCGACCACGCGCGATCGGTTGCCGGTAGGCGATCACGGCCAAAGTCTCAAGGCTCGCCTGCGTGAGCCTGGCCTGCTGACCGTCGAGGACATGGCGCTCCACAAGTGGCGAGCACTCGATGCGTGTGTAGTAGCGCCATCCGCCAGCCACGTCTCGCAGGTCGAACCCTCTACCCTGCGCGTCGTATTCGGACTTGAGCTCCAGCAGCACGCGCTCCACGTCGGCCAATGGCTGGCGCGTGATAGCCGCCAGCGCCAGGGCACTCATCGGTTCATCTGCCAGAAGCAACAACGCTTCAAGGCCCGCTGCCAAGGACGGTGCCCCGAGACCTACGTCCTCGGCTCCATCGTCCTCGACATCGTCGGTCACGTCCTGGTTCACGACTTCCACGGTCTCGCTCATGAGCCCTCCGCTGCAGGCTGGTTCGGGATGCCATCATCAAACTCATCGACCACGACTACGTCGCCCTCATTGGACCCTGTCCAACGGATCGTCAGATCACCCAAGGGGGTGATCTGCTCAAAGGCCACCATCTGGTCTCGGTACAGCTCCAACAGCGCCAAGAATCGCCCAACAACCAACAGTGTGCTGTCGCAGTCGGAGATCAACGTGCGGAATGTCATCGTGCGATTTCGACGCATGCGATCAACGATGATGCTCGCCTGCTCGCGCACGGAAACTCGCTGTAAGTGCAGGTGGCCTACCGCAACCTGATCTACAGGCTTGGGAGCCAAGGCTTTTGCCGCCAGCGCAGCGAACTGCTCGGGTCCGAGCCCGATGAGAACTTCGGGCAGGAGCGCCGCAAAGTGCGGCTCAAGGCCGACTGTTCTGGGGAAACTGCGACCCGCCAGTGCGATGCGATCGGCAAACAGTGCCGACACTTCCTTGTATGCGCGGTATTGCAGAAGCCGTGCGAACAGCAGGTCGCGGGCCTCGAGCAGGGCCAGATCCTCTTCGTCCTCCACCTCGCCGCTGGGCAGCAGGCGGGCAGCCTTGAGATCGAGCAAGGTGGCCGCGACCACGAGGAATTCGCTGGCTTCATCTAGGTCCCACGCCGACCCTTGAGCCCGGATATAGGAGATGAACTCGTCGGTGACCTCATGGAGCGCCAGCTCGGTTACTTCTAGTTTGTGACGCGAAATCAACTGGAGGAGCAGATCGAACGGACCTTCGAAGTCACCCACGCGAACAGAGAAGCCTGAAGAATCCTCGGGCGTCACTACGTCCGGGGCTGTTGCCGTCACCGGGTCACCCCAGCCGCTGAAGGACTTCGCGCGCGAACTGCCGATACGCCTGTGCACCTTGACTTGAGGATGCAAATGTCGTGATCGGCTCCCCCGCAACCGCGGAGTCCGGGAACTTGACCGTCTTCGTGATCACGGTCTTAAAGATCTTGTCACCAAATCGCTGCTGCACCGTGGCAAGGACCTCGCGGCTATGCAACGTCCGGGGGTCATACATGGTCGCTAGGACACCCAACAGCGTGACCTTGGGATTGACTCGAGCAACGACCTTGTCGATGGTGTCGGTCAACAGTGCAACGCCACGCATCGCGAAATACTCAGCCTGCATGGGGATGATCACATCGTCGCTGGCCGCAAGCGCGTTGAGTGTGAGCAGGCCTAGGGATGGCTGACAGTCGATAAGGATGACGTCGTACTCGGGGATGATCGGTGCCAAGGCTCGGGCGAGGGCCTGCTCTCGACCAACCTCGTTGACCAACTGGACTTCGGCAGCAGAGAGATCGATGTTGCTCGGCACGAGATCCAAGCCAGGAATGTCAGTGGTGATGATGACATCGCCGACGTGGCAGTTGGCATCGGTGAGGAGCTCGTAGATCGTGAGGTCAAGCGTGTTGGCGTTGATCCCAAGCGAGACCGATAGAGCACCCTGCGGGTCGAAGTCCACGAGGAGGACCTTGCGTCCGTATTCCGCCAGTGCCGCGCCCAAGCTCACGGTCGACGTGGTCTTGCCCACGCCGCCTTTCTGGTTGACCATCGAGATGACGCGCGCCGGCCCATGCGTGGTCAGGGGCGGGGGTTCGGGAATGTTGACGACAGGCAGGCCATCGAGGCCTTCGTCGCCCTCGCCCTTCTTGCCCATGCCCATCCTCCTACCCGCTGCGGATGACTGATGCTACCGGCCGGCATGGGGCAGCCCCCGCAGGCGCCGCCGCCGGTCATCTGGCCCGGGGGTGACTTGTGGCGTACACCTGGCGAAGGGTCTCAGCGGTCACCCGCGTGTAGATCTGGGTGGTCTCCACTGAGGAATGTCCCAGTAACTCCTGCACCACCCGCACATCGGCTCCGCCTTCCAGCAGGTGGGTCGCGAAACTGTGCCGCAGGGTGTGCGGACCCAGTGGGACCGGCAGGCCCGCCACAGCAGCCGCTCGTTCCACCACCGCGTAGGCACTCTGTCTCGACATAGGTGCGCCACGAGTGTTGAGGAACAAGCGCGGCGTGCCTCGTCCAGCTCGCGCCAGTGCTGACCGTCCCCGCACCACGTAGGCATCCAAAGCCTGAATTGCCATATCCCCGACTGGCAGGACGCGCTGCTTGCTGCCTTTGCCTGTGACGATCACCGAGCGTTCAGTCAGATCCACGTCATCGAGATCCAACCCGATCGCCTCCGAGACTCGGGTCCCTGTCCCGTACAACAACTCAACCAAGGCACGATCTCGCAGCCCTACTGGGGTTGAGTCGTCCCCCGACGATGCGATCAAGCTGGCGATGTCGGCGTACGGAAGCGCTTTGGGGAGCCTGCTGGGCACGGCCGGCGGGTGGATGTGCTGAGCGGGATCCACGGCCGTCCATCCCTCAAGCGTGGCGAACCGATGCAAGCTGCGCACCGACACCACAGCGCGCGCGGCGCTAGCCGGGCCCAATGCGTCACGCAGTGACGCAGCGAAGTCAGCCACATCACTCTCATCGATTTCCGTGATGGAGGAGATTCGCCGCCCCTCGCACCATGTCAGGTACCGCGCAAGGTCGCGTCGATATGCCGCCACAGTGTTCACCGATAGGCCACGTTCGATTGCCACATGATCGAGGTATGCAGCTATCGCTTGGGCAACGCTCAAGCCTTGCTGTTGAGTCATGGCCGATGAAGGTGGCGCACTCGACCAATGGACTCCAGTGCATCGCGTGCCGCCCATGCGGTGTCATATGGCCGAAGCGAGGTCCAGCCCAGTGCGCGTGACGCGTGCGCGGCCAGGATTCCCGCCACAGTTGACCCTCCACCGATTGCCCCTGACAGCACAAGGTCACGTGCGTCATCAAGTGGCACGAACACGCGGGGTAGGTGCTGCTCTTCTGCCTCACCGGTCATCAAGCGTCCTGTCGCCAAAGCAGTGAGGTCTCGCGCAAGGTAAATACGAATCGCCTCGGAGGAACCACCCGGAGTCAGATAGACATCGACAAGCACGTCCCACCGGCCAGCTCGGTAGCCGGCTTCTTCGGCAAGTTCGCGTGCGGCGGTCTGCCACGGCGGTTCACCCGGTTTATCCATGAGCCCCGCCGGCGGTTCAAAAAGTTGCTGACCCACCGGATGGCGATACTGGCGAATGAGCAGCACACGATCATGCTCATCCAGCGCTATCACCGCGACGGCACCCGGGTGAACAAGAATGTCTCGCTCGACAAGCGCTCCATCAAAGTCCATGGTCTCGGTGACCACGGACCACACATATCCATCCACTGCAGTGCGAGATGCACGCACAGGTCGTGGATCGAGGGCATCAGCGACCGGTCCGGTCCACCGCTCGTCGGCCGAAGCCGTCATGATCGCGCGAACGACCTGCGGTGCTGCTCGGCGCGGACGATGGCGGCACCTACCAACCCGGCAAACAGCGGGTGCGAGCGCGTGGGGCGCGAGCGAAACTCCGGGTGCGCTTGTGTCCCGACGTAGTACGGGTGGACGTCTGCGGGTAGCTCCACGAATTCCACGAGGCGCCCGTCAGGGGACGTGCCCGAAAATCGAAGGCCGGCCTCCTCCAGCGGTGGTCGGTAGGCGTTAGCCACCTCGTACCGGTGCCGGTGGCGCTCATCCACATAGGGCGCTCCGTAAACCGAAGCCACCACTGATCCTTCGGCCAGTTTGGCCGGGTAGAGCCCAAGGCGCATGGTGCCCCCCATGTCGCGCTCGCCAGAGACAACATCGCGCTGGTCGGCCATTGTCGCGACGACCGGGTGCCGCGTGCCTTCATCGAACTCCATTGAATTGGCGCCGTCGAGTCCGCACACGTTGCGCGCAAATTCGATGACCATGCATTGCAGACCTAGGCACAGTCCCAGTGTCGGGAGTGCGTTCTCGCGGGCGTATCTGAGTGCCCCCAACTTGCCCTCGATGCCACGGACACCAAAACCGCCCGGCACCACGATGGCGTCGAGGTCGCCGAGAACCGCCTGTGCACCTTCGGGCGTCGCGCAGTCATCGCTGGAAACCCAGCGGATATTGACGCGGCAGGTGTGGTGGAAACCGCCCGCACGAATGGCCTCGGTGACCGATAGGTATGCGTCCGGGAGATCGATGTACTTGCCCACCAGTCCAACGGTTACCTCATGCACGGGATTGTGAACGCGCCGCAACAGGTCGTCCCACAGGGTCCAGTCAACGTCACGGAAGTTCAATCCCAAGCGCCGGACAACATAGGCGTCTAGGCCTTCCTTGTGCAGCACCTTAGGAATGTCGTAAATGCTTCGCGCATCAACCGCGGCCACAACTGCCTCGGAGTCGACGTCGCACATGAGCGAGACCTTGCGCTTGATGCTCGCCGGGATCTCCCGGTCAGCCCGCAACACGATGGCATCGGGCTGGATGCCAATGCTGCGAAGGGAGGCGACGGAATGCTGAGTTGGTTTGGTCTTGAGTTCACCCGATGGGCCGATGTACGGCAATAGGGATACATGCAGAAAGAACACGTTGTCGCGGCCAATCTCGTGGCGCACCTGCCGAATAGCCTCAAGGAATGGCAGCGACTCAATGTCTCCGACTGTGCCACCCACCTCGGTGATGACGATGTCGACTTCGGGGCCGCCCATGCGGCGCACACGGGACTTGATCTCGTTGGTGATGTGCGGGATGACCTGGACGGTGTCGCCTAGGTATTCACCACGTCGCTCTTTGGCGATGACAGTTGAGTACACCTGACCGGTCGTGACGTTGGCTGATCCGTGGAGATCGCTATCCAGAAAGCGCTCGTAGTGACCAATGTCGAGATCGGTCTCGGCGCCATCATCGGTGACGAAAACTTCCCCGTGCTGGAACGGATTCATGGTGCCGGGATCCACATTGAGATAGGGATCAAGCTTTTGCATGGTGACGCGGAGTCCGCGTGCCCTCAGAAGGTTTCCGAGGGAGGAAGCCGTGAGGCCCTTCCCAAGCGAGGAGGCGACGCCTCCGGTGACGAACAGGTGCTTGGTTGTTGGCTTCTCCACGGGTGCTCAGACTATCAGCGAATCCGAGGTCACCGTTCTTGGCGCGCCAAGGCAAGGAGTTCAGCGGCGTGTGTTGCGCCCGACTGCGAGTCCTCCAGCCCGGACAACATGCGGACAAGCTCCCGCACTCGGTCGTCCCCTTCGACCACTTGGACACTCGTGGCGGTTATTGCCCCATCAGTCCCCTTGGTCACGACCACATGCTGGTCGGCGAAGGCCGCGACCTGTGGCAGGTGGGTGACCACGATCACTTGAGCCTGTCGCGCGAGCCGCGCGAGCCGCCGCCCCACTTCGACGGCAACCTTGCCGCCGACCCCGGAATCAACCTCGTCAAACACAAACGTGGGTACTCCATGACCGTCAGCCAGAACGACTTCGATCGCCAACATGATGCGGGACAGCTCTCCACCGGATGCTCCCCGACCCAGCGGCCTGAAGTCGCTACCCGCATGAGGGCGTAGGAGAAACGCGATCGTGTCGGCACCGTCGGGTCCGGGCTCCCCCGCCGTTACCTCGATGCGCAGGTCCGCGTCCGCCATGGCGAGTGCGTGTAGCTCAGCCGCCACAGCGGAACCAAAGGCCTTGGCCGACTTCAGTCGCGCTTTGGTGATGCTGGCGGCCTGTGCGATGACGTCGGCCCCCAAACGGGCGGCCTCCACCTGCAATTCCTCGAGACGATCAGGGTCAGCCGCAGCCACCGTGCGCTGAGCCTGCTCCCACCACTGAAGTACGTCATCCAATGTCGGGCCGTAGGCACGCTTAAGCGCCGAAATGGCCTGCCGCCGTTCCTCTATCGCGGCAAGGCGGGCTGGATCGGCGTCTAGGTCTCGCGCATGTGCCCCCAGATCAAGAGCCAGGGCCGCGACGGCATCGGCAGCCTGAGCGAGCGCATCGCGATGCTCGGACAGCCGGGTATCCACAGCAGCCGCCCGGTCGACAAGGCGTTGTGCCTGCCCGATCAGCATGAGTGCGTTGGCCCCGTCACTCTCATCGCTGCCGGACAAAAGGTCATGCGCGGCAAGGACATCGGCGAGCAGGTCGGTTGCATTGGCCAGAACACTGGCCTGCTCCTTCAGCGCGATGTCTTCGTCGGAAACGGGAGAGACCGCCTCGATGTCTGCAATGCCGTGTCGGAGCAGAGCGACTTCGCGGGTCAGCTCATCGCGGCGCATCCGTGTCTGTGTGAGTTCCGCATCAACGGAACGCCACTGCCGGTACACGTCTCGGTAGCGGTCGAGCGTCGAGAGGTGCTCAGCTCCGGCATAACGATCAAGCAACTCGCGCTGCCGTTTGGCATCGCGTAGCAGGATTTGATCCGACTGGCCATGGACGGCCATAAGAAGTTCGGTGATCTCACCGAGAGTGGTCGCCGGAACACTTCTGCCGCCCGCAAAGGCTCGACTGCGTCCCTCCGCCGCGATACTTCTGCCGAGCAAGAGGAACGACTCATCGCCGTGGTGTTCCAAGACCGCGCCGGATTCCTCCGCCACAAGAGCAGCCCCCGTAGACCCGGTGACCACGAACTCCGCATCCACGTCCGCGCGTTCTGCGCCCACGCGGACCACGGCCGAGTCAGCCTTGGCGCCCATGACCAGGCCAAGCCCGGTGAGGACCATCGTCTTGCCTGCACCCGTCTCGCCAGTGAGCACTGTGAGTCCGGGGGCAAATGGCACGGTGGCCTCGTTGATGACGCCAAGTCCCCGCAATCGAAGCTCTCGAATCATGCGCCCTCCGGTCGCCGTCCCCGCCAGCCTTGAACTGGCAGGTCGAACTTCGCCACAAGTCGGTCAGTGAACGGTGCCGTAGCCAGGCGTGCAAAACGAACGGGGCGCGGGTCTTGGCGCACTTCGATGCGTGACCCTCCGTGCACGTCAATCACTCGACGGCCATCAGCCGACAAAACTGCTTGATCACCTTCGCCAAGTTCAAAAGCAATCGTGCTGGTCGGCGCCACCACCAACGGGCGCGAGAACAAGGCGTGAGCACTGAGGGGAACAACCAGGAGCGCGGAGACCTCAGGCCACACCACCGGGCCTCCGGCAGAGAATGCATACGCGGTTGAGCCGGTGGGAGTTGCGGCGACGACTCCATCGCAGCCCCAGCGAGACAGCGGGCGCCCGTCGATCTCGACGACGATGTCGATGATGTGCTGGCGCGCAACCTTCTCTAGGGCTGCCTCATTCAGAGCCCACGTTTCATGCACGGAATCGCCATTGCGCATCACGCGCACGGCCATGGTCATACGTTCTTCGACCACCCACCGACGGTGGACGATGGCGTGGACGACATCCGTCACATCTTCGCGTTCGGCTTCAGCCAGAAAACCCACGTGACCCAAGTTGACGGCGAAAAGCGGCACACCACTATTTCTGGCCCGCTCAGCAGCTCGCAACACTGTGCCATCGCCCCCGATGACGACCACGACGTCAGTCCCGTTGGCGGAATCCTCCGTCGACTCAACAATCTGTGTTCGAGCGTCAATCGCAGGGGCACCATGCGTAGCCAGATCAACGGCGTCTTCGGTGGTGATTGACGTGGCAATGCCAGCGTCGGCCAAGGCTGACGTAACCTGCGCCAAGACCACATGCGCCTGGTCATTTGCTGGATTGACAACCAACAGAACTCGGCGGTCCGTCATTGGGGTCCTTCCGAGATCGCAGCGTCAATGGCCTGGACGAGTTCGGTTCCCGTCAGTGACGTGGACATCATCCCGTCTTCTGCGCGAGCAAGCCACAGGAAGTACTCAACGTTTCCGCTCGGTCCCGGCAGGGGGCTGGCGGCAACTGCTTGGACCGCCAGGCCCAGGCCGATAGCCGCTGTCGCAACGCCCAGCACGGCCGAGGAGCGCAGCTGGGGATCACGAATCACCCCGTCGCCCACATCTTCACGCCCTACTTCGAATTGCGGCTTGACCATCAGCAGGAAGTCGGCCGTGGGCGCGGCTACCTCCGACAGCGCCGTAAGAACAAGGCCGAGTGGAATAAATGACAGGTCGGAGACCACGAGGTCTGGCCGGTACGGGAGTGCATCCGTGGTGAGCGAGCGGACGTTCGTGCGATCCAGAACCGTGACCCGAGAATCTGTTTGCAGGCTCCAGGCCAACTGCCCATATCCGACGTCAGCGGCGACGACGTGTCTTGCGCCCTCCGCCAGAAGTACTTGAGTGAAACCACCGGTGGAGGCACCCGCGTCAAGACACGCGCGACCGACGACTGATACCGAGTCGAAAGCCGCCAATGCGCCCAGAAGTTTGTGAGCTCCACGCGATACCCAAGGGTCCTCGTCACCAATCAGTGCCAGGGATTCCGCATCGTCGATTTGGGTCGCCGACTTAGTTGCAACTGTGCCGCGCACGGCGACGCGGCCTGCTGAGATCAACTCCTGAGCCTGCTCTCTGGATCGCGCCAGCCCACGCCGGACCATCTCCGCGTCAAGCCTGCGACGCGTCAAGTAACTCAGGACTCCTGACTGGCCAGAGAGTCGCGCAGTCGCCGGTGCACTTCGTCATACACAGCTGCATGGTCGTGAACGTCGCCACTGAGTCCCTGCAATAGTTCGAGTGCCTCGTCAACCAACGGTTGTCCCGTCGGATCCCACACGGGCAGCACGTCTTCCTCGTGCACTTCCTGTACTAGGAGGACGTCTTCGTCGGCGACATCTAGGTGCACGGTCCGCTGGACCTCACTCATGGTCACTGCCCTTCCTCAACGAGCCGGATCTTCTTCTTCGCCTTGGGAGTCTCAGCCTTAGAGCCCTGCGCGTCCGTTGCTTCCGCGGGCTCTGCAACCGGCACGGCCGCCTGTGAGTGGGAACGCATGTCTTCGAGCTCGGTCTCAAGCCGCTGCACATGTCGACGAAGGGCCGCGAGTTCGTCCTCGCGAACAAATCCCATTCGCCCCACAGCCTTGTCGACCTCACTTCGAATCATGCCTACGAGAAGTTCACGATTGGTCCGACTGGTCTCCACCAATTCGTCAGCGAGCTCCTGGACCTGATCTGCCACGTCTTGCACGGGCTGGACCTTGGACGTCAGATTGATTCCTTGAGTCACGAGACCGGTCACGACTTCGCGCGCTTTCGCAGCGGTCGCTTCCGTGACACCGGTGGCCAGTTGAAGGTAGGTGCGTAGGTCATTGAGCATGGTGATCCTCCAAGGTTTCTGACGACACGGTACCGGCCAGCTCTGCCAGCCGTGCGAGTGCCGGCTCCAGATCCAGACCTGGATGTTGCCACGCGAGCGCCGACGCGGCCCGAAGGCCGTCGTCGACATCGTTGCCCTCAAGCTCAACGGCTCCTTCGTGCACCCAGGCGCGCGCTTCCTGGCAGGTGGCGACCTTTGCGGTCACCGTGACCTGGGGGTAGGGCCGCTGCAGGACCCTCAGATCACTGCCCACGTAATCGGGGCGCTCGTCACCCTGCGCAAGCAAGAGATCACGAGCAGTCGTGACACCGGTCATGACCAGGAGGGATGGGATCCCCACGCGATGTCCCGCCGAGATGTCGGTGTCCAACCGGTCCCCGACCATGAGTGGCGCCCGGGCTCCTGTGCGGCGCAACGCTTCATTCAGAAGCGGCGGCTCGGGCTTTCCCGCCACCGCATCCGGCTCGCGGCCAGTTGCATTAGATACAAGGCGCACCATCGACCCGTTGCCAGGGGCGATCCCGCGAGGCGTAGGGAACGTGAGATCGGGATTGGTAGCGATCCAGGGCAAGCCGGACGCCACCGCATACGACGCCTCGGCAAGGTCGCGCCACGTCATCTCCGGTGAGAAGCCTTGGATGACAGCCTGCGGATCCATGTCCAGTGATGAGACGGGCACATACCCGGCCTCGCGAAGGATCTGCACGATGCCTTCGCCGCCAACGACCAGAACTCGCGAACCCGCCGGAATTCGAGTGGCAAGAAGTGGCACCGCCGCTTGTGGCGACGTAATGACGTCGTCGACGTTGCAGCTAAACCCCAGCTCGCTCAAATGGTCTGCTACGGCTTGGGGTGTGCGGAATGCATTGTTTGTGACATACGCGCAGGTGATCTTCATGGCCTGAATCGCGGTCACGACATCTGTCGCATGACGCACCGCATCAGGGCCTACATAAATGACGCCATCGAGATCGAACAGCAGCGTGTCAAATTGGCTTGCAAGCATGGTCACCCGCGGGTGAGGAGGGACGGTATGGACGTCATGTCGAGATTGGCCCTTCCAGCGGAAGTCCGCCCAGCGATCTGGCGCGAATGGTCGCCTTGACCTGTGAGAGTGCTGATCCATACGCCTCGTCCTGAGGCCGCATTGCGAATGCCATAGCGAGATGATCTCGTGCATCAGGGAATTTCTGGAGTCGCCAGAGCGACATGCCCAAGCCGTAATGCGCGTAGTCGTCACTCGGACGGGCCTCGGCCAGTTCGCCAAAAGCCTCCGCTGCCTCTCCATAGTGATGCGCGTCGAACAGGGCACGAGCCAGCGCCTCCAAGACAGAGGTAGATGTGGGCTCTTCTTCTCGAACGCGAAAGAGCAACTGTGCTGCTGCGTCCGGATTTCCTTCCGCCAGCAATGCCATCGCTCGGTGGTACCAGTCATAGGCGGTTCCGGCAGGGCCAGCGGAGTCACGGTCAACGTGTGAGGAGGTGTCGTCATCGGTCACACCCCTATGGTCGCATGCGGGTGAGGGTCGTAACCTCAACCTCCAGTGCGCTTGCGAGTCCCCCGGGCGTTCGCCAGAAGCGCCGACGCAGGGACCCTGACACCTCAACCTCGTCGCCCTCCGCAAGGCTCGAAACCTTCCGGGCCACCGATGATCGAAAGGTCTGACAGGGAATTGAATCCACCGTCGGCCCGCCCTCGCGCTGGCTTCGAGCGGGGCGATCGACCACCACTGTGAAGGTGGTCACCTCGTCGCCGCTGGGCAAGGTGCGCACGGCTACGTTCTTACCCAGCCGCCCGCACACGCACACCTGTCCTGACGTAGAACCAGAAGTGTCGTTCACGTTGACGCCCCTCACTTGGTCGGTCACCTCACGGCCGACGCCGCGAGAGGATGTTCGCGAGCACAGAGGTGCCGCACCAGCGAGCCCTCGCGGGCTGTGGACGTAAGACCAAGATCCCCGCTGCGGTGCATGAGGTGCAAAGTGCCAAGGAATAATGGGAGTCATGCCCGTGACGCCCGAACCCATCTGCGAGGACCTCGGCCACGAGGTGTTCCATCTAGACACCCAGATGGGTGGCTATCAAGGAATCACGTCCGGCTATCTGATCCGTAGTTCACGCCCCGCCCTCGTGGAGACCGGCACGGCCCGTTCAGCGCCGGTCGTCATCCAGGCTCTGGAGCACTTGGGAATAGGGCCCGAGGACCTCGCCTCCATCATCGTGACGCACATCCATCTCGACCATGCCGGCGGAGTCGGTGACCTGGCTCGACACTTCCCCAACGCCACGGTTGTCGTGCAGGAACGGGGTGCGCGACACCTGGTGGATCCGACCAAGCTAGTCGCTTCTGCTCATCGGGTATTTGGCGACGATATGGACCGGTTGTTCGGTGACTTGCTCCCGGTGCCGCAGGAACGCTTGCAGGTGCTGGCTGAGACAGGCTCTGTTGATCTCGGTGATGGACGTGGCCTGACGGCGTTCCACAACCCCGGCCATGCCTCCCATCACGTCGCCCTCGTCGACACGGTGTCCGGAGACCTCTACACAGGGGACGCCGCCGGTGTCTACATACCTGAGACAGCCGATCTTCGACCGGCAACTCCGCCGCCGGACTTCGATCTTGACCTAGCGTTAACGTCGCTGCGTCGCATGCGCGAAGCAGGCGCGCAGCGGTTGTTGTTCAGCCACTTCGGCCCCGTAGGCGACGTCGATAGTGTTCTGGAGCGTTCTGCGGAAGAACTACAGCGATGGGTGGCCATAGTTCGAGAGGCGGTCGCCGTCACTCCCGATGTCGACCACGCGATCGCGATGGTGCGCGAAAACGACAGGTTGAACAATCCGAATTTCTACGCCGACCCCGACGTCGTGTTGCGTTTTGAGGAACTTTCCTCGCTGGCAGCAAATGTCAATGGGATTGCCCGGTGGCTTGAGAAGAAGGCCTAGTCCCTACTCCTCACCAAGAGCAATCTCCCCGTCCAATTCCTCCGCAGCATCCGTGACCCCGTTGATATCCGAGTCCGCAGCCCGCTGCAACCACTCGTCTGCTTCGGTGTCGCGACCTGTTTCGCGCAAAAAACTGGAATAGGCGTACTGCAGACGCGCTCGCGCATCTCCCTTGGGCAGTTTCGTCAATTCAGGAACCTTGAGCACGACAACAGCCGCATCGGCCTGGCCCATGTCTGCCCGGGCCCCCGCCATGACCAGCAGGAGTTCGATCCGCAGATCAGGATCGACTGCACGCAGGTCCACCTCGCGGATCAAGTCCACTGCCTTTTGAGGTCTACCAAGACCCCGTTCGCAATCAGCCATCATCGGCAAGTACTCAAGGCCGCCACTCATTCGCCGAACCGCGCGAAGTTCAGAGATTGCTTCTGCGAAATCGCCATCCAGATAAGCGGTCACTCCCGCGGCCTCGCGCACAGCGGCCACTCGGCCAGCACGCCGCTTTGCCGCGGCAACGTGAGCTCGGGCCGTTGCTGTGTCATTCACGGCCAGCGCGCGATCTGCCGAAACCAGGTGCCGCGCAACGATTTCAGCTAGTCCTTCCGGCAACGTCCGCAGCTCATTGAGAACTCCGGGTTCGAGCTCTTCCGCAGTTACATCGTCCTCAATATGTGGATCGGCAGGACCTCGATCCGTGACGCTTCGGCCACCAGCGCGGAAATCATTGCGCGGACGATCGTCACGAGGCCGATCCGAACGCGGACGATCATCGCGAGGCCGATCCGAACGCGGGCGATCATCACGCGAGCGCTCCCCAGGCTTCCCTGCACCACGCGGACGATCGTCACGAGGCCGATCCGAACGCGGCTTATCACTCCACGAACGCTCACCAGGCTTTCCCACCGAGCGCGGGCGATCATCACGAGGCCGATCCGAACGCGGCCGGTCATCACGCGGACGGTCACTACTGCGCCGATCACTACTAGGCCGATCCGAACGAGGCTTATCGCTCCGCGAGCGCTCCCCAGGCTTCCCTGCACCACGCGGACGATCGTCACGAGGCCGATCCGAACGCGGACGATCACTGCGCGGACGGTCATCACGCTGACGATCACTGCTAGGCCGATCCGAACGCGGCTTATCGCTCCGCGAGCGCTCCCCAGGCTTCCCTGCACCACGCGGACGATCATCGCGCGAGCGCTCACCAGGCTTCCCCGCGCCCCGAGGCCGATCCGAACGCGGCCGATCATCTCGAGGCCGATCCGAACGCGGCTTATCGCTCCGTGTGCGTTCCCCAGGCTTCCCTGCACCACGCGGACGATCTTCCCGCGGCCGATCCGAACGCGGCCGCTCATCACGCGGACGGTCAGTACTACGCCGATCACTACTAGGCCGATCCGAACGCGGCTTGTCGCTGCGTGACCCTTCGCTGCCCCCCGAACGAGAGCGACCAGCCCCCGCAGACTGCGGCCTGCTGCCACCCCGTCCCGAGGCCGGGCGACCCGATCCTCCTGGTCGACCCGAGGGTCTTCCGGATGACGATCTCGGTGTAGGCATGCTGCATCCTTTCAATGGACTGCTCGAAAAATGCGAAAGGGCCCCCGCGATGCGAAGGCCCTTTCGAAAGAATGTCCGGCGGCGTCCTGCTCTCCCACGAGGTCCCCCTCGCAGTACCATCGGCGCTTAGAGGCTTAGCTTCCGGGTTCGGAATGGAGCCGGGCGTTTCCCTCCCGCTATGGCCGCCGAAACTCTATTGAGATATCAATCTGAACCGAGCACAAAGTGCTCGAGGTTCCCGACCGAATCTCGGGAACCGCATAGTGGACGCGAAGAAAGAAGGTTTGAGGCAAGTCCTCGGCCTATTAGTACCGGTCAGCTCCATGCATTGCTGCACTTCCACATCCGGCCTATCAACCCAGTCATCTACTGGGGGCCTTACCAGGTTAACCCTGTGGGAGTCCTTATCTTGGAGCGGGTTTCCCGCTTAGATGCTTTCAGCGGTTATCCCTACCGAACGTAGCCAACCAGCAGTGCCCTTGGCAGGACAACTGGCACACCAGAGGTTCGTCCATCCCGGTCCTCTCGTACTAGGGACAGGTCTCCTCAAGACTCCTGCGCGCGTGGCGGATAGGGACCGAACTGTCTCACGACGTTCTAAACCCAGCTCGCGTACCGCTTTAATGGGCGAACAGCCCAACCCTTGGGACCTACTCCAGCCCCAGGATGCGACGAGCCGACATCGAGG
>Ga0114959_10001217_pt1 | contig 23056 bp, 20 predicted proteins | sample C_130625_EF_Meta_FD_87317 | JGI IMG/M metagenome (GOLD analysis project Ga0114959, IMG submission 87317) | Freshwater microbial communities from Lake Croche, Canada to study carbon cycling - C_130625_EF_MetaG | ecosystem: Environmental > Aquatic > Freshwater > Lake | place: Lake Croche, Canada... | reverse complement strand
TTAATCACTTTGTTCGTCCAAATGAGTATCCAATTTACAAAATGACTACATCAAGTGGACGTCAGATTGTGGCAACTGGCGATCATAAATTTATGACAGATCGTGGATGGGCTACTGTAGATGATATGATAAATGACAGTACTATTAAGATAGGTATGCATTTAGACAATGAAACCAACGGTAACCTGTTTGTAAAAATAGACAAGATTGAACGTATTGATGATGGACTCGTATCCGATATTGAGGTTGCGTCTGAAAATCATAGTTTCATAGCAGGCGATGGATTCTTAAGCAGTAATTGTGCTATGGGTAAGCAGGCGATGGGTGTCTATGCCACCAATTTCGACAAGCGTATGGACAAGACAGCGTATGTTTTGACTTACCCCTCCAGACCCTTGGTCGATACGCGTCTAATGAATCTGATTCAGCTAAACAGGGTTCCTTCGGGTACACAGATTCACGTGGCGATTATGTCACACACTGGCTACAATCAGGAGGATAGTGTCTTGATCAACAAGGGATCGATTGATCGCGGACTCTTTATGGCCACCATTTACCACACCGAAAAGGACGAAGACAAGAACATTATTCGCGACGAGATTATTCGATGCAAGCCCAATCCCGCGAAGACAAAGGGAGTCAAGTTTGGCAATTATGAGAAACTAAACGAACACGGATTCATTCCCGAAAATACCTTTGTCGAGAACCGTGATGTCATCATCGCCAAGATTGTTCCCATCAAGGAGAACCGCAACGACCCGACTAAAACGGTCAAATACGAAGATCAGAGCAAAACATTCCGCACGACGGAGGACACGTACATTGACCAGAACTACACGGGCCGCAATGGTGATGGATACAATTTCGCCAAAGTGCGTGTGCGCATTTTGAGAAAGCCCGTCTTTGGCGATAAGTGCTGTGCTCTTCCTACCCAGGAAGTATTGACGGATCACGGATGGATGCAAATCCAGTACATTGATCCGGAAGTACATCGCGTGTGTACATTGGACGTCAACGGCAAAATGTGTTATGAACATCCGTCGGCCAAGTTTGAGTATGACCACGATTCCATTACTGGGGAGGATGAGCCACTCTATGTGTTGAAAAGCAAACAACTGGAACTGACGTGCACGATGAACCACAAATTGTATGTCCAGACCCGTCGCGCATATGAATGCAAACGCGGATACGAATTGATGGAAGCTCGCGATGCGATGGGCAAAACGGTTCGTTTCCAAAAGACGATGGAAAACGTTTATCCCGACCAACCGACGATTTGCATTGGCGAGGCCGATTATGATATGGATGCGTGGTTGCAATTGCTGGGAATGTTTATTTCGGATGGATGCACGGATAAGTCAAACAAAGGAATATTCATTACTGCGATCAAAGACCGAAAACGAAACTTCCTGAATGATATTCTTTCAAAATTGGCATTACATTATACGATACACGCGGATGGAAACTATTACATCTCTGGTACAAAAAATAGAAGTGTATACGAACACTTTGTGCCATTGTCTCCAGGAGCGCTAAACAAATATTTACCAGAATATGTGTGGAATTTGTCTCAGCGTCAGTCCATTCTTTTGTTAGAGTCACTTCTTCAAGGAGATGGACACACAATGAAGTACAAGGGAGAGGATGAGTTTAGCCGTTATGGAACCATCAGCAAACGATTAGCGAATGACGTTTCCCGTTTGGCATTGCACGCGGGATGGTCGGGTATTGTAAAAGTGGCCGAAGAACCTACGGGGGTAGCCCGAACGGGTGTTCGAAATCTCGGATCTCGTGCTGGACAAGAAGTGTCCGTTACCTTGCAACATACCTATTACAAGGTCAGCATTATTCGGAAGCAAAACCAGCCGTGGATCAACAAAAAGACGAAGGAAACTAGTGCGGAGTCCACGATGGATTACAAGGGGAAAGTCTACTGCATTGAAATGCCCAGCTCACACGTTTACTATATGCGCGAAAAGCCAAGCAGTCCGTCCTTGATTGTGGGTAATTCTAGTCGACACGGGCAAAAAGGCACGATGGGTAACATCATTCCCGAATGCGATATGCCGTATACGAAGGACGGAATTCGTCCGGACATTATTATCAATCCTCACGCGATTCCTTCGCGTATGACGATTGGTCAATTGAAGGAGACGTTGTTGGGTAAGGTGTTGCTCGAATTGGGGTTGTTTGGCGATGGAACGAGTTTCGGTAATTTGGATATCAAGACGATTGCCGGTGAATTGCAAAAGGTGGGGTTTGAGAGTTATGGCAATGAGGTGCTGTACAATGGATTGACAGGGGAACAGCTGGAGACGAACATCTTCTTTGGTCCCGTGTTTTATCAGAGATTGAAGCATATGGTAAGTGACAAACAGCATAGTCGTTCAATCGGTCCGATGGTGAATCTGACGCGCCAGCCCGCAGAAGGAAGGAGTCGCGATGGTGGATTCCGTATTGGAGAGATGGAGAGGGATGTGATGTTGGCGCACGGAATGTCGCGGTTTTGCAGGGAACGGTTGTACGATGTTTCGGACAAGTACAGTACGTATGTTTGCAGAAAGTGCGGAATGTTGGCGACATACAATGATGGAAACCAGGCGGCGTTTTCGAACAACGATTTTACCGTACACCATTGTCGGACGTGTGACAACAAGACCGATTTTGCGAGAATTGAGATACCCTATGCGTACAAGTTGATGGCACAGGAGTTACAGACGATCAATGTGGTTCCACGATTGATCACGTAAACGAATTTTGTGATAACAACAATGGAGTGAAAAAAACAAACAATGTTTGTTTTTTATCAAACATATTACATAAAATCTTTTTCGGCGTGTTCTAGCAAAACGCAAATATTGTGATGCATTATTTTCAGATCCTGTTTCTTATCCGAATCGCGGGTTTTTGCCACTTTTTGTTCCAGTGCCATTTTGCAACGGCGGATCGAGTTCACGTAAACGGCCACCTTGTCCGTCATTCCACGATCTTTGGCTAAAACCATCCATCCCAATTCTTCAAAGAGATGTTTGTGCCAGTGGTGGAGACCGTGAAAAGTAGCATCGCAACATTCACCAATGGGGGAGGTTTCTACCATGTTCTTTTTTTGCGTTTTGCGCGTGTGTTTCATACTTGTATTGTTTGTAGATTTTTATTCGTGGATAATATTTGTAATATTTTACACTTTTATTGTTGTATTATTTTTCATATTGAAAATATAAAAAATCTTTTTCAAACATATTATAAATTAATTCTTTATTTGCGTTAGTAATATCATCACAATTATGTTTGATTGATTCATTTATTTTTATATGCTTATATTCTATTTGTTTTGGATTGTTATTATCTTTTAATATTTTATTTAATTGTGCTATTATAATTTTACAATCTTCCTCAAAATTCTCAATTTTACCAATATAATTAATTTGTTTACTTCCAGCTATGAAATTATATTGAAGTAAAGGCGATAGCTTTTCTTTTGACCAGTTTGTTTCATTTTGAATTGTCCAATGTGTTTTACAACCATTTTGTATCCATTCATTCAAAGTATGTTTATTATATGGTTCTGTATTTTTATGGTAATAATACCAAGATTTTATTCGTTCATATGGATGTCTAACAAATGCAAATGTATATATATTTTTAAAATTATATTTTGTCTCTAATACTTTTAATCTTTGGTGGTTTTCGTATATTATACATTGCTGTGTTTTTTCAGAAAAATGATTATCGCGATTATTACCTAATTCGAACATTCTTAATATTGTTTTTGAAGCACATTTTGGAATACTTATAAAACACCCTAAAAGTTTATTATTTGTATCCATATTATTCATTATATATATTATATTTTTTTAATCTGTATTCGCGGATAAATATATTTATCCACGAAAAGGATATAGGCTACACACGAATAGAGATTATCAACCAATGCCTTTGCCTAATGCTTGGATTCGCGAATAAAATCACCAATTGTCTTTTTTGCATTGTGTACGATATCAAATAAAATAAACAGAAACAAACAGATCACTCTGGATTCGATAAACTGGTTGCTTACAAAATGTAAAATACACGGTATGACAAGTGCAAGAATAACTAGTAATAAATTACTGCAAAAGTATGGATTTATCATGTAATAAAAAATAAGAAAAACCGTATAAAGTACAACCCACCAATGAATCGAAACAACATTTGGTTTCATTTCTACATTTCCATTTTTGGCAAAAATAGAGGGTGTTGTCAACACTAATAGTAAATTGAGACATAGAATGATTGGATTGTATACGGTGACAATGAGACAAAGTATATTCAATCGAAATAAGTGGGTTAGAATAGAATATCGGTTCACCACATTTCGAATACATTCAAACAAAAGTGCGGAAAATAAAACGATTCCTGATAAAATAATGAGTGTGCATTTGTGAACGACTAGAGGTAAATATCCAACCATATATTGCTGAAAGGGTATGATAAATAACAACAATACCGCCATCATCATTCCTGCAAACTTTTTATTATTATACACGGTCCATACTACAGCAAATGACAGAGCATATATGGCGCTTAACCACACAGTATTATTTGTGCATTGATATAATGTTTCTAGATCCATCCTTCCTTTATATTATCTATACATTATCTACAGCCGCGTAAATAATGTATGTTCAGTGAATCGCCGATTATTCTACATCCGATATAACAATCTCTTCACTATTATCTCTTTCATCGTCGGAATCCGATTCCGGAGAATGGTAGGGATCTTCCAAAGAAACTGGCGGACCCTCTTCTTCCACCATCACATTATATGAAGTATACGTATGTACCAATTTATGTAGGTCCGAATAATCATAGTGAATATGTTTGGTATTGAATGATTCGTTGTAATGCGGGTTATGAAAAGTAGGCGGTCTTGCAAAATTGGGAATCATATGATGCAACTGAGGTACCATTATTCGTCTTCCAAACGAAGGATTGAACTCTATAAAGTCGCGCATTTTCATTTTCAGCTTGTAATAACAACTGAATTTCTTGTCGGTATAGGCCAAAGAATAAATATTGTGCAAATATAATTTCAAATAGGGCCGCATTACGTCGACCAATATCTGTGGCGGAAAATCTTTGTGAATACGCAAAACCTTCTTTTGATCCATTACATTGATCATTTTACGTATCTTGGGTAACAGTTCGGTCACATTCGTATTTTTCACATAATCATCGATATGGTAATCCCGGATGCTCGATTCGTGTTCAAAGATAAATCGATCCACGTCAAAGTCGCATTCATAATAGTATTGGAATAACTGTGGAATTCGATACTTGGATGCACGAACGGCCCAATAAATCTCATACAGTGTCGAGATTCCGAATTCGAGATTGGTATAGGGATTTCGCGGAACCATTGATTCCGCAAAAAAATTGGGACTATGTGACAAAGCATTGTTGATAATATGGATCAAATCGGACAAACGGAATATGTAGCCCGCACCCTCCTGATAAATGACAATATGGGAGGTTTTGCTTCGATCGATCGGATTCATACACATATCACAGTCGACTTTGATTTTGGTGTGCCGAATTTTCCATATACAAGCCAATTTGGAAAATGCATAATACTGTCGTTGCGATTGGCAAAACACATCTATGAATTTCTTCTGTATCTCACTTTGGATAAATACATTATGTACAAAATCTCTGAATTCGCGCATTTTGATGTGAATACGCTCGTTCAATGGTGATTCGTCGGCCTTTGTTTTTCCAAATTTGAAGAAACAGTTGCCGATATAGAAAAACACCAGATGCGACGAATCGTTGGAGGATAACCGGGAATGGAGATTTCGCCAATAATCCGAATCATCTGGATAAATCACACTCTCCGTTGGATTTAGACTCTTTTGCAATAATGTGAAAAATGTCTTCATTTAGTGGTTTTTGATATTATTTTATATATAAACTTCGAATAATCGAACCGTTTAGATAAATAGTAATACACCAAAAATGTTTATATAATTTTTATTATATTAGACATAAAGTGTTACCATTCTACATAATCAAAAAAACAAATGCAAAACAACGATGCCCCGCCACTATGTTATGCCCCGCCACTACGTTATGCCCCGCCACTACGTTATGACTCATCGGTGCCTGAGCTTCCACCGAGTGTTCCCTATATTCCGCCGGCTGCCAATTCGTCTTCTTCAACGGCAACCGGTATAACCGAAATCAATGATATTCGAATGCCCGCAGAATTTCGCGGGTTTTCCTTTTCCAAATACAAAAAAACCGATGTTCATCAGCAATGGGTCGACGCAATGTCCAAGGGGAAAATCGAGCCCGCGTGTTATTGGGGCGCCGAATTGGTGTGTGCTGGGCATTTCATCGATTTGTGGGAAACGATTTTTCATTATATGGCAAAACATATCCATTTAGGAAATCCGAAAATGGCCATTTATTTGGAAATGCGATACACCGTTTTTCGCAATATTATGGCGCAGGGGATGTTCACCTCCGAGATCGATCTACGTAACAATGAAAAAATACGGAAACTCTTTGCCGAGATTATTTGCATTTTGACATTGTCTAAGCGAAAACCCAGTTTTGAAAAGATCAAGATTCAACGTGCCGATGAATTCGATATGACCCAAATGTGCAATCGTTTGAAGGCGAGTTCAATGGAATACGCACAGTCCGTTTTCAAGCCAAAGGATCCCAAGGAAATCTTCATTGCATTGAATGAATTCGGATATGCGATTCAGCCTTCCAACAAAAATATGTCTTCGGCGTGTTATTGGATTGAATGGGCCGTGGAATTTGAAATCATTTGCCGAAAGAAAAAGGAGTCGTGTATGTGCGAACGGCGAAACTATCCCGTGGAACCGAAATTCCAAAAGGATATTATTTGGCTCTTTTGGGATGTGCTGTTTGAGTATTACGACAAACAAAACGGATTTGTAGAAAAAACGTTGAATGCATTGATGCGATTGTTTTGCATCAAATACACGCACGCGACTTGTAAAAAACGCCGATATATGTTGTATTATGCAGTGGGATTATTGACCGAATCCATTGGCTCCGCGGAAAATATCATAGCGGACGAAAACAAACCGGTGATCCAGAATGTAATGAATCGTTTGGACGAAATATACAAACAAATCAAGAAAAATGAGGTTTCGCCGAAAACCGAATATTTGTTCCAGGGATTGGACAAGAAGAAGATGTTGGAGCGATCGATTCGACAGATGGATATTGTCTTTAACCAAGGGAGTCCGTAATGAAGGGAGTATATCTAAACATTACTCTATGAAAGTAATGTTTATCAAACCTGTAGATAGCCTATATCCATTTCGTGGATAAATATATTTCCACGAATAGAGATTAACGTTTGAATCTATCTTTGTTTTTCCATTGTTTTCTATTGTTTTTTCGAGTTTTTCTACCTCTACCACCTCCTGCAGCGGCTGCGGATGTTGATTTACCGAAAGGGTTTGTTAATTTAGAACTTAAATTTTTGAAATTAGAACTTAAATTTTTGAAATAAGAGTTATCGGGGTTATCGGGCGGTCGAGGTTTTAGATTCTGTTCCGGTGCCGATAGATTTTCCAATTGAGTATCTGTAATATGTCCCTGTGGAGTACTCGGTGGTATAACCGATTCATCTATTTCGAGTGGTGCCGGTGGAGTATTTGTTTCGAGTGATGCCTGTGTATTATTCGGTAATATAACCGATTTATCTGTATCGTCTGGTGCCTGTGGGACCTGTGGGCGGGATTTAAACGAACTACCTAATCTAGAAGCTGCATCACGTAGATAAGAAAGTGTTGTTTTTTTTGTTTCTGGTGTTGTCTTTATTTCTGTGGTTATTTGTTCCATTGTAAAGCTTACTGTAGTTTCGAGTACTTTAACTACCAAGTCCATATATTTATTTGCGACTTCTTGTAGATTAGCATTCATATTATGCGACCTGAGTTTTTTATTAATAGCTAGTAGTTCTGCCTTGTGATAAAGCGCTATTTTAGATGGGTCTACAAAGGGAATCATAACAATTGTCACGACTTTATTTGTTATTAATAACGGTTCAGCTGCAACAGCCAACGGAGGAAATACACATTGTCCCCAAACTGCAATTTGTGTTGCAGCCCCAAGTAGACCTAGCAAAATTGCAAAACGTGGATTTTTTACTCCAAATCTATAAGGCATCAACGCCAATTTATAAGTAGAAGTCAAAATCCCTTCGTTTTCTAGTATTGAAACATTTGTAAATACATTATCTTCATACATAGATAAAAACGTACTCAAATACAAAAGGAATGCATATTTTTCTTTCGTGTTTTGATCTGCCTTTGAAAAAAACTGCATAGTCCCTATTACCAATCGTTCTCTAAAAGTTGTGTTTATTTGATCATCATCCACCTCACCACCACCCCATTCAATCTCTTTGCTACCACTATTATCAATCTTAGGATTATTAACATCATGATAAGCATCTACTGCTTTATTATAAAGGTTACCAGCGGCTTCACCAGGCATATTAGATACTCCTGAAGTACCATCACTTTGATATCTAGTCTTAATTTTTTTTCCAGTATTATAAATGTATTTTGTAGCATCAATACCGTATTTTCCAGTTTTATAAAGAACATTAAAAGGAAGAGTAGCTATTGTATATCCCATTCTAGCAGCCAAGTTGCCTAATGCTATCATTTCTTCATACATTTTAGATTTTGCTAAAATGACTCTTCCTTCTACAATGATTTTACGACCTTCACCATTAGCCTTGTTTACTTTTGCATTTTCTAACAACTTCAAATATTTTGATAAAAATGCTACAAAACGAATCAATAAATTGACTTGGCTGTTAACTTCGGTATCCATTTTAAAATTTGGAACATCCCGTGTTGTTTTGATTCTAACAGTTTTATCATTAATATCATTACTTAGCTCAATAATGAATTGATGAATTTTATCATCCGAATTCAGAGTATTATTTATAATTTCTACATCTTCATTTTCAGGTGTACCTCCTAACTGTCCTTGTCCTTGTCCTTGTCCTTGTTCTATTTGTCCTGCAGCTGGATTTTCACCGTTATTATTTGGTCCAGTAGCTGGATTTTCACCGTTATTATTTGGTCCAAACATATTATCAATATCTGTGTTCGTATCATCAACACTTGCTTTCGCACTATCAGGATTTGCAGCAGGGTTTGTCACAAATTGTTCCTTCATTACAGGAACAGACGGGTCTGGTTCTTGAAAAACAATATCATTATTGAAAAAATCAGTTACAAAATAAGCATTCAATATTTTATTTGTTCTTTCCAATATCTTTTTTAATCTGTTGTATATTTGTTCATTAAGTTCTTCAGAATACAATCTAACTTTTTCATCTCCATCAATATAAACATTGTATAGAACGCACAAATTGACCATTAACAATACGTGTAATCTTTGTTTTGAAAAACTTGCTTTTAAAATTTTTTCTGCATCCTCTTTTGATATTTCTTTTTCATCTTCAGATTGACCACCTTTTTTTGTTTTCCTAACGTATTTTTTTCCACGTATTCTACGGCTGCGGTAATATTTTGCCATAATACATTATATTTATAAAATATTACTAAAAGTATGCACCAAAGGATCCACCTCCTAAAACTCCATTCGCTGCAACAGGACCGCTAAAGTCCATCATTGATTGAGCGGAAGGTGAGTGAGATGTGGCCTGAATCGGTGGTTTCGGAGATGCAGGGGGAACAAACATCTCTGGAGCCAACTTGGGAGAATCATAAAAGTCCGCCTTGCTGGCATTATGTTGTCCATTGGGGCGTGATGATCTTGCTCCTCCCTTTTGCTCAGGTTGAGGTCCATTCCACAATTCACCTACCCGATCGACCAAGATGTTGACTTTGATCCCCAGTTTGGTTTGAATGCTCAATATAATGACTAAAAAGGCCAAGATGACATTGGTCAATGTCAAGTTTTCATATTTGAATCCACTGTAGGTAGGAATATAGCTAATCACGCGATGAATCAAGACAATGCCGCAAAACATGATCATTATTTGCAACATCACTTCGACGGACAATTCCAAGGAAGACTTCTCGGAATCGGCCTCGGGGATGAATCGCTGAACCAACTTGTTCAAAACGACAATGGGAATTATTCCTAAAATGGCGTATTGAATCACATTCAATAATTCGGCCTTTCCTTCTTCCGTAGTAGAAAACACGTGACCGATAAATGATTTTCTTTGACCGTCTTTTAAATCTTGCAAAATATCCATTTTATGATTATTCCGTATATAGAACTGTTTAGATTTTCTGTTTGGCAAGATCCCCTCCAATATAGCAAAACATCCCTTTGTCCGGGGTTACTCTTGGACATATCGTCCGATCATTGGAAAAATGGGTTCAATGGCTCGCGCACACAGGGTGGCCAACTCGCGATGTTCCTTTTGTGTTTCTTTTCCGGTGCGTAATTCGATATAATGCACCCACGATCGCAATGTTCCATTCACATACAATCGCGAAATCGTGTTTCCCTCTGGCAAAACGGCCCGCGCTTGTTCCTTGGCAATGCCCTTGTCGAGTGCCCATTTGTAGGTTTCGCAAGCCAGCTCTTGAACGGCCTGTTGTCGTTCGGTCCATTCCCGTTGTAATTCAGCGTCGGCGGTTTCGATGCTGTTTTGACGGTTTTTATAGTCTTGCATTCGCGCCTCGCGCATATCCATCACCAAGTCGGAAATCGAGTCTACGACTGCATATCGCTGTGAGAATTCTTGGAAAGAGAACGAACGATGTCGCAGCAATTGCCGGGCAATATCACGCGTGGTCTCCACCTCTAAACATATGCTGACCATTTCCAAGGGCGACCAATGTTTGTGTTTGATCAAATAGTCTACGAGTTTTTCACTCGTCTCGGTCTTGGTCTGGTTTTCTGGATTCGAAACACGCGCGCAGTAGGCAACCAGTTCAGTGAGTGAAAGACTTGAATCGTCGACCACATTGGAATGACTAATCAGTTTTGCCGTGGGTGACATTTGTTTTTATGATCAACGTCCAAGAATTTTAGATGGTTTTTCATAAATTGTATTTTTAGGATTTATTTAGGCATTTTGCGTTTACAATCTATATAAAGCGTGTCCTCTATGATTATAGAATAGTCAAAAATGTCCGCTGCATTAGCCGCTGCAAAACGCCGGAGACTTACACAAATGCCCACTACAATGCAACCCGAATCTATACAATACCAACCACAGATGTCTCAAATATCATTACCTCAATCAAGCCGTCAGACCAATGTTCCTATGCAGACACCTGTCCAGTCAACTACGAATGTTCAGCCATCTATTGTCAGCACAACCGCACCTCTCCCATTGCAACAGATTATTACAATCATTGATTCGCGTTTGCTTTTTTTGGAGAAATTCGTTTCAACTGCGCAAACCACACAATCATTGGATCCTGCGGTATCTGCTCCCGATCTAGAGAAACTAAAGTCTCCGAAATTCGACGACGAGTGGAATGAAAAAATCCAAGATATTGTTGCCGATATGTTGAAGGATTACATTGAAGAGATGGATTCGCGCTATGAAATTCTGGCTACGGAGATTTTGCATTTGAAGAACACGCTTACGAGTCTGAAGACGTACACGATTGAGAGTTTGCAGACGTTTACGTTGGACACGGACGTCTCGATAATGGATGAACGTATGCGCATTATCAACGAGCTTTCTACGATGGATGTGAACAGTGGCAATTTGGAGGAAAACATTCAAACCGAATTCGACGAAATCGCGGACCAAATGGATGGCGAGAATCACGTCTCGTTTTCAGAAGTATCCGGCGGTATCGAGCAAACCGAACCGACGGCTAACAATGATATGGTAGTATTCGCATAAATCTACCGAATAGAGATTGAAAAGTTGATTCGAATAAAATACCGTTTTGTATTTTATTCAATATACCCACTACCTAGAGAAAGAAAATATGTCAGATAACACCTGCATTATTTGTGCAGAGAACTATACCTCCAGTCTCCGTTTAAAAACACTTTGTCCCTATTGTCAATTCGAGTCGTGTCGTAAATGTTGCGAAACATTCCTATTGAACGAAAATACGCCCCATTGTATGAACACGGGGTGTCGCAAGGAATGGACACGCCAACATTTGTTTGATCGATTTACCAAGGTCTTTGTCAACAAGACATTGCGCCAGCATCGCGAACAAGTCTTATTTGAGCAAGAGTTGGCACTTTTGCCGGCCACCCAACTCATTATTGAGCGTATGAACGAACAAGAAAAGGTCCTGGCGAAAATCGGAAATATCAACCAAGAAATACGAGCACTCTATCTAAAACGTTCTGCATTGGAGCAAGAGTATCATTCGTTGAAAAACCGGGAAGTCAGACAGACGTCGCGCAATTTCATTCGCGCCTGTCCCGATCCAAATTGTCGCGGATTTCTGAGCCAGCAGTGGAAATGCGGTGTTTGCGAAAAGTATACGTGCAGTGACTGCCACATTATCAAGGGAAGACGCAATGATAGTGATCACGTGTGCAATCCGGACGACATTGCCACTGCCAAACTCATTGCCTCGGACACGAAACCGTGTCCCAAGTGTGCCACCGGCATTTTCAAGATCGAGGGATGCGACCAAATGTTTTGCACTGCCTGCAACACCGGATTCAGCTGGCGTACTGGCCAGATTGAGACCCGGATTCACAATCCTCACTATTTCGAGTGGTTGCATCGTACTGGGGGGGCGCAAAACACCCGTACACCGGGAGACATCCAGTGTGGTCGCGAGTTGGACTTTCACTTTATGCGAAATCTTCAAAGAGAAATCACTAAAAAATATGTAAAAGATCGCGATGTGGACATTGCCAATCGGTCAAGAAAAATGATCGAATCCATCAACCACCTCACGGAAGAAATGATGCCAAGGTACAGAACCAATCAGATGGAAGACAATGAATATTTGCGTATTGACTATATGCGGAATCGAATCACGGAGGACGTTTTCAAAATGCTCATTCAACGGGCCAACAAAAAACACGAGAAGAAGCGCGAATATCACGACGTGTTGGAGATGTTCACCAATACGGCGACGGACATTATGTATCGATTTTACGATTTCGTGCGTAACAATGAATCGCCCGAACAATTTCGAGAGTGCGCTCTGATTCTGGACGAAATCGACACCATCGTGACATATGCGAATGAATGTTTTGCAAACATTAGTCAGGTCTACGGTAGTAAGTGTATGATGATTCGTCTTCGAGACATCGGCGATCAGTATTTCAACAATGTATTGGTAAAAACATAACTAAGGTATATATATTACCCACGAATAGAGAAGAAACATCGACCTTTTTTTTCCAACGGGGGTAGTATTTTTACAAAATCGCCTCGACACTTTCCAAGGCTCCTTCTACCCAACCTTGGTTCATACTTACCATTTCACCGATAACGTACCATCCCGGTCTTGGACACTGGACTTTTTCCAAGAATGCTTTCCGACTCTTGAATCCATAGGTCAAAGGTTCATAATAATGCGTTCCAATGTTCCAGTAAAACGAAATCATATCGTCAATGTCCAAGGTATGTTTTGCTAAACCCAGCGCCTTTTCCATCGTCCGCGCAAATTTGTTCCGATTGCGTTCTGTGTTTTCCAAGTGCGATTTCCACTGCACCGCTCTACGATTGTCCGAATAGGCGATCATATAAACGCCCTTTTCCGTGTTCATGGGAATCATTTTTTGAAGGGATCCATCAACAATGGTTGTTCCGGGGACTTTCTCGCGCATTAGGGGCAGACTTTTCTTGGACATTTTGGCATAGGTTCGCAAAAAAGGTTGGCCGTGGATTTGTTTGTAGAGGGGTTTGTATTCGGGCGGAGCCAATCGCAAAAGACTTTCGATCGTGGTCGCCAAAACCACTTGTTTTGTGGTATAGGTTTGTTTCTTGGAGGTATGAATATCAAAGAGGGCGATGGCGCCCGGATGTTCGGGATGGATATCGATTTTCGAAACGGTTTGGTGACAGAGAATCCGTTTCGATCCTATGGAATCTACCAGTTTTCCAACGAGTTGGTTCCAATCAATGGAGACGGCGGTCCACTTGGAGAAATTGTCTTCAAACCCGTAGTCATAGATGGTGTCCATCGCGCCTTCGCGTTCATAATCACTGTATCCGGCACACTGGACAAAATGGTCGTATTCTGTCTTGGACAAATATAACTGGGCAAATTGTTCAAACGTGGTATTCTTGGGATTTTTGTGGAAATGTTCCTTGAGTCTTTGGAATGTCGATGCCACACTACAGGCGGGTTGCAAGGTAGATGCATAATGGGGTGAGGTTTGAAAATCGTGGGTGGGAATCGCTAGCTCTTTCAAGAGGCGGTTTAGCAAAACATCCTTTTTCTTGCGTCCAACTCCGGCACCGATGTTTACATTGACTCCGTGGAAGGGTTGCATTCCGGCGCGACCGCCCGGTTTTTCGTTTTGTTCGAGGATCAGCAATTGAACAGATGCGTCTTTTTTGAGAATTTGGTGGGCACAGTAGAGTCCAGCCATACCGGCACCCACAATGATGACATCGTATGTTTTTTGCATTTGTTTTGTGGAATCTATAAAATGTATGGGTATATTTCCAAGGGTATATGCATTCTTTCTCTTGGAATAATGGGTCGATGGTTTTACTCTTGAGGAGGTTCAGGATCCGAAGATTCTTGGACAGGCTCAGAGGCAGGAGGCTCTTCCGAAGATTCTTGGACAGGCTCAGGAGGAGGGTCTTGGACAGGTTCTTCCGAAGATTCTTGGACAGGCTCAGAGGCAGGAGGCTCTTCCGAAGATTCTTGGACAGGCTCAGGAGGAGGGTCTTGGACAGGTTCTTCCGAAGATTCTTGGACTGGTTCAGGGGCAGGGGGGTCTTCCGAAGGTTCTTGGACAGGTTCAGGGGCAGGAGGCTCTTCTGAAGATTCTTGAGGAGATTCTTGGACTGGCTCAGGTGCAGGGGGTTCTTCCGAAGGTTCTTGGACAGGTTCAGGGAGAGGTTCTTGAGGAGGGTCTTGGACAGGCTCGAGGACAGGGTCTTGAGGAGCCTCTTGGACAGATGCCTGGCTCGATGGGGGTGTGGATGTTCCAAGAGGTTCTTGCATAGAGTCATAGATGGGATCTTGAGGAGGTGGGGTGGGCGGAGAATCTTTCGTCCATTCTTGGACATTTTCCGAAGAAATGTCTAAACCTAGATTGAAATTCGCCATCTCTTCTTGTTCGGATTTGACACCACCACGAACGTTCATTTCACTATATTCGGCCGAAATGTCGGAGACCACTGAAGACGAATCATTCGACGCATCCGAGATGGCCAATGGACCTTTGGATATTTCTTGGACATTTCCAAGATTCGAATGTTTCGAAGGTAAAGAATGGTTTGATCGATTGTCGGATAAATGGTCGGGGGTATACGTCGGTTTGCGAATCGCGTGATTGGCCGAAGTTTGGCCGGTTTGTAGCAAAATATCATCTTCAATTTCGTGTTGGAATTCGGACATTTTGTAAAAGAGTTTTTTGAGAAATTGCAAATGGGAATTGTGGAAAAACTGGATATAACTCACGTACAAGGAAATCTGTTCTCGCAAAAGTGTATTTTCATATTCCAAGGTGTGCAAAAAACTATGGACAGACATTCCTACACTTGTTTGCATACTGTAATCGACGACCTTTTGCTCCTTTTCCATAAAATGTGCATACAAGGTGTGAATGGCATTCAAAATATCGGCGTGCATTCCACAAATATGGTCGACCCGGTATTCGTGAAAAGGTTCTAAATCTTTGTAGACGACGTATTTCCGGAATCCAAGAGCGAGATCGCGGATGGCGGAATTCTGTTCGCCCATTTGGGTTTGAATAATGTGGAATAGTTTGTAGTAGTCTCCGTACATACGATTATTGATGAGGGCGACGTATTTGCTGAGATTTTCCATTTCAATCGTCAGTGTTTTGTATTGAAAGTAGAAGGAGTCCAAGCAAAAGAGGAAAATCTTCTTGGAATTCTGTTTGACCAAGTTCATATAAATGCCTTTGAAATCTTCTAATTTTTGCGAAATGAGGGCGCGTTTTTGGATGATTTCTCCTTGAAATCGCGCAATTTCTTGGAAATCGTGCTGGAGTTTTTCCATATTGTACAATTGATAACTGTTTGACATTTGCTATTATAAATTACGCTTATATTTTCTCGTTTTCGATAGGTGTCTAGTTGATCTTTTAGCAGACCTTCTTCTCCCACCGGGTACGTAACTACGAATTTTGTCAGACAATCCTCGATCGCTAAATACACGCTCTTTTGGCGTTGGTGTTTTTTTTGAATTTCGTTTTGATCCAATAAGAACCCTCTTCGAAATATCACGGACCTTGTCTTTCTCACTTTTTTTATAAAATTGCAGATTCGGTATTAAATACCTTTTTAATGCATTAGTGTTACCATAATTATCAATGAATTTATATTTAATGTGAGTTGGCGTTTCATCAATAATGGTGACACAAAATATAAGATTTTCTCTGTTTGTTTTGATGATAACATTTTCACCTGTAGTAAAAGTTATTTCTCCTACTTGTAACGGAACAATCGCATATCTTTCTCGGTTTTCTAATTGGGCTAAAGTAGGTAATGGAGGACACAGCGGCGGCATTATACATTTATAACCGAAATAACTCTCCATTCTTGGTTCTACTGATACCAAAATTAGGGTTTTGAAAGTGTGAGAAAATGATATGAATGTATCTATTATTATGGCGTTCTATGGCATTGATGTACGGAAGCCCGCAAAGCGGGCTTCCTATACATAAAAGTAAAAGGGAGGGGGTCGCAGGGGGAACCGTAGGTTCCCCTGCTTTATAGTTTCAATGAAAAAAGGGAGGGGGTCGCAGGGGGAACCGTAGGTTCCCCTGCTTTTATAGTTTGAACGAAAAATAGTATAAACCCTTGAAATATATTCCTTTCATACTAAAAATGAGTGAAACCGAAATACCCCCATTACCCAACAAATTCCGTGAAACCATCTCCGATTTTGCCAATGATCTCAGTCTCACCTTTCCCGAGTTTAGCGAATTGTGGAATGTTTGGACCGATGCAACTACTACGGAAATCGAGTTCCGACAATTGTTTCTCCACTGTCTCACAGTGTATCCGGAACGCTTTTTCGATATTATTCATCAAAACGAGGAGATTTTTGCCGAAACGAGCGAGGTGAATACGCATTTTCTTCCCAATGTCGAATTCAAGCATTTGTATCATTGCGACGGTGTATCCCCCAAAACGCGCGAGGTCATTTGGAAATATTTGCAAGTCATTTTGTTTCTTTTGGTTGGATCCGTCCAAGACAAGATCAATTTCGGCGAGGCAATGAATATGTTTGACACTATGAACCAAGGCGATTTGCACGAAAAACTCAAGGATGTTATGTCGGGAGTGAGCGAGTTTTTCTCTACGATGGAGGAGAAGATCAATTCCGGTTCCAAACAACGTAAAGCCAAAGATCCGAATGCTTCTTCTGAAAATGCCGATGACTCGGATTCAGAGTCGGAGGCGGAGTCGGATCAAGAAGCACCCTTTGATCCCAAGAAGATGGGATTGCCCAATCCCGAGGATTTGTACAATCATTTGCAGGGACTCTTCAATGGAAAGATTGGCGGATTGGCCAAAGAAATCGCCGAAGATATTGGTCAAGACATTGCCGACTCTTTTGGCGATGATATTCAAAATGTCAAAAGTACCAAGGATGTCTTGTCCAAGTTGATGCAGAATCCGGAAAAAATCGGAGGTTTAGTCAAATCGGTGGGTGAAAAGATCAACCAGAAGATGGAGAGTGGCGATATTTCGCGCGATGACATTATGAGCGAAGCCGGGGAATTAATGCGCAAGATGAAGGAGATGGGTGGGGCGGACCAATTCACGAATATGTTCAAGAGTATGGCCAAAGGAATGGGGGTTTCCATTCCCAAGGGTGCGCAAATCAATACGAATGCTTTAGTCCAAATGGAAAAAACGTCGAGTGCACGTGATCGTCTGAAGGCGCGAGCACAAGCAAAACAACAACAACGACTCATTCAGCAAATGATGGAGCAGGCGAAGATTCAGCAACAGGCGGATGAATATGCGAAATTTATGTCGTCGTCGGCGGGACAATCGTTTTTACAAGAGACTCAGGGTGCGAGCCATTACAATTATCACGTAGAAGGTGTGGAGAAGCAGGAGAGATCGGTCGCACCTCCTCCGGCCATTGATGGAGAAGAATCCGAGAAAATATCCGCCTCCAAGAAGAAGCGAATGAAGCAAAAGGCCAAGAAAGAGGCCGCTGGTCTGAAATCGTCGGACTCGGTTCCTACTCCAACATACGCAGAAGAGCCTTCTACATAATTCGCCAAAAGGATTATCTAATTCAAATATATAATTGTATACTGTATATTTGAATCATAATGGGATTGACAAAATATATCAATGTGTATGTGTTTCTCTTGAGCTTTGCCATTGGGATGTTTATGGTCTATATTACGATGGACACATCGCGTAAAATATACGTATACCCCACACCGGAAAATGTGGATAAGATTCAGTATCGTGATAAGACAAACACTTGTTTTTCGATGAAACAGACCGAGATACAATGTCCAAAAGATGAGTCGAAAATACAAAAAATAAAGGCGCAGAACTAAGGGCGACGACCCGATGAGATTTTCGTCACATATAATAAGAACAACAAAATGCATTTGAAACGTTTATTATATACACCCCTCGGTAAAGTCTTCATTTCGATTCTCTTGGGATTGGGTTTAGCCACCGTTTTTCGCAAAGTCTGCAATGATAAAAACTGCATTATTTTCAATGGACCCATTTTGAGCGATATCGATGGCAAAATATACCAATATGGCAAAAAATGTTACAAATATACTGCTGAACCGGAACCGTGTGATTCGAAAAAGCGAATCATTGATTTGCAAAGCGCGAGCACGGCGTCTGCACCGACATCGATATTCAAATAGTTTGGCAAAATCGCGTAATTTATTCAATGTTTAGATCAATGAATACATTATATTCCGTTTTCGTCTCAAATGTCCAATGGAATCACCCGTATATCCGATCTCCCGGATAGCGCATCAATGCAACCGATTCAACAATCAATGTCAATGTATGGAGGCGGAGGCGGCGGGGGTGGACGATCCACCTTTGAAAATGAAAACAATCATTCCTACATTCCGCTCAATATACACCCCAATCCCTATGGAATTGGCGAGCCGATTGATAGCGAACTCCCACCTATTCCAGAAGCATCTCCCCTACGAAACAATTTTGAAAACACGATGATTTCAACGGGAGAATCGCCAAACTACAATGCCAACGAATTTTCGATTCGCGAGGATCCTTTAGCGGGATTGCAGCAACAGCCATTGCCCTCGCGCGATATCCCGATGAATACCTTGGACTATCAACAAGACGAAGAGGTTTTGCCGAATTACGTTCCACAAGTCAAACTCACCTCCGACTACATTCGCGAATATGAAGACGAACAAAAAGAGACTGTGCAAAAACATCGTTCGCAAATTCATCGCGAAGAAATAATGCAAGACTGGTTTAGCCAACTCCAATTTCCCATCTTGGTCGCGCTCTTGTATTTTCTCTTTCAAATGCCCATCTTCAACACGATGATGCGCAAAGTTCCATTCTTGTCTCTATACGGCGCGGACGGCAATTTCAGTCTAATGGGTCTGCTATTCAAAAGTATTCTGTTCGGAACACTGTTTTACGGGATACAGACGATTGCCTACAAGATTTCGCAATAGTTTTGTAATCCTCTTTTTGTCATTCTATTATAGCGATAGAATGCCTAAACCGAAATATAGCAAAACATCCTTTTTCCAATCCATTCTCCTATATTTCATATTTGTTCATATAGCCATCGTTCTCTTCTTTTTTTTATTGAAACGGCTATATTCTTGGTCGGAATCCTTTTCTACCGAAGAAGAACAGCGTAGAGTCGATTATATGCCCACTTTGGAAAAACGTCGACAAGAACGTCATTTTCCCTATCGATTTTTAGAGAATGAAAAGGGTCAACTTCTGCCGATTGTCCTTGTCACTGCATTCTTCCGTGATGAAAAAGCAAAAAAGTATTATGACGAATATGTTGCCAATGGAATCAAAGTGGTCGGAATTACCGCGTACAAATCATTTCCAAAACCGATTATGGATATCGCCGAAGACAAATTCCATTTGACCGACGATTTTGATTACACGGATAAAATCCGAAATTGGATGTGCTGTTTTAGTAATCCGCGTGCCTACCATTTGGATCCAGCAAAACATAACTTGGTCGATATCAGCGAATCGGATTTTTACAATGTAGACAGTGCCAATGCATCGAAGAAATACGATATTATTTATAGCTGTTTGAAAGACGATGGTGACGATTGCAATAAGAGTGGATGGAATGCCATCAATCGGAATTATGATTTAGCGCTGAAGTGTTTGCCGATTATGATTCACGAATTCGGGTTCAAAGTCTTGTTTATCGGTCGGGTGGGATGTGGTTTAGAAAAAGAATATGGGGATGCGATTGAAACCACGGATATGTTGGATTGGCATCTTTTCCAAGAAAAGTTGCGTCAGTCTCGGTTCTTGTTTGTTCCGAATATTTACGATGCATCTCCACGGGTGATTAGCGAATCGCTGACCAAGGGATTGCCTGTTTTAATGAATCGGAGTATTTTGTGTGGGTCGAAATACGTGACACCGGAAACGGGGGAACTATTTACCGATGAACACGATTTTCCTTATGCGGTTAAGAGATTGTTGGAAAGGGAATCTACGATGGACACGCGTAAATGGTGGAACCAACATTATGGAAAGGAACGGAGTGGTAAGAAAATGCGGGATTATTTGGTGCAGTGTTATCCGGGTTTGATTGATGATGCTAAACGTGTATCGATCATTGTGTAATAAAAATAAAAATAGGTAGATCCTATTTTTATTCATTTGATGGATGGGTTTTGCAAATTGAATTAATTCTCATCTTCTAATCCCTCTTCCGCTTCGAATCCCTCTTCCGCGTCTAATCCCTCTTCCGCGTCTAATCCCTCTTCCGCTTCGAATCCATCTTGCTCGTTGAATCCATCATCCAAGACATTGAATCCATCAGCAACAGTTTCGTATTCACTGAAACTGTCTGGAACTGTATAAGGTTCGAATGCATCTCTCGATCGACGAGAGGTCATGTATAACATCACTGCGGCCAATGCCAATATTAATAGGAGAACGACCATCTTTTTGTCCATTTTATATAATGTTTCTACAAAATAAAACGACGACAATTGCCTAAATATAATCTTCAACTATTGTATACACCCACCAAGAAAATGAAAAAGATTGTCATTGGAAAAATATTCACAAATTGGTGCATTCATTGCAAAATGCTAAATCCCGAATGGGAAAAAATGAAGAAGAAAGTCAAATTACAAATGGGGAGACATTTGAAAAATACAATGATCGAGTATTGCGAGATCGAAGGTGCGGATGATACTGATGAAACCTCGCGTATTCTGCAAGAAAAAGTAGAACAAAAATACGGAGTTCCTCCGGTAAATTTCCAAGGATTCCCCACGCTTTTCAAAATCGTCGGCAATAACATTTCGTATTATGAAGGCGATCGAACCGCGGATGCTTTATATAAGTGGGCCGTCTCGGGTTCCGTATTTCCTCCTAAACGACGCCGCGTTTTCACGAGAAAAATGCCGAAAATGCCGAAACGTGCGTACAAGAAAAATCGCACAGCCAGGAACTTTCTCTTTTTCTAATGGTTGATGGATAACTGCGCGATCCTAAAAGTTGATACACAACCGTCCATTTATTTGATTCATACAAAACCAAATAAATCAAACTGACTATCCTATCGTAGAAATGGAACAAAAGACGAAAACCGTCAAAATCAAAAAGACCGTGGTCGGCAAGTCGTTTCGTCTCTTTGATTTCCACATCTATGACCAGAAACAATCCTCCGGTCAAAGTGACCAATCCAATAATGAATCCAGCGACGATAGCGTTGTCCATTCTCCATCGAAATACAAACCGCCCCCTCTAACCCAATTCATCATCCAAATGTTCGGCATCAATGAATTGGGTGAGACCTGCTCCCTCTTCGTGCAAAACTATCAACCCTTCTTCTATATCCGTGTGGGCGACCAATGGACCGAATCCGATGTCCACGATTTGTACCGACACATTTGTTCGAAAGTAGGCAAATATCACAGCCAGTCGGTGAAAAAGGCCGAACTCGTCGAATACAACAAATTGTACGGTTTTACCGGAGGCAAGAAACACCGTTTTGCGAAACTCACCTTTCAAAATACAGTGGCGATGCAAAAAGTGAAAAACCTCTGGTACAAATACTTGACCGATGAAGAACGGTCGAACCTGCCACCGACCGAAAACCGGCAATACAAACGCCTAGATCCCCTCGTCTTCAAAGGCGTTACTCTGGAATTGTATGAGAGCAACATTCCCCCCCTACTCCGCTACTTCCACATTCAAAACATCAGTCCCTCGGGATGGGTCTTTGTCTACACGCAAAAGGTCACCATTCCCGAAACCAAAACCACCACTTGCAAATACGAATGGAACTGCACATGCGCACAAATCAAACCCCTCCCCGAAAAAGAGATCCGCGTCCCCTACAAGATTTGCAGTTTTGATATTGAGGCCAGCAGTAGTCACGGCGATTTCCCCGTTCCCATCAAAACCTACAAACGCTTGGCAACACAGGTTGTCGACGTCTTTATGCGAATGTCGGTTCCGCCCAATCCCCCCCTCGACGAGGCACGTGCCAAATTATTGCTAAAGCGCGCGGTCGGCGCCGCCTTTTCAATGGACCCATTCGACGATATTGACACGGTCTATCCAAAGACAAAGCCGTCGAAATCCGAGATTCTCCGGAGAATCGAAGTTTTGCTAAAAACCCCCATCCAACAAACGGCGGAGGCCAATACCGAGGAAGACAATACCCATATTCTCGAAATC
>Ga0114959_10001216_pt1 | contig 23072 bp, 21 predicted proteins | sample C_130625_EF_Meta_FD_87317 | JGI IMG/M metagenome (GOLD analysis project Ga0114959, IMG submission 87317) | Freshwater microbial communities from Lake Croche, Canada to study carbon cycling - C_130625_EF_MetaG | ecosystem: Environmental > Aquatic > Freshwater > Lake | place: Lake Croche, Canada... | reverse complement strand
TTTCAGAAATAAACTTTTATTTTAATAAAATTAATATGTTATCTTTTTTAACTCCTTATATCGATAATAAAATTACAAATAATATAAATTTTTTATCTATTCCAATTAAATATTTAGATATTGTTTATAAGAATAATAATAAAAATTTCTTTCTATTATATGATTCATTACCAAAAAATATATCTAATATTATTTATAAATTTAATTATTTAATTAATGATAATACACCATTATTATTATACACAAATAGTAATATTATATCTTCAATAAATAACATGAAAGGATTTTTTTTAACTGAAAATTATATTCCTTATATTTATTATAAAAATAAATATTCAAGAGTTATGAAGAATGATAATAATACATTTTATTTCTATAAAAATAAAACAAATAATAATATTAGCTTTTCATGGATAGGAAAAAGTGTAGATAATCCACTTTTAAAAACAAAATGTACTGTTATTTTTGATATAAAATTATTAGTTCCTTTTTATAAAGGAAATTCTAATTATGGTATTAAAACACATGTTCCATTAAAATATTATTCTGAATGGTTAGATAACTGTATAGTTAATGAGTTTACTCATCATGAAGTTGTTGTAAATATCAATAGTAAAGAACAAAGTATATTATTTATTTTTGATAATTATTTAAATGATATTGAATTTATAATAAAAAATATTAAATTTATTTTATAATATTATTATATAAATGTATATTATTTTTTTTATCATTCTTTTTTTTGTATTTCTATACTTTTTTATGCCATTTACAGAAAAATTTTCAGATAAATTAGAGATTGATTATTACGTTATTACGTCTAAAAACGAGATTCGATTAAAAAATATAGAAGAACAACAAAAAAAGATTAATAATAATAAAGATAATATTGAAATTCAAAAAATAGATGCTGTTATGGGTGTTAATCTAGATTTAAATAAATTAGTAGTTGATAAAATATTATCAAATAAATTTTTATCAGATGATAAAAGAAAAAGAGGACAAATTGGATGCTATATGAGTCATCTAAAGATTTATGATATTATTAAACAAAAAAATAAAATAAATAACTATTCTATAATTTTTGAAGATGATTTTATGGTTGTTGTAGATGATTTTATAAATATTGTAAATAATTCATTAACTAATTTAAAGAGCATTGATAAAGATTTTGATATGTTATTTCTTCAGAATAATGATAGAGATGGTGTACAAAATGTTAAATTAAATTATGGTGAACATGTTATTGATAATGTATATCATCTAGATCCAACTAATTATTTTTATGGAACTCTTGCTATTGTTATAAATAATAAAAATATTGATAAAATTATAAATTTAATGAACTATATTGAAGAACCGATTGATCAAAAAATACAAGGGCTCGGATATAATAATTCATTAAATGTATTAGTAATGTATCCAGTAATTGTTGAACAACATCATGAAATAGATAGTATAATATAATATATTATTACTCATAATCTAAAAATTTTATTATTGGACATTCTGTAAATTGTATGAAATTATATTTTTGATAAATTGCTTCATTTGCAATTTTACAAAAATATGGAGGATCTATTGAAACTTTATTACCTGAAGTTGACTCTTCTTCATAATTATTTGTTATCATTATATAATGTTTACTTTTTTACATAAAATACATATCTTATTATACAAAAAATCAATTTTTATTTATCTAATTCAGACATAAATTTTTCGACTCCTTCATATAACATAATTTGATTATCTAATACTAATATACATCGTATAAAATAATCTCTTCTCTTAATAAATTCATGTATATATTGTAAACTAATATCGTAAAATATATCAGATGCTATAATTCTATTAAATATTTGTATATAAGTCAAATATTTATTCTTTTCTTCTATTATTTTGGGTAAACTAAATTCATTAATATTTAATAAATTATTTATTTCAAGTAATTTATTAGGATCATTACTCTTTAGAAGACTATTTATTTCAGAAAGTATCATAGTTTTATTTTTACATAAAGATTGATAATAATATGTTTCAATGCTTAATTTTTTATATTCATATAATAATTTTTCATAAGGAATCATAATGATTATTATCTTTATTTATTTTTAAGTATTACTTAATAAAAATTCATTATTTGTAATACTTAAAATTTCATTTTCTACTTTTCCTCTATCACATAAACCACTTGTACATAGAGCTTCTACCATTTCATTGGATATAAAATTACATCCTTTATGTTTAATATATAATATATTACTACATTTATATTTTAAATAACCAAGTATAATACCTTCATCATGGAAGAATGAATCTTTAACTTTTTGTAATATATCAAAATTATATTTTATAAATTCATCTAGTTTTTCAACTTTAATACAAAATCCATAAAATCCACCAACTCCATTACCATAATAAAAGCTATTTAATGAATTTACTTCTTTCTTTATTTGATATTCTAAAAATGATTCATCCATATGTATATAGTTTTTATCAAAATATTCTGTCCATAATCCAGTTGAAAATATTATATTTGGATATGATTGATAACCTATTACAAAATTTCTTATTAAATTTCTATTATATAATCTATCATCATCTATGATAATTAATAAATTATCTTTTAATATATCACTATATTTAGTTAATGGTCCTAAATATTTAGAGGCTGGTCCATAATCAATATCTAGTTCATTAATAATTACTTTATCTAATCCTCTTAACTTATTAAGTATATCTTCATCAATGGTTTCATCGAACCTTTTATATTTTTTACATATATTAATAAAGACATTTTTAATTTCGTATGTTTGGGTTTGAATAAAATTTTCAATATTTTTATAAAATTCTGGTAATTTTATACGAGGCGGGATTGTTGTTAAAGATACATAACAATCTCTTTTTTTTAAATCAATCATTCTATATACTTCATTATGAATAGATGCTCCTATATATATTATTTTCCTATCTAGATCTTTTTTTGATATTACTTCAACTTTTAAATTTTGACCCCAACCTTTTAGTTTATCTAATCGTTTTATATAAATTGTAAAGTTATCTTCATAAAAAATAATTTCAAATAAATCATTATACTTATTTTCTATTATATATAATATATAATTATTTGATTCATGGTAATTATTCAATCTATTATAATCTATTTTATTAATATCTATATCTAATATTATTTGTTTATTATTTGATGGACCAACATGAATAAATTTTACCATATCTTTTGTGTTTAAAAATTGTTTTAAATCTTCTGGTGTAGCATTAAATGTATTTTCTTCTTTTTTTTCAATATATTTTAAATATAAATTTTGCCCCCATCCTTGATTTAAATCTAATCTTGTAACTTCTAATTTTTTTGATTCTTCATTATAATTAACTTGAAATATATCATTATAATCAGGTGAAACTGAATATATTTTATATTTACTATTCTCATAATGTATCTTTTTTTCATCATCAGGAAATGGAAAATCTTCCATTTTAATAATAGTATAATTTGTTAAAGATGGTTCGACTGTTATTGATGAAATATTAAATAAATATTTAATATATATATCTAATTTAATTGGTTCTGACCATCCACTATCTTTATCTATTCTTTGAATTATTATAATATTGTTTTTTTCATAAATATAAAATAAATAATCCTTGTTTGTTATAGTAATTTTATAATATTCTGATTCAAAATAATTAAATGATAAATGTTTATTATAAAGCATTATTTATAATAAACATTTTTTTATTTATGAAATAAACATATTTTTATTTTAATTAGACAAAAGTTGTATTATTGAAAAATTGTTGTGACTTATTATATTTTGATGAATTTAGTGGACTAATTGGTACAAACATATTAACTATTTGTTGTAGTGTATCAAAACTCATTTTTCTAACTAACTTTTGACTATCTGACGATTCATCACTTGGAAGATAACTTGTTGATTTAAGCTTAAATGTAGGTAACATATAATTATTAACCTCCATATCACACTGAAGTGTTTCATAACTAGAATTCCTAATGAATTTATCGTCATTTGTTTGTGTTGGTGTTAACCTACACGTAGACAAGTTATCTATAAAATATGATGATTCGTCATCAAATTCTTTTAATGTAATTCTATTCATCAATTCATTAATTAATAATTTCAATTCTCTTAAATTTAGTAAATATGTATTATCTTCTTTAAAACTTATTAATAATTTATTTTCTATTTCAGAATATTCATAGTAAGAATTAAAAAGATCTATGTATGACTTTACTTCTGAATTATTAATAGTATAACTTTTTTTTTTATCAAATATTTTATGATAATCAATATCTTTAAAAAGTAAATAAGGAGAATTGGATATGTCATCTATATAACATGCCATTACAACAATTGCAGAAAATAGAAATGCTATAATTTCTTTTTCTAAATCGCTGATTAAGAAAATTCTCTTTTTTTCATCATATACTTTATCAATATTCAATTTCTTAAATATTTTTATCACTTTTCTAGATATTTGTGAATTTATATCGCTATACATCTTCCAGTTTATGTTATTTGAAAGTATGTATTTTGCTTTGCGAATAATATTTGATTTAAAATCTATTAATTCTAATAGATTATTACAGTTAAACTTTGACATCTCATCGAGAGGGGCATATTTAAAATATACAAACTATTCTTTTTAAATAATTTTTTTCAATTTTTATTAGATAATTATTTATTTTACAATACTATCATATAACTTACTTAAAATTGTTTTTCCATTTTCATTATTAAATATATATGGATCTAATAAATTTTTGTATGTTTTATATATTTCTAAATGATTATATGTTAACCAAAGTAAATATATTAAAAATAGAATAATTGTTGCATATATATCTCTTTTTACTATTTTATCATTCCATACTAATAACAATGGGATTACTTTAATGAAGATATTTATGATAATAAATTTAATAAAGTTATATAAAGGTGCATTATATATAATCATAAATAAAAATGCAAATAAATTTTCAATTATACCCAATATTATAACAAATTTAGGACTATATGGAACTATTTTTAATAAATATAGTATAAACCATAAAAATATCCAATATGAAAATATAAAATCGGATCTTATAGGTTGCATTATAATATAATAATAGATTTTTTAATTTAATAAATCTTCATTTAGTTAGATAGAACCTTTTTTAGCTTCTTCTCGCGACGTCGACGTGCAGGCGCCCATGGTGCAGGACCATCAGCTGGATTTTTAATAATTTGCCCAGGAGGAGTAGATGGACGATCTATTGAAACAGAAAGGAAATTGTTAGTAATAAATTCCATTATTAACAATCAGAATTATTTTACATATTACTATTTTATTTTTTTGAATTATTATTTATCATTTTTTTTGAAATAATTCATTACATATATCATTTAGATGCATTCCATTTTCTAAAACTGTTCTTCTTAATCCAAAAACTTTATCTGAACCATAATCATAACTACAAATTAGATGTTCGTTTGGAAAATCAGGAAACATTATACGGATTAATTGTAAAAATTCTGGTCGATTACCCTTATCATATTTACTGGCGTTTGGATTATTTGTTAAAATAAAAACTTTTGTATTATTATTAATTAGTGTATTATACATAAGTTTAAATAAATTAACTCTTTCTTCTCCGCCAACTATATATTCTAATATATCATTATAATTATCTATATCATGATTTATAAATAAATCTGGATAATATGGACATATAAAGCCTTCTATAACTGATATTGTTCTATCCCAATCCAGAAATAAATATTTATTTAATACTGGACGTTGATAAACTATTATTATATCATTTATCATATCTTTTGTAAGTCCTCTTGATGGCATTACACGTTCACCTCCTTCATTTAATGTATATACTGCATATTTATTATCTTTACTAAAAGTATTTGGATATAAACTTGAACTATTTTTTATAATATTATAATAGCACTTATTTGATATATTTTTTAATCTATCATTTGGAATACTATCATCTACTAATACACATTTAATCATTGGTAAATTTTCTTGAAAATTTTTTATATTATATTCATCATTATCATAAAATAATGCAATTAATTCTGATTTTTCATTCATTATAATATAATGAATGAAATAATTTTAAATTAAAATGTTACTTTAGACTATCCACCACCCTCCATATTTCTCTGTTTTAATATCAACTGACTTAATTATATATCCTATCATAGGTACTGTACATTTTACTAATAGATACTTATTATCAACTATAATTTGTAATTCATCATTTTCTATTAAAATATCATAATTTTGACTCTTACCTTCATTTACCAAAAATGGTGTATATTTATTTAATATTAATTCATTATTAAAATAAATATTCGTATCATTTTCTGTTATTTTTATACTAATTATATCTATAGTATTTCCTTTTATTAAAAATTCTGCTTCTTTTCCTTGAAATGAAAATTGAAATAAATTAGAGTCTTTTACTTTTATTCTATCTTCAAAATAATAATTAATATTTGAAGGTGTATAAAAAACTGTTTTATCTAGTGTTATCTGAGTATCACTATATGAAGATAGCTCTGTTAAAGAAGTATTAATATATTCATATATATTATTCATCTTAAAAACTTTAACTGCTTTTTTAAAACATCTTTCTGCAATTTCTTTTCCGTTACTATTTTTAATAGCATCATTTATTCTATCTATTATATTAGTATCTAAATCATTATCATTATATAATATTTCAATATAATCTTCACCTGCTATAAAATCTTTATAAAAGAATTCTTCCCAATCTTGATTTTTATCTTGATTTTTTAATACTATAACGCATGAACCACTTAAAAATAAATAGTTAAATCTACCTGCATATGAATAACCATTCATATTTAATAAATACTTAAATTCTGAGTGTTCATCAATTGTATAATATTTCATATTTAGATTATTTCTATTAATTAAATTAATTATATATTCTTGAAATTCATTGTTTTCTATATTTCTCTTTGATAAATGCTTAATATATCCTTCATTTACTTTCTTTCTGATTATATTTGTATTTGCACCTGACCAAAAAACAATATCTTTTTTGTTATCCCATTCAATTTTATTTTGTATTAATTGATTATATACATCTTCATAATTACCTATTTTTGCTTCTAACCAATGATTAAAATTAAAATTAGGAAATAAAGTTGTATTATAATACATATTTTTACAATAAGTTAATACGAATTTATATATAGAATTTTGTTTATTATCTAAATAATCATTTGTAAATAATATAAACTGTATATTAGGTAATTGTTTATAATTATTTGCTTTAATTAATAAATCAATTGCTGATTGATTTCTAGATTCATTACCTTTCTTTTCAATATATTTTATTTCGCCATTAATTATTTGTATTAATAAAACGGCTTCTTTTATATTAAAAAATATATATTTTAAATCATTTAAATTATATTTTATAGTTTCATTATTCTCTAATATATTTAATATTTCCATTTCGTTTAATTCATATTTCTTATCTTCTTGTACTGGTTCTTCCTGTACTGGTTCTTCTTGTAATGGTTCTTCTTGTACTGGTTCTTCTTGTACTGGTTCTTCTTGTACTGGTTGTTCTTGTACTGGTTCTTCTTGTACTGGTTCTTCTTGTAATGGTTGTTCTTGTACTGGTTCTTCTTGTAATGGTTCTTCTTTTACTGACTCTTCTTTTACTGACTCTTCTTTTACAGGTTCTTCTTTTACAGGTTCTTCTTTTACAGGTTCTTCTTGTACAGGTTCTTCTTGTACAGAAGTTTCTTGTATAGGAGCTTCTTCAATTGTTGGTTCTTGTACTTTTTCTTCTATAGATTCTTCTTGAACTTGTTCTTCTCTTTTTAATTCTTCTAATTCAATATTATCATTTACTTTATCATCTGTAGTATTAGACGATTTTTGATTTTTTTTATATACTCTTTTTTTTTTATCATTTATATTTTCTAAATTACTTTTTGTCATATATTATTATTTAAAAATTAAATATATAAAATTAAACTTAGTTCTATATTATTTATAAAAATATTTATAATAATATAAAATGAATGAAATAAAAAAAAAATTTCAAATAGTTGTTGCAAGATATAATGAAAATTTAGATTGGTTATTACCTTTTAAAGATATATCTATTATTTATAATAAGGGAAATAATGATATTACATTAAATAGATTTAATTCAATAACTTTACCAAATTTTGGAAGAGAAAGTCATACTTATTTATATCATATTATTACAAATTATGATTCTTTAGCAGATAAAACTATTTTTTTTCAAGGAAAGATAAATGATCATAGAATATTAAGTATGGAAGAATATTTCAATAATGATGAATTTACTGCTAAAATTGATAAATTAGATATTAATATATTTAAACGAAAAATAACACATGAAAATAAATGGAAAGTAGAATATGATACAGGAAATATGCGAAGATCTATATACACTCCTTTTGAATGGCTTAAAAATATTGTATCACTTGATTTTAATGAAAATGAAAATATAAAAATAGTATGGGGAGCAAATTTTGCAGTTAATAAAAATATAATATTGCAAAAACCGAAGTCATTCTATGAAGATCTAATAAGATTATTAGATTTTCATGTTAATCCAGAAGAAGGACACTTTTTTGAAAGATCATGGTATACAATATTTCATAATAATTTTATTTCAAAGAAAAAGATAGGTTATTATCAATTAAAAAATCATGTAGATTTCGATATTATTACAAAAATTATTGATAAAGATGAATATGAAGAAATACATATATGGTGTTCAATTATTGCAAATTATAATTTAAAAAATATATATAAAATTAATTATACACCTAATAATAATAACTATAATACTATTTTTCCAACTATTGATAACAATTGTTTTACATTAAATATAAAAGCTAATAATGATATCCATATTATTGTAGAGTTCAATGAAATTGATGAATGTTATGAAATTGTTTTAGGAGGATGGGGAGGTAATAGATCTGTGATTCGAAATGATATATTAGGAAAAGAAATAGCTGTATTAAATGATATTATTCTAAATAAAAATAATTTTATAAAATTTGATTTTTCATTTGGTAATATAATTAGTATTAAAAGAAATGGACAAGATATGATTGAAACACTTAACATTTATGAAAATTGTAGTATTTCAAATATAAAAATTAAAAGTTGTTTTGGATCAGATGCATACTGGGAATATGATTCTCCATATTATTCAAATGATCCAAAATTAAAAATTTTTTTACTATCTAATATTTATCAAAATTTAAATTACTTTTATTCAACAAATTATTTAAATTATTATACTCAAGAATTAAATTTTTTATAAATTATTTCATTAATAAATACTACGTTATATTTTTGTGATAAATTATAATAAAAATTATAATCTCCTCCATATTTAAGTTCCCAATAACCATCTTTATTTATTTCTATAGGAATAAGTCCAGACTGAGTACTAATTTTACCTAGCTTTATTAATTTTCTATCCCAAACGATAGTATTATTTTCTAATACAATTTTAAAAATATAAATAATATTTTTATTTTTACAATACTTTCTAATCTTATAAAATGTATCTATATAAATATCATCATCATCATCTATATGAAAAACAAAATCTCCTTCTAAATTCTTATGTTTATTACGTATACCATGTCCCCAATATCCTAAATTTTGTTCTTCATATATAATGTTTACTTTACATTTAAATAAATATGACATTTTATCTACTTCTTTTATTATATGATCTCTATCTTTTGAATCAAATACAATAGTTAAAAAATCATTCTCATTTAATTGATATAATAATGATGTTAATATTTTAAATATACTTTTTTTACCAATTGTTGCTAATAAAACATGAATAGACGATATTTTTTCGTGTTCTTCTAAATAATGTCTTCCTTTATATTGTCCTTCTAATATATAGTTTTTTTCATATTCTTCTTTTTTTCTTAATCCAATTATATACAAATATGGATTTAATAACTTGTATTTTATCCAATCAAAATCAGGATATATATCATATATTGAGTATTTTACATTATTTGGTATTCCTTTTTTTAACCAATCATTTTCAAGATGATCTAACGTATATAATGTACTTAATTCTAAATCTAAATTTAACTCTTTGAATATTTCAATATTAAAATAAAATAATTTCATTTTATCATTTATATCTTGTTTAGTTTCATTTGAAATAATAGTATTTGTTTTAAATGGCCTATTAACATTTAATTGAAGAGAATTATCTAATAATGAAGACATACTTGGATGAATAACTCTTCTTTTTCTTATCATATTATTAGTTTTTAACTATTTTTAATTATAAAAATAAACGTATCATAATTCTATAAATTACGGCACATTTTTACGGAATTTTTTTTGATACGGATTTTTAAAAGTTTTATTAAAAAATGAATAATTGTACAAATAATTATTGATTACTTATAATATATTATATATTTTACGGAATTTTTGCACATTTTACGGCACATTTTTACGGAATTTTTGCACATTTTGCACATTTTGCACATTTTTGCACATTTTTGCACATTTTTGCACATTTTGCATGTTTACGGAATTTTTTTCGATACGGAATTTTTAACTTTATGTGATTTTTTTATATTATTCACAAATATTTATTACAAAATTTATAAAAATCACGATTTACAAAAATTACTTTTTCCGTGGGATCGGCTTACGGAATTTTTTTCGATACAGATTTTTGAATGAGGTTTGATTTTTTTTAAGATCTATCAAATTTTTATTTGATATTTTTTAAAAAACATTCAAATTCGGGTTTTAAAAAATCGAAATTTTTGCACCGCCGTTACGGAATTTTTTTTAAAATCGGTGCAGCTGCACATTTTTTACGGAATTTTTTTCGATACAGATTTTTTTTAGAGATTTTAATTATTTTTTAAATTATCAATATAAAATTTGATTGTTTTAAAAAAATATGAAAAATGCAGTTTTTGAAAAAGTCGATTTTGCACATTTTACGGCACATTTTTACGGAATTTTTGTCTTATCAAAAGAATTTTTTTTTGGTGTTTTATTAAAATATATCAAATTTCTTTTATTAAAAAAATAATAATAAAAAAAACAGAAAAAAAATAGCACATTTTACGGCACATTTTTACGGAATTTTTTAGCTAAAAAAAAAGTCTGTTTTAAAAAGTTTTTTTGAAATCGAAAAAAAAAAAAATTTTTTTTTTGAATTTTAAAAAAAAAATTTGAAACAACATTTTTTTTTCAAAAATCAATTACTTAATTTTGGATAAATTTTTTTAACAAAGCGTTTTATTTTTTTAATATTTAACCTAAAATATTTATTTATATATTTTAAATAAGTAAAATAAAAATTCTTTTGTTAAAAATATGTATTTTTTTGAATTTATTGATATTTTGTCAATAAATATAAGCTTAAAAACTCGTGTCCTCAATAAACTTTTTTCTAAAATTTATCCAAATTTAAGTAATTTTTTTCCTCAATAAAAAGTGATTTTTTTACAAAAAAATTAAAAAAGATAATAAAAATTTGTATGTTTTAAAAATCGTGTTTTTGGCGCTTTTCCAAATTTAAGTAATGGCCTAAAAATAGAAACGAGCGTATGCCGGATACTTTAAGAAATTTTTAAAAAAACTTTCCATTTCACCAAATATTTTTCAAAAAGGCTGTCGATTTTTTTGAAAAAGTGCATTTTTTTGAAATTATACCGACTAAAGCGATACTTCTAAAAAATAAAAGTCTCTACATTTTTTTGAAAAAGTGCATTTTTTTGAAATTATACCGACTAAAGCGATAATTGAAAAATGGAGGCATTTCACTTTTTTCAAAAAACTGCATTTTTTAAGAATTATACCGAATAAATCGATCGCAAAAAAATGGAGGCATTTCACTTTTTTTCAAAAAAACGATTTTTTAAATTTTTTACTGAGTAAATCGATCGTGAAAAAATCAAGAGGCATTTCACTTTTTTTGAAAAAGTGCATTTTTTTCAAATTATACCGACTAAAGATGTACTTAAATATTGAAACGCGAAGTGTGTTGGGATGAATTTAAAACGCGAAGCGTGTCGGGTTTTTATGAAATATGTCATAATTTTCAGCTGAAACGCGAAGCGTGACGTGTTTTTATTTGAAATGGTTAGCGTGTCGGGTTTTTATAAAAAATCGATATTTTGACATATTTGGGTCTAAACGCGAAGCGTGTCGGGTTTTAATTTGAAACACGAAGTGTGTCGGATTTTTATAAATTTTGTGTTAAATTAGGGAACTTTTTATTTCTCTAAAAAATGAAATGCGAGGCGTATCGGGTTTTAATTTGAAATGCGAAGCGTGTCGGGTTTTTATAAAATTTTTTGCCGATTTTGAAACTTTTTATTTTTGAAAATGACAAAAATTTGAAATGGCAGACGTGTCGGGTTTTTATTTAAAATGGTATGCGTGTCGGGTTTTTATAAAATTATTTTACAGTTTTGAAACTTTTTATTTTTAAAAAAATGAAATGCGAAGCGTGTCGGGTTTAATTTGAAATGCGAAGCGTGTCGGGTTTTTTACAGTTTTGTCGCTGAAATGCGAAGCGTGTTGGGTTTTAAATTAAACCCGAAGCGTGTCGGGTTTTTATAAAATTTTGAAAAACTGTGATTTTTTTAATTTTTTTGGAATTTTTTTAGTTTGAAACATGAAGCGTGTCGGGTTTAATTTGAAACACGAAGCGTGTCGGGTTTTTAGCAAAAACTGTATATTTTAAGGGCTGAAACGCGAAGCGTGTCGGGATTTTATTTAAATAAGAAGCGTGTCGGGATTTTATTTGTTTTTTATAACTATGAAATATCCAATAATTTAATGTAAAGACTATGGAAAATTTTACTTAAGAAATTATCCAAAATTAAGAAATGGAAAATTTTACTTAAGCAATTTTTCCAAAATGGAAAATTTACTTAAGAATTTTTTCCAATATTTTCATATTAAGAAATTATTTTTTATATAGTATATTTATTGGTAAATGTCATATTATGAATGCAAGAGATGCTTATTTAAATCAAAACAAAGAATTGGAATGACACGTCATTTGAATCGCAGAAATAAATGTATAAAAAATATAGTTTCCTATAAATTTAGTGATCAAGAATTGTATAACTTATCATTAATACCAGTTCATAAACCAATTGAAATAGAAGAAGATAGTTCTATAAAAGATGAAACATTATGTACTAGATGCAATAAACGATTTTCAACAAAAGGAAATTTAATGAAACATTTAAAAAAGAAATGTATAAATATAGATGAACATCCTTATTATAATACTAAAAAGGATGGTAAAGAAATAGAAGTAGAAGTAAATGAAAATTTAAATAATTGTATACAAAATATTGAAATATGCAATAATAATGAAATTGGAATAGATAGTAATTTAAATGATAATATTAAAAATACAACTAATATTGTATATAATCAAAACATTAATAATTATAATTTTTACAATATAAAATACCCAATTGGATTTGATAAAGAATGGGATTTATCAAAAATATCTAATGAAAAGAAGTTATTCTTAATATGTTGTTCAAATACAAAATATTCAGAATTATTAAAATATATATTACAAAACGATGATAACTTAAATGTAATTATTGAAGATGATACTAATAGTGGAATTGTTTATAAAAATGATACTGAAAAATTTATTAATATGGATAAATCTGATATAATTGATCAATCTTTATCTAAATTAAATAAACAATTAAATGAATTATGTGAAGAAGTAATAAAAAAGAATGAATTACTATCTCTAAATGATAAGATATGTGACGAAAGTATAAAAATTAATCAAAAATATAATGATTATTGTAAAGATGATAGTATAAAATTAGCCGTTAAAGATATTATGACAAATATCTATAATGAAAAAAAGGATAAAACAATTGAAATAATGAATACTCTTTTACAAAAATATAATGATAATTTGATTCAAGATGCAGATGAAAATGGATATTAACCTATATTTTTAAACTATATATCTTTAATTATATAATTTTCTTTTGAGGGACCTACATGAATAGTAAGTGATTCATTTGATAAATAACAACATAATTTTAAATCTTGATCCCATCCTTCTTCAGAATCAATTCTTTTTACTATTAGTTTTTTATTATTATTATAATCAAAAATTATATTAACTTCAAATTTATCATTATAAGGAGAATCAATTATTTTAAAAGAATCTACAAATTCAACATTTTTATTACATGAAAAGAGTCCATCTGTTCTCAATACAGTAAATAATTTATTTGAAAATGGTATATTTAATAAATATTGTTCATTATTTTTTTCATTTATAATTTTTAAAGTTAAATTATCATTATTAATTATTTCTCTTTTAATTAAAAGATTATTATTATTTAATATATAAAATTCATATATATTTCTACTATTTGGATATACAAAAAAAGAATAATTATTATATTGAATATAATTAAAATATAATATTTCTCTTTTATACCATAAATTAGAGTAATGATTATTACTTACGTATCCTTTAAATTCTTTAGTTATAAATAAGTTATTATTATATTCGATTAATAATTTTTGATATTCATGTATCATATTATTTCTTAGACAATGAAATAATTTTATTGATTGATTTATATCTACATCTTTTGATATGCATTCATATAATAAATGAGGACCAGTTAAACTTAAAAATGTTCTAGCAAGATTAAAATCTTTATGATTTATATTATAATAATTATTAAAATATAATATTTTATTTTTACATAATTCTATTACACGTAATATTTTCTCATTTTTTATTTTACTCATCATTACTGCATTAAAATATGCATTATCAATATCATGGCATAATATAAATTCATCATCGGGTCTAATTAATACTCTTAATGGATGTCTTAATATTTGTTTACAATCAAAATAACAACCACCATTTATATATAAATAACAATATCTAAATAAATCTGCTTTAAAAGATCCTGCAACTAATAAATCATATGCTTTTAATATATCATGATCAAAATTATTTTTAATAAAAAATCTACATTCTGAATCATCAAATAAAATATATTGATATTCTGGATTTAATTCAATAAATGTTAATATTGAATTATAATGTAACTTATTCTTAATATCTTTATTAAAAGTTGTTTGAATAATAATTTTTGGTATTTTTTGTATATTATATTCAATTGGATATACATCTATTGCAGTATAATATATAATTATTTTTTCATTATAAAATCCACTTCAAATAGATATTATTTCATATAGTTTGTTTTCTAAATTAAATAATTTTATTTTAATATCTTGTCCCCATCCGAAATCTGAATCTAATCTTCTTATAATAATTTTTATACGATTTTTATCAATATAATAACATACAATATGCATATCATCAATTCTATTATAAATAAATTCTATACTATTTTGTATAGATATATCATTTCTTGGTAATAGATTATTTACTATAACCATAATATAATAAAATGGATTAATTATTTAATAAATAAACTAAATAATTATTCTAAATTTATCTCTTTTATATCTTCATTATATGGTTCAACATAAATATATTTTTCACTAAATGTATGTTTATTAATTATATAAATTTTTAGATTAAAATTACAACCATGATTTGAACTTAAATTTTTAATATATAATTTTTTATTTTCTAATTTAAATGTAAAATTAACTTTATTTTTATGAGGATATACAGATATTTTATAATTAGGGAAATTATGTATATTCATGTAATATATTTCATTGTTATCAAATAATTTACCATAATGATCATTATCAATATAATTTACATAATAATTTTTATAAAAACGATTTAATACTATATTTTTAATATTTATTAATTTTATATTATTATTCATATAATCTTTTGTAAAATCATCAAAATTATTTAATGGACGATAATTTTGTAATAAAATATCATCATTCTTAATTTTAGAAATAATTGAGTTATAAAAGAATATTGGTCCTGTTAATTCTAAAGGAGAATGACCTAAATTATTAATAATTGTATTTATACAATCTTTTATTACTTTATTAAATAATTGATTATTTTTTGTTGTAAAAATTACAGCATTTAAAAAAGCATTTGGAATTACATCATTGCATAATACAATATTTTTTGATGGACTTAAAAAAATTCTAATTGGGATTCGTAATATTTGTTTACAATCAAAATAGCATCCACCATGATTATATAAAAAACAATATCTTAATAAATCTGCTTTATAAGCACCTGGTACTAATAAATCATATACATAGTTAATTTTTTCATTATAATTGTCTTTTAAAAATTTTCGAGAGTGTATATTATTATAATAAATATATGTATATTCTGGATTAAAATCTATAAAACTCATAATAGAATTATAATGATACATATTTTTAAAACATTCTTCTCTACCTGTTTGAAATATTATTTTCGGTATGTTTTGCTCATAACTATTTTCATATTTATCTAATTTAATTTTTGTTTCAAAAGTATTTATATAGTAATTTGAATTAGAATTAGGTATAGTTATTAATTGTTTTATATTTGGATTTTTAAAATCATATATAATAATATTTATTTCAGAATCCCATCCACACTCTTCATCTATTCTTCGAATAATTATTTTTAACTTATTATCTGAAATATAATATAATATCATATTAATATCTAAATCATTATATTTATTATAAATATTATAGTTATTTTTTAATAAATATTCATTTCTAGGAGCAATATAATAAGGTATTTTAGTATTTTCTACAATATCTTCTTCTAATCGTATATTAGTTTCGAATATCATATTTTTTATATTTTGATTTGAGTTTCCAATAGTAAATAATTGAAATGAATTATAATTAGATAAATCATATACTTTTATTTCTAATAATAATCCCCATCCTTCTGATGAATCAATTCTTTTAATATTTATAGAAAAACTATTTTTATTTATATAATAAATTTGAATATCAAATATATCAGAATATTCATATTTCATTATTTCATATTTATTTTTAATAGTAAAATAATTCATTATAATTATTAAAAATAAAATAAATATATAGATGGTACTTATATTCATCAAATCATCATTTTTTTAACTAGTGGAATTTCGTAATAACATGTATGACAGTATATATCATCACTAAAACAATGCCAATGTTTTGTTGTAATATTATAGTTACAATTTTTACATAATATAAGTTTTAAAGAATTTGTTGAATAATATAATGATTTATTTAAGTAATCTGATATTTTCCATTTATATGAAAATTCTTTAAAATTTATTTCATTCTTTGTTGTAACGTCTTTACAAGGAGATGAAATATCAGAATCAGATTTTGAACTAGTTCGAGTACACATATTTGTAAAAAAAGATAAGAAATTTTTAAACATTATGAATAAATACATGACTATAGCGTTCATTTGTATAAAAATCATTTTTTTATTAATTTAATATATAAATAATAAATATATAATATTATATATCAATTTTTATTAAAATGGCATATAAAAATATTATGAAGAATATAATTGATTATACTACAAATAAATTATCAGAATACAGAGATAAAGTTGGTATTTTAATTAATTATGATGAAATTGATTTTTATGAAGAAGATTTTGATGAATCACCTATTATAATTTATAATATAGAATTATTACAAAATAAGCCATTAATTAATTTATCTATAAAATTAGAATTATATTTTTATGCACCTATTTTTAAAGATATTCGAAATATACATTTTAATATAAATAAAAATATTAGTTATGAAAATATGTCTTATATTCAATATATATATGAGGTAAATAAAAATAAAATTATTTATACTTTTAATGGATATTATAGAGATGGATATTTAATAATTACTATTGATTCATATGATCAATATACACAAGTTAATATAGAACATAAAGAAGTAATAATAATAAAATTAAATTGGAAATTAATAGTAAATGATAATGAATATTATCATATTTCAGATATTCAAAAAAAAAGAAATAAATATTCTATTTTAGATATACGACGCCATAAACTAGTAAATGAAAAAAATATAACAATCGATGATTACTTATCTATTTTGCCATATAAAGCAAATCAGGTAACTATATATTCAAATAATAATGAAACATAATATTTTTATATACTCTCTTATTCTACAAAAACTTAATTATTAAGCTTACATATTGCCTAATATTTTATCAATATATCTAAAAAAATAAAAAAATATAATAAAAATATACAATAAATACCTTATTTTATTGTTCTATTACTATAGAAAAAATATGTGTTCTTATTATATATGACAAACCACATTTTTGATTCAATGGAGGATATAAAAAAGACTATTTATAGAGAATATGAAAAAATCAATAATAAATTCATTGCTGTAGACAAGTTTTTTATATCTGAGGAAGTTGACAAAAATAGATTTGAATATATACAATATTATTCAAATAAAGAATCAGAAAGAATTATTCCAGTAGATAATAATTCATTTTATTTGTCTATAGACAAAAATAAACTAAAAAATAAGAATTTTTTAGATTTAATTATATTATCTAATGTATGCTTTTCATTAGATGAGAATAATATTAATAAAAATGATATTATAAAAAAATATATGGATTCAAATTATGAAACAAATGATTCATTTAATCGATTGTTAGAAGATATATATTATAATAATGATTTTTCAAAAAAAATTAATATAGAATTACCATCAAAATATGTAAATGACACAAATTTAAAAAAGAAATATTTATTTAAAGTTGATTATCATCGTGATTATTCTCTTATAAATATACCTTTTTTAGAGTATTAGACGAGTATTAGAATAACGTCGCATTATTTTTATAAAAAAAATAATATATATAATTATTATATATATTATGAATAACGATGATTATATAGTACAAAGAACATATAACATTAGATCAAATAATAGAATTACATATAATAAAAATTATCCTTCCTTGAATGAAATTATGAAAGATGGTGAATATGAGGATGAACAAAAATATTATAGAAATGGTAATCGTTATTTAGAAGATACAGAAGACGTAGAAGATGCAGAAGATGCAGAAGATGCAGAAGATGAATTTGATGAAGACTCTGAAATTTTTAGTGATAATAATCCAGAATTTATTCATTTTAAACAAGAAGTAACTAATTGGATTACTTTAGATGATGATATACGAACATTACAAAAAGCTATAAAAGAAAGAAAAGATAAAAAAGCGGAATTAACACCTAGAATATTAAAATTTATGGAAAGATTTAAAATTAATGATTTAAATACAAACGATGGAAAACTAAAATTTGCAAGATCATTATATACTAAACCATTAAATAAGAAATATTTAATATCACGATTAGGTGATTTTTTTAGAGATTATACTAAAGGTGAGAAAGTAGCCGGTTACATATTTGATAATAGAGATAAAGAAGAAAAAGTTAGATTAACACGAGTATTAGATAGAAGTAAAGCAAAACCTCATTTTTAAAGATGTTCATATAATATTCCATCTCCTCCTCTTCTTACATCATTTTTAAATGGTCCAAGAATAGTACATTTTTTATTTAAGGTATAATGAAAAAAACATTGTTCCATTAAGCCAACATCTTTTACATTATTTAGCATTTCTTCTATATATTCTTTACGAATCCCATAATACTCAGTATTTTGAGATCTAGTTTCAATATTATTTATATGTTGTACATATAAATCAAAACCATCTCCTTTTTCTTTAATTTTTTCTTCAATATTTTCTAAAAAATATCTTCCTGTTACTTTCAAAATATGTGTACAATTTTTAAAAAGATCAGTTTCTTTCATTATATTTATTGCATACAACATTGATCTTGCTTCGTATTGTGAAGTTGATCTAAATTTTTTATCAAATACAATATTCATTAAATGAAATCGAGAGTGTTTTATATTATCATATGAATAATCTGAATTTTCAATTAAAAATATTTCTAAATTGGTTTCATTTAACCATCTATTTATTTGTTTTTCATATAATTCTTTTCTATAATTTATTTCATCTTCATTATTTTTTTCAAAAGATTTAACACATGTTGTCAATAATACAATCCAGTTACTCATTTTGATAATTATTAATAAAAATATTTATTATTATTAACTCGGTAATATATATTTATTTTTATATTATATTTAACTATAATATAAATAATGGAAGATTATTTTGATAAATATGGATCACAATTTCATAATAATGTTAAAAAAGGATTAAAATTAACAACTGTTTTTAGTGCAGTTAATAATAATCCAAATTATTATATGTTTATTCCTAAACAGATTTTATTTTGGAAACATTTTCAAATTCGTTTTATTTCTGTTTTTGTAGGAGAAAAAATACCAGATGAATTACTTGACTATAAAGAAAATATTATATTATGGAATCATAATTCTAATTTAAATCCTATTTATGTTGCACAAAATATAAGAATATATTATCCAGCGTTATTAAATTTACCTGAAAATGAAATTGTTATGATTACAGATATGGATATGTTACCAACTAATGATATTTATTATAAATCTGAATTAGAAATGTATGACAAAGATGATTTTATATATTATCGTTACGTAGATGAAGATCAAATTTTTATTTGTTATAATGCTGCAAATTCATCTGTTTGGTCAAATATATTTAATATTAAAACTGAATTAGATATTCAACAAAAATTATCTGAAAATTATTTAATAAAATATTCGGGTAAACCAGAAGAAAAAGAATGGTTTATTGACCAAAAAATAATGTATAGAGAATTAATTAAATATCCTAAACTAAAAGTATTAAATAGACCAATTCGTAGATTAGAAATGTATTTTTTAAAAAATATAATGAATAAATCGTTTAATAATTTTATTAATAATTATGATGATGCTCATTTTCATAGAGATTATTTTAAAAATTTAGATTATATATTATATACTGAACATCAATTAATTCATAACATTAAAAATTATAACACTTCAAAAAATAGTATATTAGATAAATTTACTTTTTACCATGGTCTTGATATTATAAATAATGATTTACAATTTTATAATAATTTATCTCAAAAAGAGATGGCATTTTTTAGTTGTTTAAATAGATCTTCAAATGGATTTAATACATTTGGTTATTTAAAAAAAGATATTGATATAAAACAACTACGTGAAACTGGTTATATAAATAAAAATACTAAACATGGAATATATGTAAAAAATAAAGATATAAAAAAAAAGAAGGTTTTAACATTTTCATTATGGGGAAATGTTCCTAAATATACAATTGGTTCTATTAAAAATGCAGAATTAGCAAAACATTTTTATCCTGATTTTGAATGTTGGTTTTATATACATGAGCCTACTGTCCCAAAAGATATTATTTATGGACTATCACAACTATCAAATGTAAAAATAATACTAAAAAATGGTGATTTAAATAGTTGCAAACCAATGATGTGGAGATTTGAAGCTATTGACGATGAAAATGTAGAAATTATGTTATCTCGTGATACAGATACACGAATTTTATTAAGAGAGCGATTTGCAGTTGAAGAGTGGTTAAAATCAGATTGTGTATTTCACATTATGAGAGATCACCCTCATCATAATTTTTATATATTAGGTGGAATGTTTGGAACGCGAAAAATAAATGGTGTTAAATGGTCTGAATTAATGACAAAAGTGAATCAAATTTCAAATAGAGATTATGATCAACAATTTTTACTAAATGAAATATATCCATTAATTAAAGATAATGCTATGATTCATGCTTCTTTTCATAAACATGAAGGTAATCGTTGTTTGGATTTTCCAATTGATTATGGAGATAAATTTGAATTTGTTGGAGAATATGTAATGGAAGATGAAGGACGACCATTGTACTTATAAATAATAGAAAAATCTAAATAAATATAATATATATTATATTATGGCATGGTCAAGTGGATATTCATTTTTTTGGGGGGGAATAGCTACTGACGGAACGTATCTTTACGCAGGAACAGATACTACTATTACAAAAACTGACTTGGCAACTGGTGCAATATTAGATAGTTCATGGGTCACTGGATTCAATCAAGTTAGTTATTTAGCAATATATAACAACTATATATATGCAGCTGATTATTATACAAATATAATTTATAAAATAGATATTGCAAATCCTGGATCGCCTCAAATTTTTATATCAGATCCATTAATTAGTAGTCCGGTAGGAATAATTATTGTAAATGATTATCTTTATATTGCAAATTCTGGTCAAGATTATATAAGTAAAATAAGTTTAACTGGATCAGATATTAATATAAAATGGGTTCAAAATAGTCTTATAAATAATCCATTAGGAATATATGTATATAATAATTTAATGTATGTTACTAGTAGAGGATCATCTTATACTGGTGGTCGAAATACACTTTCTACAATTAATTTAATCACTCTTGTAGTTAACGTGCTTAATGTATTTACTTATGTTCAATATAGTATTGTTATTTATAATAATATTTTATATACAACAAATTATAATAATGGTACAATAAAACAATTAGATCTTAATGGAAATATTATAAATAGTTCTTGGGCAACTACTACGTCAAATTCAGATGGATTATGTATCAATAGAACTTATTTATATTGTTCTGATGATGGAAATCCTAATGGATCTATTTATAAATTTTCATTATCTCTAGGACTATTTCTATCAGTTGCTTGTTTTAAGGAAGGCACTAAAATATTAACTAGTCGAGGATATCGAAAAATTGAAGATTTACGAAAAGGAGATTTAGTAAAAACTGTTTTTCATGATTATTTACCAATTGAAATGATTAGTAAAAGAGAAATATATCACTCTGCTTTAAAAGAAAATAGAATAAAAGATCAACTTTATAAATGTTCTTCAGATAAATATCCGGAAATATTTGAAGATTTAGTCATTACTGGTTGTCATTCTA
>Ga0114959_10001215_pt1 | contig 23076 bp, 14 predicted proteins | sample C_130625_EF_Meta_FD_87317 | JGI IMG/M metagenome (GOLD analysis project Ga0114959, IMG submission 87317) | Freshwater microbial communities from Lake Croche, Canada to study carbon cycling - C_130625_EF_MetaG | ecosystem: Environmental > Aquatic > Freshwater > Lake | place: Lake Croche, Canada... | reverse complement strand
GCTAATTCTTTTTGAGCTTGTTGTGTGGGGTTGTTATGTGTTTCTTCTAAAGTTTGCAAAATTTTGTTGGCACGAGTAATTATTTTGCTAGGCATTCCAGCCATTTTTGCAACGTGTATTCCAAAGCTGTGGTGGCTTCCACCTTGTTGTAGTTTTCTTAAGAAGATAACCTTATTTCCAGTATCTTGCACACTAACGTTGAAATTTTTGATGCGCGGAAAATTATTCGTCATCTCATTCAGCTCGTGATAGTGCGTGGCAAACAAAGTTTTTGCTTTCGCGAATTTATGTTCGTGCAAATATTCTGCAATCGCCCAAGCAATAGAGATACCATCATAAGTGCTTGTACCACGTCCAATTTCATCTAGCAAGACCAAACTACGATTGCTCAAATTATTCATAATGCTGGCAGTTTCATTCATCTCTACCATGAATGTACTTTCGCCAGAAGAAATATTATCGCTCGCGCCAACACGTGTAAACACCTTATCAATCAATCCTAAATTGGCGTGCGTTGCAGGTACATAACTACCAATTTGCGCCATGATAACAATGAGTGCGGTTTGCCTTAAAATTGCCGACTTACCGCTCATGTTCGGTCCAGTAATCATGATGATTTGTTGCTGTTCATTATCCAAATACACATCATTCGCAACGTATGTTTCAGTAATTGGTAACTGCTTTTCTATTACTGGATGACGGCCATTTTTGATATCGATAATATTAGTATCGTTGAGTGTTGGTTTGGTATAATTATTTTTTTGCGCTGTAATGGCAAATGATGCAAGACAGTCGAGTTGCGCCATTAACGAGGCATTCAGCTGTATAGGTGCAATGTAATCGAGTAAACTAGTTACGATTGCATTGTATAAATTGAGTTCAAGAACTGCAATTTTATCTTCAGCACCCATTATTTTTTCTTCGTACACTTTTAGTTCTTCAGTAATGTAACGCTCTGCATTTGCAAGGGTTTGCTTACGCATCCATGTTTCTGGAACTTTGTTTTTATGTATGTTGGTTACTTCTAAATAATATCCAAATACATTATTGAAAGCCACCTTCAAAGAAGGTATTCCTGTGTTCTCAATTTCACGTTGTTGAATTTGCAACAAATAATTTTTGCCATTGCTTTGAATGTTGCGCAAGTCGTCTAACTCTTCATTGTATCCAGCACAAATTACTCCGCCTTTTGCAACCATAGAAGGTGAGTTTTCATCAATTGCCTTCTCAATTTTTTCTACAATTAAATGACAAGGATTTAATTGTTCAGCAATTTTCTTGATAGCTTCGGTACTTGGTGTTTGTTGCTGCAACAATATTTTCAATGCATCAACAGCTTGTAGTGCATTTTTTAATTGCAACAATTCGCGTGGATTTACGCGCCCCACAGCAACTCTCGAAATTAAACGTTCTAAGTCGCCAGCACGTTTTAATTGTGTAATAATTTCTTGTAACAATTCTTGATGATTCAAGAAAAACTCCACTACTTGTTGTCTTTCTGCAATGGGTTGTAACTCTTTTAAAGGCAATGCCAACCAACGTTTCAGCAACCTACTTCCCATTGCGGTGGTGGTTGTGTCAATGACGTCGAACAAGGTAGTTGCGTTGTAATTGTGGCTGTATAACAACTCCAGATTACGCAATGTAAATCTATCCAACCACATGTACTTGTCTTCATCAATGCGGCTTACAGCACTTATGTGTTTTAGTTTATCATGTGCAGTATCATTCAAATAATGAATGGCAACACCAGCAGCAATAATACTATCAGGCATTTCATCCATACCAAAACCTTTCAAGGAGTTAGTTTGAAAATGCTTTAATAATGTTTCGTTTGCATAGTCGAATTGAAAAGCCCAATCATCGGCTCCAAAAGAATAATAGTTGTCGCCAAAAGTTTCGACAAACAATTTTTTATGTGCTTTAGAAAATACAATTTCGTTAGGCTTAAAACTGTGTATAAGTTTCTGACAATACGCCATATCTCCTTGTGCAGCGTAAAACTCTCCTGTGCTCACATCAATAAAAGCAATACCACCAACATTTGTATTTTTGGCATTGTAATGCAAACAAGCTAAGAAGTTATTGTTTTTAACATCATGTGTTTTGTCGTTGTAGCTAACGCCAGGAGTTACCAATTCAGTAACGCCACGCTTTACGATTGTTTTAGTAAGCTTTGGATCTTCAAGCTGGTCGCAAATGGCAACGCGGTTTCCAGCACGAACCAACTTTGGTAAATATGTATCCAACGCATGATGCGGAAAACCTGCCAACTCAATAAACTGCGCCGAACCATTGGCACGACGAGTAAGTACAATACCTAAAATACCCGAAACCTTGATGGCATCTTGCCCAAATGTTTCGTAAAAATCACCTACTCTAAACAATAAAATTGCATCAGGATATTTAGCCTTGATGCTATTGTATTGCTTCATCAGGGGTGTTTCAACAGGTGTTGTATGTTCTTCTTTTTTTGCCAAATTTATTTTTGAGACTAAAGGCAAACTTACATATTTTTTTATGGTTTTGTAAGGTTAAGCGATAGCTAGATAATTTAATTCGCGCAAAAAATTAATGAATAACTTTATTCAATCAAATTATATAAAAAAACCGCCCCCGGTTCAAGGGGCGGCTGCTCATAGTTCCACAAATTAGGCTTAGTATTTCATCAATTAACAATCAGAATTAAATAACTAAATTCAACTTTGTAAAAGTATCTTTCACACAATTACGGGATAATTTATTTCCTAGATGGTAGGAACTATTTCCTAGATGGTATGATTTGGTGCATAAATGGTAAAATTCATCTTGGACATTTATACAAAAATTGTTTCAAAAAGTAAATAGAAGTATTAATCAGTTATTTTTTCCGTTTATGCTTAAATTAATCATCAATAATTTTAGGATCGTTTATTTTTGAAATTATTCTCAACCTCTTATGGCAAATAAGGAAAATAAAAAAGCACCGAGAATTTTCTCGGTGCTTTTTTTAGTTTATTAAAAACTGAGTAATAAAATTATATTATGCTAACTTTACGTTTACTGCATTTAATCCTTTTTTACCTTGTTGAACATCAAAAAGAACTTCGTCGTTTTCTCTGATTTTTTCTGTTACACCTGAGATGTGAACAAAAATTTCTTGTCCGTTTTCTTCTTTAATAAATCCGAAGCCTTTCTCTTCGTTGAAAAATTTTACTGTACCGTTTTGCATTACTTATTATTTAATTTTTTAATATTCCGCAATAGTACAAATTAAAAACCATAAAAACGATTAAATTGAAATTATTTCACATTTTTAATTTTGTCACAAATTAAAATCTATATCATATTCAGGAATTATAGAGTAAAGTTTTCTATTAACATTAAAAAAATTGTTTTTGAACTTTTTTTTTGCAAACCTTTTCACATGTTTAATAAAATATCTTTAATGCTTCTATTTTCGTGCATTAGTGTTCGTGCACAAACACAAAATTACTATTACGGTAATATACATTCTCATACCTCTTATTCTGATGGTAATAAGGATAGTGCTACATCAGGTTTAACAACTCCTTTGCAAGATTTTTTATATGCTAAACAATCACTACATACCGATTTTTATGGCATATCAGAACATAACCACCAAAGTGCAGGAAACATGGGACCTTACTATTTTAATAAAGGTTTGGCCGATGCTGATTCAGTAACTATTGATGGTCAGTACGTAGCTATGTATGGTATGGAGTGGGGTGTAATATCATCGGGGGGGCATGTATTGTTGTATGGTTTCGACTCATTATGTGGTTGGGATTTTGGGAATACTGAAATTCATGTTGCGGAAGCAGATTATCTAAAGCTCTGGAAAACTATTAATAGAAAGCCAAATTGCTTTGCATACTTGGCACATCCACAAACTACAGATTATAATAACTTGTTTACAACAAATGTCAGTGCTGAAGCAGATAATGCCATCGCAGGTATGGCAATTTTAAGTGGTCCAGCCTTTTCAACCAATAACACCTATTCAAATCCTGATAATAGTTCCTTAATATCAAGGTATAATGATGCTTTAAAAAGAGGATATCACTTAGGAGTGGGTGTTGACCATGATACACATAACACTGTTTTTGACAGGCAAAGTGCAGGCAGATTGGTGGTTATGGCTCCAATATTAAATAGACAAGAGATAATTAATGGTATAAGAAATATGAGGTTTTATGCCTCGGACGATTGGAATGCCAAAGTTGACTTTAAAATAAATAACTTACCTATGGGTAGTATTATTACTAATTCAGGAAGTCCAAACATTACTCTAACCATAACAGACCCTGATGGTGAAAATGTTTCGTCAATAAAACTTTATTATGGTGTGCCAGGAAGTGGAAGCAATCCAACTATACTAACGAGCGTTAGCGGAACAAATACTTTGAATTACATGCACAATATTACAGATAATACTAACTATTATTATTATTTAATTATTACTCAAACTGATGGTAATACAATATGGTCATCACCTATTTGGTATAACCGCAACGATGCAACGGTTATTCAAAATCCAACTGCTAATTTTTCTAATTACCAAACAGTTTGTGCAATGGCTCCTGAAATGATGAAAGATAGTTCAAGTACTAATGTAACTTCTTGGTGGTGGAGTAACCCAAATGGATATCCAACACAATCATCATTACAGAATCCAACATTTTCATTTTCTAGTGCTGGAGTATACAATATAACACTAACAGTTACCAATCAAGTAGGAACGACTTCAACAATAACTAAAGCAATTACAGTGCAGGATGCTCCAAATATGGTGGTTATAGTCCCCGATAGTATATGTTTAGGTGTTTCAGCCACTTTATCTGCCTCGGGTTGCGACAATTATTTATGGAGCAACGATAGTATAACCAATAGCATTGTTGTAAAACCTGGCTTTACTAAAACCTATTTTGTGAAAGGATTTGTTGGCGCTTGTATGGTTTTGAAAAATATAACTGTTAATGTTTATCAAGCTATTGCATTGCCAGTAATTACATTTAGTAACGATACACTTTATTCAAGCTACAATAGCGGCAACCAATGGTATAAAGATGGTTCAATGATGGTAGGAGAAACTTCAAACTTTTTATATGCTCCCCCAACGGCAGGATATAGGGTGCAAGTGATTAACAATGCAGGGTGCACATCTGCATTTTCTAGTCCGTTTGGTTACACTAACACTTCATCATTAATTGAAATTGACGCAGAAGCATTATTCAACATTTATCCAATTCCAGCATTAAATTTACTTCATATTTCATCTAAAAAACTATTGAATAATCTAGAGCTATCCTTGTATGATGCTACAGGTAGAGCTATCATTTCAAAGCATTTTGATATTTGTTCACAGTCAAATATTATTGACCTAAACTTAGAAACCTTACCCAAGAAACTTTATTACTTTAGGATTTTGGTTGAGGGGAAATATTATGCTACTAAAATAAGTGTGGAGTAGAGATGATTTTTTTTAGGAAGCAATGTAGTGCTTAGAGTAAGAACATTAATAGGACCTTCTCTATCCTTTGAAAAAGCAAAACTGTTGTAATTAAATTATCCTTGCTTTAAATAAAAAGTAAAATTCATTTAATAGAAAAAAGCTGCGTTAGATAAAACTAATGCAGCTTTTTTGCTAAATATTATATGTATTATCTATTTATTGTGCTCTTTTAGCTTCAATACTAAGCGTAGCATGAGGCACACTACGTAAACGCTCTTTACTTATCATTTGTCCAGTTCCTCTGCATATACCATAAGTTCTGTTTTCGATGCGCACCAATGCACTTTCTAAGCTTTGTATGAATTTTTGTTGTCGCATAGCTAATTGTTGCGCTTCTTCCTTCGACATAATTTCTGAACCATCTTCTAATAACTTAAAAGTTGGAGAAGTATCATCTGTTCCGTTGCTTCCGCGTGAAGAAACACTATCTTGTAATAACTCATAGTCTTTACGAGCATCATCAAGTTTTTTATTGATTAAATCCTTAAACTCTTTTAATTCGGCATCATTAAATTTAGTACGGTCCAAGCTTGGTTGTTTAGGTAACTCAACATGGCGAGGCTCTGCAGGACGCGTAGAATAGCTTATGGCTTTAGCTGCCTCAATTTCTCGGCGGATAGTTTCTGGGCTACGGTCAATTTTTACATCTTCCTTATGTCCTTTTGGGCGCAATGAAGCTTGGAATGCTTGCTTATCAGCTTTAGCTTGCGCCTTAGCTTGAAGTTTAGCTAATTTCTTGGCTTCCTTTATTATTTTCTTTTCTGCTTTAATTTCTTCTTTACTTGGCTTTGGTGGCTTTGCAGCTTTTACAACTGGTGCTACCTTAAGCATAGACTTTTTTGGTGCTTTAGCAACTTTTTCTGCTTTTAGTTTAGCCTTTACCTTCACAATTGGTTTAGCTACAACTTTAGCAACCACTTTTTTAGGAGCAACTTTGACAACTGTTTTCTTTACTATTGCTTTAGAAGTGGGTTTAGATGCCGTTTTTTTAGCAACAGCATTAGCAACTATTTTTTTAGCAGAAACTTTTGCTACTACTTTTTTGGTCGCAAACTTATTTGTTGGCTTAACTATCACCTTTTTGGCAGGTGCTTTGGCAACTACTTTTTTAGCAGGTGCTTTAGCAACTACTTTTTTAGCGGGTGATTTAGCAACTACTTTTTTAGCAGGTACTTTAGCAACTACTTTTTTAGCAGGTGCTTTAGCAACTACTTTTTTAGCAGGTGCTTTGGCAACTACTTTTTTAGCAGGTGCTTTGGCAACTACTTTTTTAGCAGGTGCTTTAGTAACTACTTTTTTAGCAGGTGCTTTAGTAACTACTTTTTTAGCAGGTGTTTTAGCAACTACTTTTTTAGTAGCAACTTTAGCTACCACTTTTTTAGCCACAGGTTTGTTAATTTTCTGCTGCAATTTCTCAGCAGGCTTTTTAGCTACTGGTTTAGCAACAGGTTTCTTAGCCACTGGTTTAGCTACTACTTTTTTAGGAGCAGGCTTTGCCGCAACTTTCTTAACCGGTTTACTTACTTTTTTAGCCATGATATTTTGTATTAATTTTTAAACTTTTTCTATTGAAACTATGGTTGATAGACCTTCTTCTACTTCTAGTAAAACGGCTTCATTATCAATAACTTGCTCAACAATTTCGAAACTATTCGCTAAAATTTCGGCGCGAATATAATCAATATTTTTACCTATGGAAGCATTTAGCAAAATATGCGATTGAAGCAAAACGTTAATTTTATCCGTAACTTCAAAGGCCTTGTCTTTACGAAGATTTTGAATACGATTTACAATTTCTCGTGCAATTCCTTCGCTTTTTAATTCTTCGTCTATGTTAATATCTAAGGCAACAGTAACTTTTCCACTATTAGCTACTTTCCAACCTGGTATGTCAACTGGTATAATTTCAACATCTTCAGCTTCCAAAGTGATTTCAGTTCCTGATAAGTCAAAGGTGTATTTTTCTTCATAGTCAATGCCTTTTATTATTGCAATCTGGTTTTCATTAGCGTAAGCTTGGATAGCTTTCATTTGCGCACCATACTTCTTACCTAATGATTTGAAATTAAGCTTCATGTTTTTTACAATCTGCACTTCTTCTTCGGTAACATATTCAAATGTTTTCACATTCACTTCAGCCTTTATTAAATCTTCGAAATGTTGAATGCTTTCTTTAAAAGATTCACTCAAAACTGGTATTTGAACACGACTTAATGGCTGGCGAACGCGGATATTCTCTTTCTTTCTAATAGAAAGTATCATTGAAGTAATACTTTGCGCCAAATCCATGCGCTCTTCTAATAAATTATTTGTGAAGTTAGGAATTGCTATTGGCAAATTAGATAGGTGAACAGAAGATTCTGTACCAGTTAAATTTTTATACATCCAATCGCTAAAGAATGGCGCAATTGGACTCATTAACTGTGCTGTAACTTTCAAGCAGTCAAACAAGGTTTCGTATGCACCACGTTTGTCTGTATTACTATTTGCATTGTCTTGTTTCCAGAAACGACGGCGCGAAAGACGTACATACCAATTGCTTAAGTGACGGTCAACAAAATTTTCTATTAATCTTGCTGCGCGATGTGGCTCAAATTCCTCATAGCACAAAGATGTTTCTTTGATTAATGTTTGAAGTTTTGAAATTATCCAGCGGTCAAGCTCTGAAAGGTTTTCGTAAGCAACTGTTTTGTTAACATCTAAATTGAAACCATCTATATTAGCGTAAAGTGCAAAAAAGTTGTAGGTGTTATAAAGAGTGCCAAATAAGTTACGTTGTACTTCTGATATACCTTCTTCGTCAAATTTTAAATTATCCCACGGAGCAGCATTACTAATCATATACCATCGAACAGCATCGGCTCCGTATTTTGGCAGACAAACAAACGGGTCAACTGCGTTGCCCAAGCGCTTGCTCATTTTATTTCCATTTTTATCTAGTACTAATCCATTACTCACCACATTTTTGTATGCAACACCTGGAATGATTTTGTCATCAGCAGCTATTCCATGTTTTTTTAGTTCAGCTTGTATCTCTTCTTTTAACATAGCGCTTATAGCGTGAAGTGTGAAAAACCAACCGCGTGTTTGGTCAACTCCTTCAGCGATAAAGTCGGCAGGATAGAATTTTGAAAACTCTTTTACATTTTCGAAAGGGAAGTGCATTTGTGCAAAAGGCATGGCGCCGCTATCAAACCAAACATCTATCAAGTCAGTTTCGCGGGTAAGTTTCTTTCCGTTTTTTTCTAATATGATATTATCTGCATAAGGTTTGTGCAAATCAAATGTATCATAGTTTGATTTACTCATATTGTCTGAAACGAATTCTTTGAAAGGGTTTTCAGACATGAAACCTTTTGAAACTGAATTGTCAATTTCAGATTTTAATTGAGCTACCGATGAAATGCAAATTTGCTCCTCACCGTCTTCGCTTGTCCAGATTGGTATTGGAATTCCCCAAAAACGTGAACGGGATAAATTCCAATCGTTCAAATTTTCTAACCAATTTCCAAAACGCCCTGTACCAGTTGCTTCTGGCTTCCAGTTGATTGTTTTATTGAGTTCAATCATTCTGTCTTTAGCATCAGTTGATTTGATGAACCAACTATCTAAAGGATAATATAATACTGGCTTATCAGTTCTCCAGCAATGCGGATAGCTGTGTTCGTATGTTTCTTTTTTAAATAACTTCCCTTCTTCTTGTAATTTGAGAACAATGCGTTCATCAACACTTAAATAATGTTTTAAGTCTTTTATTTTGCCGTTATCCTCTATTATTTTTTTCTGAAAGTGGAATTCTTGAGCCTTCTCTTCGTCAGATAAATATGCTTCTTTCACATATTCTTCGCCGTAAAGAAATACTCCATCTTTTACCTCAGGTAAAAACTTTCCTCGTTTGTCAACCAATGTCAATGACCCAATTCCGTTTTGTTTCGCAACCCTAAAATCGTCGGCGCCAAAGCTAGGCGCGATGTGTACGATACCTGTACCGTCTTCGGTAGTTACAAAGTCACCAAGTATAACAGCCCCGCAAACCTCCGCAAAGGGGAGGCTTTCACCATTCAGGTCAGCAAACTTGTTAGCTTCGAAAGGAAGTAATTGTTCGTAATATAATCCAGCTAGTTCACTGCCTTTATATTCGGCAACAATTTCGAAAGGAAAATTTTTATCAGCTGGTTTGAAATCTTCAAATTTTAGTTCTGCATTTTTCTCTGGAAATTGCTTCCCCATCAAAGTTTTTGCAAGAATTACAATAATAGACTGATGTGCTTCGGTTGTTGGGTGTAAAGTTCTTACAGCTACATAATCAATATTTTTACCAACCGCTAGTGCTGTATTCGATGGTAATGTCCAAGGAGTAGTTGTCCAAGCTAAGAAGTAAACGTCTTCATCATTTTGAACTTTGAACTTTGCGCTTTGAAGTGATTTAAACATCACAGTTGCAGTTCTATCCTTCACGTTTCTGTAACACCCAGTTTGATTTAACTCATGTGTACTTAATCCAGTTCCTGCTGCTGGCGAATAGGGTTGTATAGTAAATCCTTTATACAACATATTCTTTTTGTAAAGCTGCCCAAGTAACCACCAAACGCTTTCAATATACTTGTTGTCGTATGTGATATACGGGTCTGTCATATCAACCCAATAACCCATTTGTTTGGTAACCGCTTCCCACTTGTCGGTGTATTTCATTACATCTTTGCGGCACTCAATATTGTATTGTTCAACTGTAATTTTTTTTCCGATATCTTCTTTTGTAATTCCCAGCGCTTTCTCAACGCTAAGCTCAATTGGTAATCCATGTGTATCCCATCCAGCCTTTCGTTTTACTTGAAAGCCTTGTAAAGTTTTGTAGCGGCAAAAAATATCTTTTATGCTTCGAGCCATAACGTGGTGAATGCCTGGCATTCCGTTTGCGCTTGGTGGTCCTTCATAAAAAACCCAAGGAGTTGCACCATCACGGTTAGAAATAGACTTTTCAAATACCTTATTCTCTTCCCAATAGGCTAACACTTCATCAGCAATTTTTGGTAGGTTTAGTTGTTTGAATTCTGGATACATACGCTTATTTTTTTAAGGTGGCGAATGTAAGAAAAACGGTTGTGTGTTTTTGATTTTTTTTACCATCAAAAATGCATGCAGCATTTCATCCGAAAAATAATTTGAGAATATTAGTTCATCATTCACACATTTCATCAAACCCAATTAAATTTAATTGCTGAGTAGCGCGTGAAAATGCTGTGTAAAGCCACCGTAGATAATCACGGTCAAATTTACCTTCTGGCAAATAGGCCTGTTCAACAAACACACTTTGCCATTGTCCGCCTTGTGCCTTGTGGCAAGTAACAGCGTAGGCGAATTTCACTTGCAAGGCATTTAAAAAAGGGTCTGCTTTTATCGAATTAAAACGAATTCCTGCATTCTCAATATGTATATAATCGGCAACTACACTTTTATAAAGTTCTTGGTTTTTATCGTTGGGTAGGGCAGGGCTATCAGCCATAATTGTATCTAATAAAATATTACAATCAAACTCAGGGTCGTTTGGAAAGTCAAGCATTTTAACGGTTACTGATGCGAAGTTAAATCCATGCATCTCTATATATTTTTTCACACGTTTAATTTGAATGATATCTCCATTCGCTATAAAATCGGTTGACGATTCTTTTCCCAGCCAGTTATAATTATTTTTTACCACCATCATCAAGTCGCCAGCTGTTATGGTGCTTTCTGGGTCTTTGTCTAAAACACGTGCACGTATTTGTTGGTTATATGCATTGGCACGTTTGTTACTTCTACAAATAACAATAGTATCATCTACTCCGTATTTTCTATAGTTAGCATCTAGTATATCTTGCAATTCTAAACCATCAACAATTTTAACTTCGTTGGTTGCGTTTATTTTTATTTCTTCCTTGTCGTATAGAACCACTTTTCCAGGTTCGGCTTCCGGCTTTGACAATAAAAGGTTTCGCAGGTTTGTTGCATTATTTAAAATAGCTGAAGTTTTATTCTGACGCATTACTTCTGTCAACTCAAAATCATCGATAGAAAGTGAAAAATTCTTAGTTAAATACTCCACATCTAATGCATGACTCAATGATAAACCAACAGGAGGCAACTGAGCCTTATCTCCAATAAATAATAGTTTACAATTGTTTCCCATAAACACGTAAGTTAATAAATCTTCCAACAAACTATTTCCGAATTCTGATTGGGCATCACTGATCATTGAAGCTTCGTCGACAATAAATAGCATATTGTTGAATGTGTTATTTTGAAGCGAAAATTTAGCACCAGAAAATTCGTCGTTACTTGTTTTGTATATTTTCTTATGAATTGTATACGCTTGTCTACCAGCATAATTGCCAAGAACTTTTGAGGCTCTACCTGTAGGGGCAAGCAACATAGTTTTGTGCGATATGCTTGGCAATGCTCTTACCAAAGCACCTATAATAGTGGTTTTGCCCGTACCCGCATATCCTTTTAAAATAAAAACAGGATTGTGTTTTTCGGTAGTAATAAAACTGCATAATAAATTCATCAAAGTTGCTTGCCCAGCAGTTGGCTCAAAGCCAAAGCTACTTTGCAATGCAATTTTTAGTTTTTGAAAAGGTAACACTTTTGGGAATTATGAATTATGAATTGTTAATTGTCAATTGTCAACATAATTGTTTCAGCTTCTTGTTTGTTTTTGCCATTTTGTTTTACAATGCTTTGTAGTAGAATTTTCGCATCTTCCTTTTTTCCTATGCCAATTAAACATTTTGCTTTTTGTAATTGAGCATCTTCAAAGAATTTTGTTTTAGGATATTTTAAAACTATGTCATAACACTTCAATGCTTTTTCAAAATCATTTGCTTCATAATGTTTTAAACCGCTTTTGTAATTTGATTTGGCTATGGCATAATCTTGCATAAAAGAATCTAGTTTTCGGCTTTTGGCCTCCAGCACTTGTATTTCTTCTAACGATTCCGTTTGAATTGTGGCATCCATTGTAGTTTGATTTACAACGGTTGAACTATTTTTAGAAAATGATGATTCTGAGGCAGTTAATTTAGCTCTAGATTCGGCTTCTGGTTTGGACTTTTCTACAGCTTCAGCCTTCGATTTTGCCTCAGCTTCCCGCCTTGTCCTTTTTAAACTTTCATCTGAACTATTTATACTTATTGCAGCTATTTCATTTTTTGATTCAGGTTTTGCATCATCAATAATCGATTTAATTGCATTTAAATCTTCATTATCTGTTTTTATATTGTTTGGAATTGAAGCAATAGGAGGGCTGAGTTGAGTGCGGGTTTCATAAGTATTTCCTGATTCAGTTTCATAGGCAATATCTTTATTTGCATTTTCAATAGTAGGAGTTTTTGTAATTGCTTTTTTTTCTGATTTAAAATTAGATGCCAATTGCTTAGCAGTTTCTGTTTTAATGTTTACGATAGCATCATGACTCTGCTCATTAATTTCCAATTCTGTTTTTGTTGCAAATAAATTTGTAACTGAATCTGCTTTTAAAATTAAAGAATCAGTTTTAGAAACATTTTTAATTTCGGCTATTTGTTTTTGATTGTTTTTTGAAAAATAAAAAGTTAATCCTACAAGTAACGCCAGCCCTGCAGCTATTTTGAGAATAGAGTAATTATTATTTTTCTTCACACCTACAAAAGCATCAATTTTTTTATTGATGTTTTGATTTGCTACTGCTAATTCCCGTTCATCTTTCAACAGCATTAAACCTTCCACTACATCATCGCAAATTTTACAATGCAATAAATGTCGTTCAATAAAGTGTTGTTCAATACTATTCATTTCTGAAAACACATATTGCTCCAATGCCTTTTGGGTTGGACATTTTGAAGTATTTGTATGTGTTTTGTTTTCTTTCATTATTTAAAAATATAAAACAGAATTAAAATAATGGTTACTACAATATGTTGCAATTTCAATTGTAAATTTCGCTTTCCATTTTGTATATAACTTTTCACTTTGTTGTAATCGTAGCCTGTTTGTTCTGTTATTTCCTTATAACTTTTTTGATTAATATAAAAAAGTTCAACGCAATTTTTTTGGTCAGCTGGTAGTTCAGCAATAGCTTTTTCAAGGGCTAGTAGCTGTTGTTCTTTTTCATTTGCTGCTTCATGATGCAAATCAAAGTCCTTTTCCACAAAATTGTCGGTATAAATTTCACGGTTAGGTTTTCTTAGCTTCATCATGCAATAGTTTTTTGCAATTACATGCAACCAACTTTTAAAGTTTGCAACTTCAAAGCGTTGCAAATCCGTAAATAGCTTTTCGAAAATTTGCATAGTTGCATCTTCACTATCGTAGCTATTTTTTAAATATTTCATACATACCGAAAACACAAAATTGGTATAGCGTTTAAATAGTTCACCAACCAATTGCTTGTCGCCACTGGTTTTGTAATTTACTATTAATTCTATATCGGAGAGCGTGTTGGTCAATTTAACTCATTATTAGATTTTGGTAAATGTAGCATTATTCGAAATTTACAGTCTATTTACGGTGATAAAAAAAGGCTGCCCTTTTGAGACAGCCTTTTTTTTTATTATTCCATTGTGTGATAAACCGCACTCACATCTTCGTCTTGTTCAAATTTATCTAGTAAGTCAAAAATTTCCTCTTCTTGCTCTTCAGTAAGTTTTTTGGTTGTTGTCGGTATTCTTTGTAAATCCGAACTTAAAACATTGATATTTCTTTCTTCTAAAGCTTTTTGCATCATCCCAAAATCTTTGAAATCCGTCATTGCAACTAAATTGCCTTCTGCGTCTTTATATATTTCCTCTAAACCAAAATCAATCAATTCAAGCTCCATATTTTCTATGTTTAAGCCTTCTGGATTCAACTTAAATACACCTTTTCGTTCAAAGGCAAAATCCAATGAACCAGTTTTTTGCAACTCGCCTCCATTTCTTGTAAAATACATACGAATATTTGCAACTGTGCGTGTTGGATTATCAGTTGCACATTCAGCTAATATACCAATTCCGTATGGACCATATCCTTCATACACTACTTCTGTAAAAGTACTTGCATCTTTACCAGCTGCCTTCGAAATCGCAGCTTCAATGCGGTCTTTTGGCATGTTTTCGCTTTTCGCATTCTGAACAATTACACGCAACTTTGGATTTCCATCAAGGTCAGGACCACCTGCTTTTACAGCAATAGATATTAATTTACCAAACTTTGTAAAGGTCTTTGCCATCTTATCCCAACGTTTTTCTTTACGTCCGCGGCGAAACTCAAATGCTCTTCCCATGATTATTTTTTATTGAATGTGATTTGTAAATTTAACGTTGCAATTATAAAAAAAGATTATTTGAAATTATATTGTTTGTTTGATGTCATGAATTCATCTTTTGCAAATCCTTTATTGATTTGAATATCTCTAAATTCATACAATTCATATAATCCAGCATCATCAAATATTTTAATTTGAATAGGTAGTTTCGTGAAAATATCAATATAAATAAGGGTTTTGTTTGCATACATATTTGGTACTTTTACCATTGCGCCCTTTTTAATTGTTGCATCAAATGCAATGTCATTTTTCTCTACAATTCTATATTCGCCACAACCAAATTTTAATGCAATTTCTCTAACCGTTTCGTTTTTTGTTAATGTGTAATTGATGTATTTGAAGTCTTTAAATTCACAATAAATTTTATAGCATAATTTACCCTCCCACTCAGTATTACCAGTGTATAAAAAAGTTTTATCAAAACTGTTGACATTGCTTTTGATGCTACTTTTAATCATATCAGCAATAAACTGAAAACCTAAATCATCAATACTATGATGTTGGTTTTTACGCATCAATTGATTGTGTGGATTTAAATAAAGTGTAATGAATGGAAACTTGCCTGGATTGACAATCGCATCATTATTATTCTCACCTTCAATGTACAATACTTCAAGTTTTTTGGAGGGGTTTATAAGATAAAGTTTTCGGGGATTGCTGTTTATTTTAATTAACGAATTTATTTCATCAAACCTTTTATCGACGCGTTCAAGAGTATGTAGCTTATATGTACATGTTTTAATTTTTTCAATGGCATCACACATATCTTCTAAAATAGCTTTAGTAGTTAATGTTGAATTATTAGCCATCAATGGCAAAATTGAAATAAGAATTATTAGGGCGGTTTTTTTTATCACAAAGTTTAATGCTTGCAACAAATATATTCTTTAATACTTTTTAAACTGCGGTTAAATTTAGTTAAGTCTAAATTATTTAATCAATTGAATCTATTTTTGCGTTGTGAAAACAAAACACTTTAAATTCATTCTGGTATTAATAACATTTGCAATTATTGGCTTAATTGCCGTACAGTTATATTGGATTGATAATGCATTAACTGTTAGAAAGGAGCGTTTTGAAAATAATGTAAATGAAGCTTTACATCAAGTAATTACCAAATTAGAAAAACGTGCTACTGCTGCAAAAATAACTCGCAGGTTAAATCTACGCCGTCAAACTCAGAGTATTCCTGGTATAATGGGAGGAGGTTCTTCAAGTATCGATAAGTTTGACAAAAAAAATAAGTTTAAATTAAATGTGTTCGAAGAAATAATTACTGATTCAAGCGGAATTGTTACCAAACGTAAACGCGAACGTTCTTTTATTGGAGATTCAAGCACAAATGATGTTTTTAATTTTGGTTTTAATTTTAAAAGTAAAAACCCATTCAATTTAAAAGAAATAGACTCTACAAGTACTAGTTTAGATTGGTTTAATAAAAGGAAGGATTTTGTAAATGATGTTTTTGATGAGATGGTTAGTGTTAATATTTATAACGATTACAATGAAAATATTGATACGCTCGCCATTGATACATTACTAAAAATAGAATTATTTGATTTGGGCATACATGCTAAATACAAATATGCAATTCTTGATTTTAATAATAAATTGATTACCAGAATAAATAACAAGGATGTTGAAGAAGAACTAATTAATTCGAAATACAAAATAAGCGTTGCGCTTAATAATATATTTTTGCAACCTAAACAACTAACCATTTACTTTCCGCACGAAAATAAATACATTTTAAAAACCATGTGGTTTATGCTGCTTGGATCTTTTATGTTGGTAATGATAATTGTTGGAGCATTCTATTACACTGTAAATACAATCTTGCAACAGAAAAAGTTATCGGATATCAAAAATGATTTTATCAATAACATGACTCATGAATTAAAAACTCCAATATCTACCATTTCATTGGCTGTTGATGTTTTGAATGATAAATCATTGAAGCCAAATGAGGAACGTTTGGCTAAATATTTAAATGCTATAAAAGAGGAAAATAAACGTTTGGCATTGTTAGTAGAAAACGTTTTGCAAACAGCTATAATTGATAAAGGTCAACTAAAGTTGAATATTACTAATATTGGAATTAATCAAATACTGGAGCAGGTTGTAAATAATTTTTCATTGCAATTCGAAAAGCTAAATGTTCAGTTAGACCTGGATATTTTAGAGGAAGATGTAATGATTGAGGTAGATAAGTTTCATATCATAAATGCATTCAATAATCTTTTAGATAATGCCATAAAATACTCAAAATCGGATATTTTAATAAATATTAAGAATTACAAATACAATGAAGGCATAGTTGTTGAAATAGCCGATAATGGAATTGGGATAAGCAAAGAAAATCAAAGACGTATATTTGATAATTTGTATCGTGTTCCAACAGGTAATATTCACAATGTAAAAGGATTTGGCTTGGGTTTAAGTTACGTAAAAGCAATAATTGAGAAACATAATGGAACAGTTTCAGTGCAAAGCACAATGGGAGAAGGTTCAATTTTCAGAGTATATCTACCATTGATTCAACTAATAAATAATCATACATAAAATTACAAAAAATGGAAACAAAAATTAAACTATTACTTGCCGAAGATGATAATAACTTAGGCAGTATTTTACAAGAATACCTTAGTGAAAAAGATTACAAAGTAACATTGTGCGTAGATGGAAAAGAAGCCTTGAAGCAATTTAAAAAAGATGTTTATGACATTTGTGTATTTGATGTTATGATGCCATTAATGGATGGTTATACATTAGCCAAAGAAGTTAGATTTTTAAACAAAAATGTGCCAATTGTTTTCCTTACAGCTAAAGCGCAAAAGGATGATGCAATAGAAGGTTTTATAAGTGGGGCAGATGATTATATAACAAAACCATTTAGTACCGAAGAATTGCTATTGCGTTTAAAAGCTATTTTGCGTCGTGCAGGTAATAAAACCCTCACAAACATGGAGCAAAACGAATTTAAAATAGGTAAATACAAATTCGATTTTAATCACCAGACACTTACCATTAATAAGAAGGACCAAAAGCTAACTTCGCGAGAAGCAGAACTATTAAAGCTTTTTTGCTTAAACGAGAATAGTATCCTTGACCGTAATTTTGCTTTGAAAACAATTTGGTTGGATGATAATTATTTTAATGGACGTAGTATGGATGTTTACATAACCAAACTTCGTAAATACTTAAAAGAAGATCCTAAAATTGAAATTATAAATGTACACGGTAAAGGCTTTAAAATGCTCACTGGTATGTAATGGTTAATTAAGAAATATATTGAAATCAGCTTCTGGAATTTCAAACTAAAATTCTTGAAATAGAATTATAAGATTATTTTCGGCGCAATTACTTCAGCTATAGCAATAATTATGTGCGGTATTAACGGAATAATCGGTAAAATTAATACGGAAAAAGGCTCAGTACTTGTTGGTAAAATGAATGTTGCTATGCAACATCGCGGACCCGATGATGGTGGTGTGTTTGCTTCAGATGGGGCAGCCTTAGGTCATCGTAGGTTGTCAATAATTGATTTGAGTGCTGCCGGTCATCAGCCAATGGTATCAAAAGATGGGCGCTACCAAATGGTGTTTAATGGTGAGATTTATAATTACTTAGAAGTAAAAGAAACACTTGCAAAGCAAGGACATCAAATACAGTACACCACCAAAACCGATAGCGAAGTATTGCTAAATGCATATATATTGCTTGGAGCTGATTGCTTACAACTGCTCAATGGCATGTTTGCCTTCGCTATTTATGATACTATAAAAAAAGAACTTTTTATTGCACGCGATAGACTTGGGATTAAACCAATATACTATGCCTTTGCTGATGATTGTTTTTTATTTGCATCAGAAATTAGGAGTTTGTTAGCCACGAATATCATTCAGCGAAAGCTAGATACACAATCACTTTCTGACTATATTCGTTATCAAACAGTGCATGCTCCCAATACATTGGTTGCTAATGTAAAAATGATAATGCCGGCACATTATGCTTTAGTTAATTTGGATATTGCTGCAACAAAAACTATCACCGAAATTATATATTGGAGTGCAACGAAAAACCACAAAGTAAAAAACAGCACCAAAAGTTACAACGAAATTTGCGAGGATGTAAAGCATTTGCTGCAACAATCTGTTAAGCGAAGGTTAGTTGCCGATGTTCCGTTTGGAGCGTTTCTTAGCGGTGGTATTGATAGCAGCGCTGTAGTAGGTTTGATGAGTGAAGTAAGTAACGCGAACATCAAAACCTTTTCGGTAACCTTTGATGAAGAAGAGTTTAGCGAAGCAAAATATGCGCGACTAATTGCCAATAAATTCAATACAGAGCATACTGAAATAAAATTACGACCTGATGATTTTATGCAGGAGTTACCGCATGCACTTAATGCGATGGACCACCCAAGCGGCGATGGACCAAATACATACATTGTAAGTAAAGTAACTAAACAAGCAGGTATAACAATGGCGTTGAGTGGTCTTGGTGGTGATGAAATGTTTTGTGGTTATGATGTGTTCCGAAGAATGAAAAAACTACAACAGTATAATTTTTTGAGTAGCATTCCTAGCCCAATAAAATATGGCGCTGCAGCCGTATATAAAAAAATAAATGATGGAATTGCAGCAGAAAAAATTGCAGAATTATTACATCAAAAAAGTTTTAAGTTTCCTTTCGTATATCCACTTACGCGACAATTGGTAACTGAAACATGGTTGCAAAATATATTGAAACCTGAATTGTTTCAGGCAAATATGGTTACCGAAATTGCCATGCAGCAACGTAAGTTTTTTGGTGTAAATCATATTTTCTCACAAACCTCTTTAGCGGAAATAAATACCTACATGCAAAATGTATTACTGCGCGATACTGACCAAATGAGCATGGCTGTGGCTTTAGAAGTACGCGTTCCGTTTCTCGACTACACACTTGTAGAATACGTAATGGATTTAGAAGACAGTGTAAAATACCCAAGCACACCCAAGAAATTATTAGTGGATAGCTTGGGCGATTTATTACCTGACGAAATTGTAAATCGCAAGAAAATGGGTTTCACACTTCCGTGGAAACATTGGATGAAAAATGAGTTGAAGCAGATGTCTGCATCGCACATTCATTCATTAGCAAACCGTAGTTATTTCAACAAACAATCAATTGAATTGGTGTGGCAGCGTTTCTTGAACGATTATAACAAAACTACTTGGAGCCGAGTTTGGTACTTAATAGTTTTAGAAAATTGGTTGCAGAAAAATAACATAGAATAATTGATGTCGGCAACTACAAATAATAATCTAAAAATAAATACCGAAAAAGGCATTTGCATTTTTATAGATTGGTATTTGCCAGGCTACAAGGCAGGCGGACCAATACAAAGTGTTGCCAATATGGTTGCCCAACTATCTAAACACAAAACATTTTACATTGTTACGCGCAACACGGATTATTGCGACGATACGCCTTATTCCAACATCACTCCAAATATATGGACCAAACATTCGGACAATGTGTTTGTATATTATTTCAGTGCTGATAAGTTGCATTACAAAAGCATCAAAAACTTATTGAAAGAAAATAGATTTGAAAGCATTTATTTAAATGGAATTTTTTCACTTCAATTTACGTTGATGCCATTGCGCATTTGCAAAAAAATGCATTTAGAAAATATTATTGTTGGAGCAAGAGGCATGTTAGCACCGTCGGCATTATCAATTAAGAAAAATAAAAAACGTTTTTTCTTGTCGTTTTCTAAGCTTTTAGGTCTTTATAATAAGATAAGTTTTCATGCTACTAATGAAGATGAGAAAAATTACATCCAACAAATATTTGGTTTAGAGCATAACATATTTGTTGCCCCAAATCTTGCTAAAGTATCTAGTGGCAATACATTCAAAACCATTGCTAAAATAGAGAATCAACTTTCACTTATCAACGTAGCACGTATTGCACCAGAAAAAAACTTGTTGTATGCCTTGGAGGTTTTATTGTTGGTAAAGAGTAAAATTACTTTCAATATATATGGCCCAACTTACAATGAAGATTATTGGAAGCAATGTCAACAAGTAATGGCTGCAATGCCCGCCAACATTACCATTCAATATCATGGTGCGGTTGATAATAATAAAGTGCCACAACTAATATCTGAAAACCACGCTATGTTTATGCCCACACAAGGCGAAAACTTCGGGCATATTATTTTAGAAAGTCTTCAGGCTGCAAGACCTGTTATCATTAGTAATTTAACACCTTGGAAAAATTTAGAAGCGCAACATTGCGGTTATGATTTACCTTTAAACAACAAACAAACTTTTGCCGATGTTATTGAAAATGTAGCTGCAATACATCAACAAGCGTTTGATTATTTATGTAAATCATCATTTGATTTTGCACATAATTTCTCCGCAAACACTGCCGATTTGAATGCTAATAAAGTAATGTTTGGGATACAACAGTAGAGAAAGTTAATTTATCGTTTTTGATAGCTAAATTTCACTCCATAACACTTTCTGGTGTTTTGGGTCTTAATGAGCCTAACCATTTAAATCCCTCTAGATGCATGGTGCTTGGATCTAAATTTTTTACTGGACTCATTTTAGCATCGGGTTTATTTAAAAACGAAATTTTCTTCACTTGGTTTTCATTCAGACGAATCACCATGTTTGAACATTCAGCATGGTTTGCACCAATTAATGCTTTCTTTTCATCCGTAATCCAATAATTTGCTTGTCCATTACCAACAACAATAATTTTTTTTAGTGAATTATTAAGAAAATAACCGTTCATCGTTTTACCTTTTATTTGGTTGTATCTGAGGCTATCATTTCGTGAAATAATAAATGCATTTGTGTTCATCTTCATGCGGTAAACGGTGCCTTCATTAAAAGTGATTTTTATTTCATCGGCGGTAAGCTGATTAGCTTCGCTCCACAATATTGGAGTTTTGTACATTTTCATCAACGAGTCGATACTGGTTAATGCCAAAGAATCGCAACTACCTTGCATATCGTGTCTAAAAAATTTGACTTTGTGGAATGCTTTAATCAAGCGGTGTTTTTCGCGCAAGCTATCCAACTTTACACTGTCTTGTTTTTGCGCTGTATAAAACATTGAAGATTCGTCGGGTTTTGTATTTTTTGCTGCCTTTTTATCTTTTTTTGTGGTACACTTTGGATTGGGAATTGGTTTTTCGAACTTTTGCTTTTCCTTAAAGAATGCACTATCATATGTTGCAATTAAGGTGTCGGAGTGTAAGTATAAAGTATCCGATTTATCATATTGTAAGAGCAATGCGTTTTGTGTAACATAAGCAAAGTCTTTTTTTTCAAACACTTCAGCTAAATCGCCTTTAATAATTATTTTTTCACTAGTATCAATCAACGTTACAAAACAAATAGCTTTGCCATATCCAGCTACACGGTCATAATAAATACTATCGCCACTCAGGTGTTGTGTTTTAGACTTTAAGATAGCATTGCGGTTAAATTGTGCTTTGTCAGTTTTGTTATTGTACCAACCGTTCTCACAGTAAATAATATTTTCTTTACTAACAATTGTCGTTGGACCTTGAAAATAAGACGTTTCGGTAGAAGTATTATGTTTTAGAGTATCACAGTATATGGTATATTCTTCTGTAACTAGCTTTACGTTTTGTCTAAAATACAGTGTTTTTTGTTTTGAATAATAATAACCATACTTACTTGTGAGTGTATTTTTTTTATTGATTATTTTTCCGTTTCCATTATAGTCGGCAACACCAGTAGATAAGTTGTAGTTGAGTACTTCGGTTGTTAGTTTCATTGTAGGGTCCTGCATTATAATATTATTTTTGATAACAGCCTTCTTGGTATTACCATCATAATATAAAACATCGCCAGTTAAGTTTAACGTATCGCCTTGTTTGATGTGTACATGTCCAAAAGCATCTATTTTATTGTTCTCATAATAATATGCGCTATCGCAATACATTAAAATATTATCATGTTTAAATTGCACATCACCCAACAAACGCTTTGCTTGTGTTCCAATTTTATCATCAAACTCTAATGTGTTAGCGTTTATTATTTCAATTTGTTTTGGTTGTTGCGCACTCAATAAATTGCCAACAGATAACAACCAAAAAATGAATAAATAAAATTTTGAATTATAATTTCTCATTAATTAAACAGTTGAGTCTTTTTTTTAACGGTATTTGATATTGTGAACATTGAATCTAAATTTTTTTAAATTTAGT
>Ga0114959_10001214_pt1 | contig 23091 bp, 22 predicted proteins | sample C_130625_EF_Meta_FD_87317 | JGI IMG/M metagenome (GOLD analysis project Ga0114959, IMG submission 87317) | Freshwater microbial communities from Lake Croche, Canada to study carbon cycling - C_130625_EF_MetaG | ecosystem: Environmental > Aquatic > Freshwater > Lake | place: Lake Croche, Canada... | reverse complement strand
CCGATCGTGGTTGGACCTTCCAGGTCCACCGTATCGCTGACCATCCTGGCCACCGACCGCCAAGACCAAAAAGTATTTGGCCTCAAGAACCCAACATCTACGCGGAAATTACCCTTAAATCCGGAAAGCCACCAAATCGGGGAACCGATCATGTCATGCGAAAAATTGCAATGAAATGTGATGATACGACTCATCGGCGGAAAAAGCCCCCCGAAGGCTCTGACCGCGGTTGGTAACATGGCCCAGTCATGGACATGCATCTCCACTCCATCGCTTGGTTCGACATCCCCGTTACCGATTTCGAGCGAGCCCGGAAGTTCTATAGCCACATCTTCAGCTTCGAAATGCCAACCGTTCCGATGGGAACCCTGACCATGGGCATTTTCCTGCACGATCAGGCAAAGGGCATTGGCGGCGCCATCGTCCTGTCCGACGATCGAAAGCCGTCCGCCGATGGTTCGGTCGTGTACCTATTCGCCGGAGAAGATCTCAAAGTCGTGGAGAACCGAATTCCGGAAGCGGGCGGAACCGTCCTGCTCCCCAAGACCGAAATCGCGCCGGGAATGGGCTATTTCGCGCTCTTCTTCGATACGGAAGGCAATAAAGTCGGCTTGCACTCCATGAACTAATCTCCGCGAACCGGTCACACTGAATCGTGGGAAAACGGATCACCAGCCCAACTCCGCCGGATCGGCTAGAAAAATGGAAGAAAAACTGGGCGACCCCCGTCCTGCTTTCCGAGGCCGAAACCGAAGCCGAGTTCGATGAATTCACCGAAGCGTTTGTGCCCAACCACATGCACAAACGCTTCATCAAAACCTTCGGCGTACCCAAGGCCCCGTTCGGTAATCGCTTCTTCGTCGACGAAGCGGTCTACCGGAATTGGGACACCAAACTGTCCGAGCTTCTCCCCAGCGCCGCCGACCAGGCCGAAGCCACCGTCATCTATGCCAACTCGGAAGGCATGGAGGCCCACCGCATGCGCGGCCAAACCCGGCGCACTCTCCGCGATGTGATCATCGACGATTGGCACGGTGCCTGCGCCATCGTCCGCAGTCAGGGCACGGTGCTCTACCTATTTATCGAGCACAAAATGAAAGGGGTCATTGTCCTCTCCCGCGGCAGTTCGGCCGAGCCGATTGTCGATCAGGAAGAGTAAATCTGCCTCAATTACAGTCGACTTTCGATCGCCCGCATCGCCGCCTCCATCCATTCGGCGCGGCGATTCGTGGCAATCTTGAACCAAATCCGTCCCGTTTCGGGCCAAAGAGTCAACTCCAAGGTGCCCGACATCCCGGGCTGTTTCAAGTGCCAGTGATGACAACCCGGATAAGCCCGCAACGTTCCCCGTAAGGTCACCTGCACCCCGGCGTCGCCGAGGGCCGCCTCGATCGCCGACGGCGACGGGATTGAGCGCAACGCGACGTCAACCTCCACCACCGCCGGCTTACCGCTCTGGCCCCACCGCAATCGGGGTTGGCGTCTCAAATTCCATCAGGCTATCAATCTTCCCGCCCCCATCGCGAACCACGACGAACATCATATTCCGCTTCGTATCCCGGTAGAGGAACACCACTCGCTCGCCCTGGGGAATCCGTTGCACGAACTTCAACTGCGAAATCTCTGCCTTCTGCCAGGCATCCAGATTCTTCTCCGGCTCTTTTCGGTACGCCTCGGTCAGTCGATCCAGCAAAGGCGTCTTCGTTTGGAAGCTTGCCGCCACGGCCAGCGCATCCCGCAGCACGGCCGGATCCGGGTCCGCCGTCGTACTCCACTGCAGCCCTCCGTAGCCTTTCAGGTAGCTGGTTGCAATGACCTCTCCAATAAAGGGCCGGGCATCCCACCCACCAAAATTGGTCAGGACCACCACGGTGAGATCGTCGTCCAAAAACCGCGTGAGCTGCGCCGAAGCATCCGCCCAGCCCCCCGAATGTTTCTCCACCCGATGACCGGCGGTGCCGCTCAGGAACACACCGAGGCCGTAGCCCCCGGCGCTCATCCCGTCCGGCCAAGCCAAATCGCCCCCTGTGAGACGCGCCGGGCGCAACATCTCTCGCCGACTCGCCGGTTTGAGCAAAGTTCCCCGCTTGAGTGCTTCGGACCACAGATTGAGATCATCAATCGTCGAGACCAATCCTCCGGCACCGCTGCCAATCTTGTCTGTCAGCATCGGGGCATTGACGTCCGCCTTCAACGTCGCATTCCACCGGTATCCCCGTGCCCTTCGCTCAATAATCTGCTCCTGCACATTCGGATGCGTATCGTTCATCCGCAGTGGCCGAAAGATGCGCTCCTGCAAGAACCCAAAGTAGGGTTTTCCCGAAGTCAGGCTCACCAAATTGGCGAGTAACCAGTAACCCATGTTGGAATACTGCCAACGGCGGAAGGGATGCGGAACACGCTTCGTCAGCTTCTTAATCGCGTCCGCAAAAGAGTTTTCGGGGAAGTCAAAGTCAAATGCGTCGTCATTGATCCCGGACGTGTGCTGAAGCAAGCTGCGAATCGTCACCGGCGACCAAGAATCGGGGAGTTCTCGCAAATGCCGCGTAATCGGATCGTCCAGATTCAGACGACCGTCTTCCGCCAACAAGAGAATCGCCGCCGCCGTGAACTGCTTCGTAATACTGCAGATCTCAAAAATCGTATTGCGACGAACCGGCGTTTTCTGCTCTAGGTCAGCATAGCCATAGGTACCCACTTTGATTGCTCGTCCGTGGCGGTACACCCCGATTACCATTCCGGGAATGTGCCGTTCCCGCATCTGCACCCGGGCCCAGTTGTCGGTGATGTCGGCGGAAGAAAGTGAACCCACACTTAGGCCCAGCATCACCAGGGCCAAGCGGATATTTAGCGTCACAATGCGACCTTACCCGTTACAATGCCGCCGACTCGCTAAGGTCGCGCCCGAGAAAGGACCAGAGCTACCGAGCTACCGATTGCGAGAAAGAAACCGACCCAAATCGGGGCATCAAGGGTAACCGCGTGGGCGGCAATCCCGATACCCATCAGGAAGGCAAATCCTGCCACGATGCCAATCGCCATCGAAAACTCCCGAGAAAGCTTCATGAGCAAATTATAAGGCGTACCGATGAGCAAGGCACCGAGAAAATCCCTGTATCTCCAAGAATTCAATCGGTAAGATCCACACGTGCCGGATATCGCATTTGATCGCTACTATCGCTACGAGGATCTAACTCGCCTACTTTTTGGCTACGCGAATGAATATCCAGATCTGGTTTCCGTAACTTCTATCGGGAAATCGTACGAGGGTCGTGATATCTGGATGGCCACGGTCACCGACACCGGCACCGGAGCCCCCGAGGACAAACCGGCGTTTTGGTGCGACGGAAATATCCACGCCAGCGAGGTCAGCGCCAGCACCACGGTCCTGAAAATATTGGATCTCTTGGTGGCGCGCCGAGAATCGTTGGCGGACCGCACTTTCTACCTGGTACCACGCCTAAACCAGGATGGAGCGGAGTGGGCTCTGGCTGACGTGCCCAAACTCATCCGCAGCAGCACCCGACCGTACCCGGACGAGATCGAAGATCCGTACGGGCTGGAAAAAGAAGACGTTGACGGGGATGGGCGAATCTTGAATATGCGGGTACCCGATCCAAACGGTGCGTGGACGATCAGTGAGGAAGAACCCCGGCTGTTGCGTCGCCGCAAGCCGGGCGAGAGTGGCGGATCCTATTACCGGATGTTGCCCGAAGGACGGTTCAAAAATTTCGATGGCATTACGATGCGCGCCACCCGACCGCAGCATGGCCTCGATTTGAATCGGAATTTCCCCAGCGCATGGCGGTTGGAGTACGAGCAATTTGGCGCCGGTGACTTTCCGACCTCCGAGCCGGAAGTTCGGGCCGCAGTTCAAGCCATCGTGGATCGCCCAAATATCTGCGGCGCAATCTCGTTTCACACTTACGCTGGCGTCTTGTTGCGACCTCCAAGTCGCATGGCAGATACCGATATTCCAGCGGAAGACCTGTGGACTTACCAAGCCCTAGGCAAAATCGGCGAGGAAATGACCGGGTATCCGCCCGTAAGCAACTATCACGAGTTCCGCTACCACCCGAAGGAGGTCATTACCGGGGCCTTTGACGATTGGGCTTACGAGCATCGAGGGATTCACGCCTGGACCGTAGAGATCTGGGCGCCCGTACGGCAGGCGGGCATTACCGACTACAAATACATCGATTGGTTCCGCGACCATCCTCACGCCGATGATATTAAGATGCTAGCGTGGTCCGATTCCGCACTGGAAGGCAAGGGTTATATCGACTGGTATCCGTTCGAACACCCGCAACTTGGATCTATTGAACTGGGCGGATGGGATGCGTTCTATGCTTTCCGCAACCCACCTCCTCAATTTCTCGAGGCGGAGATATCGCCACTGGCAGAATGGGCGATCTGGCATGCATCTACGGGACCCAAATTGGGTCTCAGAGCCGTCTTAACCGAGCCGATTGGCGATGCATTTCGAATACGGTTGGTCGTTCAAAACGAAGGATGGTTGCCGACAAACGTAACCCGGCACGGCGATACTCGGAAACTGTGTCGCGGCGTTCGCGCAACCATCACGCGGCTCGATGATTCTGCCCCTTCCGAGTGGTTACTCAGCGGGAAATTGAACCCAATGGCGGGACAACTCAAAGGCCATTCCCACGTCCCCGCTGGAGGATTTGGCTGGACCGTAGACGCAACCGACGACGTGGCCACATTCGAGTGGATCGTCACGCCTGGCCTCTATCAACTTGAAGCTTCGCACGAACGGGCTGGGACTGTTCGCCAAGAACTGAACCTATGAACGACTGCAATCGTCCTGAATAGTGGCTGAAGAATTTTCATCCTACAGGCAACATGGTTAGAATGACTCATCGAAAGATTAAGGGATCATAAAAATTCGTGACTAATTTAGCGAGATTTGAGAGTTCTGACCGCAATACCTGAATATTTGTGCCTCGAAATCGTATGATGTAGTGTTGTGACTAGACGCAAGCTTCCTCATCACCATTCTATTGGACGCGCGGTCTCGTCGTTGTGTCTGTTAGCAGCGACTTCCGCTATTTTCGCCCAGTCCCTTTCCAACGGCGGATCGGGACAGAACCTGGATGCCGGACTCGACGCGGCGGTCAACCGCGCCGTGAGATCTTTTGACCAAACGACCGGAGGATTTGCTGCCAAATCTCCGGGGCAGGGCTACTACTCAAGATTTTCCGACTCGGGGGCGCTAACCCTGAGCACCGCGAAAAGCGCCTTTTCGGTACAAGCAGTTGCCTATGGCGTTGGCACTGATCGAGGAGTCATCGGTCGGTCGGCACCATCGGTGGCTAAAGACCGGGATGGATGGCCAGTTCTCCGCTTTGCGCGGCAATCGCTCAGCGAGTGGTATGTCAACGGAGCCGAAGGTCTTCACCATTGGTTGCAGATTTCCCAGCCTCCAACTACTGCCAGCAACAATTTGTGGGTCAAGCTTGCCGTCACCGGCGGTGCCAGCCTCAAGCAACTTTCCAACGACTCAATTCAAGTGCAAGCCGGGCAGGCGGTCTTCGCGTATAGCGGCCTACGCGCGTGGGACGCCCGCGGCGTGCAATTGCGAGGAAGCCTATCCGTCTCCGGGCAAGCAATCGCGATCAATATCGACGGAGCCGGAGCAAAATATCCCATCACGATCGACCCGACCTGGACCCAGCAACAAAAGCTGACGGCATCCGACGGCATCGCGTCAGACATTTTTGGATCCGCCGTTTCGATCGACGGTGACACTGCAGTCGTGGGCGCGAGCGGCCCCGCCAATATTCGAGCCAACGTCGGCAGCGGTGAATCAAGCTCTACTCCCTATGCGGCAGCGTACGTTTTCACCCGAACCGCCGGTGTTTGGAGTCTCCAGCAAAAGCTGCAAGCTTCCGATTTGGCGAACCCCGACCAGTTCGGATACTCGGTTAGGCTTAGCGGTGACACGATCGTTGTCGGCGCTCCCCTTAAGGCATCCAGCACCGGTGCCGCTTACATCTACACTCGAACTGGATCCACCTGGACGCAACGGAAGAAACTGACGGCGAGCAATGGAGCTACCGGCGACAAGTACGGCAGTAGCGTTGCGGTCAGCGGCAACACCGTTGTCGTCGGCGCCAGCGCCAAGAGCACGGCCAAAGGTTCCGTATACGTGTACACGGGTTCCGGCTCTACCTGGACCGAGCAACAAATCCTAACCGCCAGTGACGCCGCCAACAACAGTAAGTTCGGCGATTCCGTTTCCATTAGCGGCGACACCCTCGCGGCAGGATCTCCCACGGCGGGATCTGGCTTCGGCGCCACCTATGTGTTCACACGAACTGCGGGCGCTTGGTCGCAGCAACAGAAGATTACGGCATCAGGTGGAGCTTCGACTGACCAATTCGGATACTCCGTTTCGCTTGACTCTGACCAGGTTGCTATCGGCACCGGCGGTGCCGAGAAGGCATACATCTTCACCCGCACCAGCGGCGTTTGGTCCCAACTTACTTCTGTAACCGGCAGCGACACCGTTGCGGGCGACAAATTTGGCACCGCCGTTGGGCTCTCCAACGACACCCTTGCGGTAGGCGCCTACGCGAAAACGTCCTCCAAAGGCGCCGTCTACGCTTTCCGACGTCAATCGGGCGTCTGGTATCAAAGCCAAAAGCTGACGGCGAGCGACGGGGCAGCCGGAGATCAACTGGGCTTCTCGGTAGCCGCTAGTAACAACACGTTCCTAAGCGGCGCAAAGAATGCCAACAGTCTCACTGGCGCTTCTTACGTATTCCGAGCCGACCCCATCGTCATCTCGCTGGCGTTCTCGCCCGCGACCGTGATCGGCGGCACCTCTTCGAATCTCACGATCAACCTCACCCAGCCGGCGCCAACTGGCGGTCTGGTCGTTTCGTTGTCCAGCAACCTCGGTGCGGTCATGGTGCCAGCGACGGTTACCGTGCCCGCAGGGCAAACGTCCACCGTGGTCTCGGTACCAACCGGAGCCGTAGCGGCTGACGGTACCGCTCACATTTCGGCAACTGCGTTCGACTGCACGGGCGGATCTGCCGACATTAATGTCAAGGCACCGGTAGTAACGGGCATTTCGATCGCGCCTTCTTGGGTGTACAGCGGAAGTTCGGCGGTAGGAACCGTAACTTTCTCGGGCCCAATTCCGACTGGCGGCCTCAACGTCACGCTGGGATCCAGCAATGCATCCATTCCCATTCCTTCCGTTGCGTCGGCAACCGCTGGCGCGACGAGCGCAACTTTCAACATTACCGGCCCCACGACGGCCACTGACCTTACAACCTCCATCTCGGCTACCCTCGGAGCGACGGTTTCGACTAACTTCACGGTGAAGCGACTGAACCCGGTTTCCTTTACGTTCCCCGACACATTAGTTGCCGGCGGACGCGCATTTAACGGAACTCTCCTACTGGCGGACCCCGCTCCGACCGGTGGATTTACCGTTTCGTTCAGTAGCACGAGCGCTGCCTTCCCGGTTCCGGCTACGATCACCGTTCCGGCGGGAGCCACCTCCGCGTCCATTCCCGTTACCACTACCTACGTGAGTACAGATACACCGGTAACCATCACGGCTGCCGGGACATTCGCGAACGTTCAGAACTCGGTGAACCTCACCGTCCGACCGCCGCGCCTTTGGGCAGTACAGTTCTCGGCTCCTTCCGTGAACAAACTTGGTAGCGTCACCGGAACGCTCATTCTCACCGCGCCACAACCAGTAGACACAGTCGTGACTCTGACTAGCAATAAGCCGTCGGCGCTCACGGTACCGGCATCCGTGACCGTACCGGCTGGATCGCGTCGAGTGACCTTTACGGCAACCGCCGGATCGGTCAACACCGACACTACTGTCATTGTCACTGGCCTTTCCGCCGGTCACTACGAGAAAGGAACGATCGTGGTTCACCCGCAGCCGACAGTGTCTGGATTAGCCCTCCAGTACACTACGATTCGCGCTGGTAACTCGACGGACGGAACGGTAACTTTAGCGTCGCCCGCGGGTTCGGGGGGCGTTACGGTCACCCTCTCGTCTAGCGACGCAAGCGTGAGCGTTCCGGGATCGATTACCGTTCCCGCAGGAAGCACCACCGCTCCGTTCACCGCCAGTTCCACTGGAACCGTCGCCACTTCCGCGGTGATCACGGCATCGGTGAATGACTCGGTGAAGACGGTAACCCTTAAGGTGGTCCGACCGAAGCTCGCTTCTGTATCGGTTAGCCCGAGCACGGTTCAAGGCGGTACCAACTCGGTCCTTACGGTTACTTTGCAGGCTCCGGCGCCGGTTGGCGGAGTGGTCGTTAATCTGAAGAGCTTCCAAGCGAATCAGGCAAGCGTTCCTACGACCGTGACAATCCCGGCCGGTTCCACTTCGGCGACCGTTACGGTAACCACCTTCCGTTGGGCCAATGCCACGCCAAAGGTTGTTACGCTCGCGGGCAATATTAGTGGTGACAACTCAAAGACCACGAATCTCACCGTAACGAACTAAATTCGATAGCGGTGAGACAAACAAAATCGCCCTCCCGAATTTCGGGAGGGCGATTTCTCTTTATATAAGTCTGCGGAAATTAATCTTTCCGACTCTCAGCGTTTTTCCTCGCGGGTCGGGAATTCGTAGCTCGGTTACTTTCTCGCCGTCCAAACCAACTCCTCCAGCCTTTATTAGATCCTTTACCGCGCCATTTGACTTAGCCAAACCTAAAGCCACCACCAGCGCCGGGACCGAGACAAATCCATCTTCCAACAATCCGTCGGGTAGCTCTACCGATTCTGCTTCCACCGGCTCATTGCGCTTACTAAATGTCTCGACGAAGTATGCCTCGGCGGCATCAGCTGCTTCAGCAGAGTGATAGAGCGTCACGATTTCCTTCGCCAGCCTTACCTTCGCGTTTCTTGGGTTCTCTCCCGGCGCCAGTAAAGCCCCTGCGGCATCCATTGGGAAATCGGTAGCGCGTTCAAACCAATTGAGGATTAAGTCGTCCGGGATCGACATTGTCTTGCCAAACATATCATTCGGCGTGTCGATCACGGAAATGTAGTTGCCCAGAGACTGGCTCATTTTTTCTTTGCCGTCCGTGCCGAGCAGAAGGTGCGACAGCACGACCACTTGGGGAGCCTGACCGTCGGCTTCTTGAAGCTGCCGCCCCATCAGGTTGTTGAATTTCTGATCGTTTCCGCCGAGCTCAATGTCGGCTCGAATCGCCACGGAATCGGTTCCTTGTAGCAGCGGATACATCAGCTCATGCATCGCAATCGGTTGATGTGCCTCCCATCGCTTGGTGAAGTCGTCGCGCTCCATGATTCTGGCAACGGTGATTTTTCCGCAGAGCCGGAGAACATCGGCAAAATCCATCGGGCCCAGCCACTCTGAGTTGTAGCGAATCTCAGTTTTCTCCATATCGAGAATCTTTCCGAACTGAGCTTTGACCGAATCAACGTTAGCCATCACCTCTTCGCGCGTTAACGAGCGGCGGGTTTTGCTCTTGCCACTTGGGTCGCCAATTTGGGCCGTAAAGTCTCCGATAATGAGCACGGCTTGGTGGCCCAGCCTCTGGAAGTCGCGCAGCTTTCGTAGCACCACCGCCCATCCGAGCGTCACGTCTTTCGCCGTCGGATCAACTCCCAATTTCACCCGTAACGGGCGGCCCAGCTCGAGCTTTTTGCGGAGGTCAGCTTCGCTAATGATCTCCGTAGTTCCACGACGTAGAATTGCCAACTGTTCTTCAATGCTGGGCAGCGAGGACATACCTTCTCAGTGTACATAAGGCTAAACTAGAGTTACCGTCCGAGATTCACCCGTGGAAGAGGTTTTACGCCCATTTACCGCCCTCCGACATCAATCCGCGTCCGAGGTTCTGATAAATCTACTGGATGTCGTCTTGGTGGCGTTTCTAATCTATCGCCTGCTGCTTTTGGTGCGCGGTACCCGGGCGTGGAGAATTCTGATTGGGGTGATTGCCTTCCTGATCGTCCTGGTTCTCAGTGAACGATTTGGACTGAACACGCTGCACTGGATTTTTGAGAAAGCCACGATTTTGGGACCGGTTGCCCTGGTCATTCTGTTCTTGCCCGAAGTGCGGCAGGCGATCGAAGGGTTTGGAAAAATTACGCCGCTACAGATGATCCATGTTCCCGGATCCGGTGAAGAACGCGCCGAGGCGCGCACCGTCGAGGAGATTTGCTCGGCCGTAGCCGAGCTCCAGCAAGAAAGCATCGGTGCTCTCATCGTCATTGAACGCACGGCGAAGCTCGACGAGATTGCTAGCAACGGGGTCAGCCTCGGGGCCAGGATTTCGGCCCCTCTATTGGGAAGCATTTTTTACGGTGAGAATCCACTCCATGACGGGGCCGTTATCATCCGGGGAGACACCATTCTGGCGGCAGCTTGCCGGCTCCCCTTGTCAGAAAATTCCCGCCTAGATAGTCACCTGCACATGCGCCACCGTGCCGCCGTCGGCATCAGCGAACAAACGGACGCACTCACCATTGTCGTGAGCGAAGAACGTGGCACCATCAGCGTTTCCACCGACGGGGAAATTTACCGGTATTCCACGGTCCATGAGCTTCGGGAAATGCTCAACCGCGACCTTCGCCGCATGCCCGTTACGCCGGCCACTCCGCGTCAACCGCGCAAGGCCCGCCGGAGGAATCGCGCACGATGAGCCTCGACACCAAACGACGACCCATTAACTGGACCCTGCTTACTGCCAGCTTCGTCATCTCGGTGCTGCTATGGATGTTCGTCGGGGCGCAGACCAGCCAATTTCGCACCATTTCGGTGGACGTCCGTTCGCAAGGCGCCGATTCAGACCGCTTCTTCGTCCGAAAAATCCCCGAATCGGTCAGTGCGACGTTGCGTGGCACCCAGAGTCAACTCGCCGCCGTCTCGCCACAATCCGTGCAGGCCTACGTGGACCTTTCCGGAGCAAAACCGGGCCGTAATGAATACCCAATCAGGATATTCCCTGAGCAAGTACAACAGTTGCTGAGCGACTTCCCTCGGACCGTGATGGTGGATATCGAGCCCATCATTCAACGCGACTTGGCCGTGACGGTGGAATCATCGGGCGAGTTAACGGATAGCAATTTCGTGCTCAACGACATCTCCGCCAAGCCGTCGCGCGTTTTGGTGAAGGGACCGAAGTCGGAGATCGACCAGATCGAAAAAGTTCGTGCCGTGCTGCCGCTCGGACAGGTGGAAATGGACCGCGTGGCTCCGTACCCGGTTGACGTGGTGGCGCTAACGCGAGACAACCGACCGATGCAGTACGTCCGCTGCATCCCGCTGCAAATCAACGTTACGGCATCCACAGTCGTGGCATCGGTAGAAAAGGAAGCGTTCGTCATTCCTAAACTGGTTGGAGCGGCGGCCAGCGGATTCCAAGTGTTGGACTACGTAGCGGATCCTCCACGGGTGACCGTATCCGGGAGTGCCAGCCTACTCGCCAAGCTGACGAATCTGTCAACCGAGCCAATAGACGTTTCCGGCCTCAGCGGCACCACCACCGTGGAGGTAGCCGTAACTCCCCAAATGGGGGTTCGGCTCCGTCGCAAAACCGTCAAAGTTACCGTTCGGATCGAGCCTAAGGTGCTTCCCGGTGGCACCACCATCGCTCCCGACAAGCCGGTACTCCCTAGGACCGGCAGGACGGGATTCCCGTGACCGAGATTCGCCCGATCAAAATGAGCGAGGCAGAGGCATTTCTCCAGTTGCTCTGCGACGTATTCGGTTTGGATTTCAATCGCGCCTACACGGTCTTTTTCCAAGAACCCTACTTTGATCTCCAACGCAAATGGGCAATCTTTCAGGGAACCGAGATCATCAGTGTTCTCACCACCACCCCGCTATCATTCGGCTGGGGTGAAGCATTCGGGATTGCGGGCGTTGCCACCCGGGAGCGTTATCGGAGGGAAGGTTACGCGGCTCGCCTCCTCGAAGCCGTGATTCGTCATTACGAACGCATCGGAATTTCCAGCGCAATCCTATTTGCCCAGCGAACCGACCTGTACGAGTCGCTTGGATTCGAAACGATTGACCGCGTGGTTCGCGCCCCTCTGCCGTCGTCGCTACTCGAGGGCAAGTCCTCGGGCGAGTTTGAGGTTATGGACCCCGAAACAGTGCGGGGAATCTATGATCAATGGGCCGCAGCTCACCCGGACCGGCTCCGTCGCGACGAGTTACGCTGGAAATACTGGAACTGGAGCTACCGAATAGCAGAACCCGTTGGTGACGGATACGCGGTGATTGAGCCGAACATTCTCCGCGAGGGCCTTTACCATCGCACCACGACTGCCCTTCCATTTCCGGCCAACAGCGAGTGGCTCGGCACCACGTTCATGGCGGATCAGCTTGGATTGGTCTTTGAACGCGCCGTCATCGAGTTATACATGATGGGCAAAAACGTCCCCGGAATCCCCCAAATGTTCATGACCGATCAGTTCTAAGACTGATTCGTGACGACATACGAAGAAAAGGGCCCAATACATCGATAAGTGATGTACAATGAGTCTGTGAGTAGAAAGAAGGATCAACGGACGGGGAATCTCAACCTACTGATTCTGTCGGTCTTGGAGGAAACGCCTCTCCATGGCTACGGGATCGCCCGTGCGATCGAGGATAGGAGTGCCGATGCACTCAAGTTTGGCGAAGGGGCGATCTACCCCTGCCTACGAAAATTGGAGGAGGACAAACTCACCGCATTCACTTGGGATACCTCGGGCCCCGGGCCGGCCAAGAAAATCTACGAGCTCACTACCGCCGGTCGCTCTGCTCTTGCCCAGAGCCGCGCCGAGTGGACCGAATATGTTCAAATCGTAAACCGTGTGATCCGACCCGCCCTGTGAGTTAATGATGATCAACTTACACTCTGAAGACGATCGGATTGCCCATTTCATGGAAACGGTCCGCGAAGCATTGGCGAGCGATCGAACCCTTTCGCCCGATCTCACCGAAGAAGTGGTGTCCGAAATACGATCCCACCTCCTTGCTCTTTACGACGCCTACCTAGAACTCGGTTACTCGGCCGAGGAGGCCGTAACCCTCACGCTCACCAAGTTCGGCACCGCGGATCGGGCAGCGGGCCGACGCACTACTAGGAAGTTAAGCCGACACGCGATCGTCACGATGCTGCATGCCGTCGTGGGAATTGTCTCCTTTGCGGTGGCTCCCATGACGCTGGAGAACCCAAGTGGAGACTTTAGCCTCGCTCCGATGATTCTCGGCGGACTCACAGGCTTTCTAATCAGCCATCTCTCAATTCACAGCAAAACCCGAGCCACGCATTTTGCCATGAAGGTGGCCGCAGCAACATCCCTGGGTTACCTTGGCTATGGACTTTTGATGGTTTCGCAATCCGGGATGCAACTTCAAGAATGCCTGCTAAGGGTCGCGATTTTGGCACCAACCTTTCTTATCCTGGGCTTCGTTCTTCGGTGGTCATGGCTGGAGCAGAACAAATCCACCGAGATCGCTCGATAACCCGCTAGGCCGATGAAGTGCTACTTTGGCTTCGGCGGTGCTTTGGGTTTAGGTTCCACCCAACCTTTGTCCTTGAAGACCGTAAAGATGCACATCGCGTGGCCGCGCCCCAAGTCATAGTCTTTCGCTAACCATTCGATGATTTGGGTTGCGGTGACGCCGGGCTTTAGAACACCGGCCGCAACCGCCGCTTCCCGAAAATCTTCGGGAGTCTTCCCGGTTTTAGCTTTTCTGTTGTCCAAATATGATTGAAAGCTCATGGGATGGTCTCAACGAGAACTGACTCGAGTCACACCCTTTTACCTAACCGAATCCCTCTGCACCATCCCGAAAACCAAAACGCCGATTGAATTACAATTACAAAAGCTCGTCCTCAGATTGGCTAAGGGAAACCTCAATCATGAAAGTGACCTTCAACACGACCATCCGGAAAGGTGAGACCAAGCAGGTGGCGGGAATCGTGGTTCCCGAACCACTTCTTCTTTCCCTTGAGGGAGGCAAGAGACCAGCGGTTAAGGTGACCCTAAATGGCCATACCTTCCGCACCACCGTCGGCAAGATGAGCGATCTCTACATGATCCCGCTGAGTGCCGAAACCCGCCGGAACGCCGGGCTGACTGGCGACGAAACGCTGGACGTAACCATCGAATTGGATACCGAACCCAGAACGTTCGCTCTGCCGGAGGACTTGCGATCGGCCTTGGATGCAGAAAACTTAGCCAGCGCGTTCGAGAAATTTGCCCATTCTCACCAGAAGGAGCACATCCGCTCGGTGGAAGAAGCCAAATCGCCCGAAACCCGCGTCCGCCGCATCACAAAGGTGGTCGAAGCGACGCGATTAAAGTTCGCGTAGCTAATTACTTCAGCGTCGGCCAACCCTGGATCGGTTTTGCCGTCAACTGGTGCAGGTCAAAAATTCGGACCTCGTTCTTGCCTTTACGTAAGAACGGAGCCGGGCAGTAGAGCCGCTTCTGCGGACCAATCTCCCAAAACCGACCGAGATTGTGACCGTTCACCCACACCACTCCCTTGGTATAAGCCGACAGATCCAGGAACGTATCCGCTGGTTCGCTAAGCGTAAATTCTCCCCGGAAAAACTGGCCCGGACGATCATTCGCGGCGGATGGCTTTAGTTTCTCCACCCAGGACGACTCCATGGGGAATCCGTAAGATTCCCAGGTCATCAAAGTCATCCCGTTCAGCGTCACCCGGTCCGTAATTCCCTTGCGATCAATCAGCGCATCGGCAAAATTGATTCTCCCCATGCCCTCGGTGAGAATGTCCACCGTAGGATGCGCATTCCCGTTTCCGGGGATGCTGATGGTCGATTCCCCTAGCCGTCGATCGAGTTTCCCGATGTATTTGCCGTCCAGAAACACGGTGGCATAGTCATGAAGATCCTTGATCGATAGCCGCCCGTAGTGGTGCCCGACTAGGCGCGTCCGGTAGAGACGAAAACCGTAATCTTGACCATACGCCTCAAACGGTTTGGGCTGGGGACTGAGCTGGGCATTCGGCAAGTTGTCCCAAACCGAAGTCAACCTCTCCATCGTGATCGGCGGAATCGAAATCGCCGGGATCGCCGCCGGTACGGCCGGAATTGGCGTGCTCCGGTACCGCTGGATCAATTCTCGCAATGCCGTGTACTTGGCGGTCGCATTGCCCTGCTCACCTATCGGCGCATCGTAGTCGTAGCTAGTAACATCGGGCTCGTACCCCTTGCCCCCGGAATTTGCTCCTGCCGTGAACCCAAAGTTTGTTCCGCCGTGAATCACGTATAGGTTGAACGACTTGCGGTTATCCAGCAGGAACTTCACTTCTTCCGAAATCCCCTCCGTGCTGGCGCTGGCCCAGTTCTCTCCCCAGTGGGTCAACCAGCCGGGATAGGTTTCGGAGCTGAAGACGGGAACACCCGGATTCATTCGCTCGGCCAGGTCCCAGTCACCCAACCGACCACCGGAATCCAGACCGACGGCGGCTCCGGGCAGACTTCCCGCCTCGAGCATGTATTCGGTCGGTCCGTCCGCGGTGTAGAACGGCCCCGCGACGCCATGCTTTACCCACGTCTTCCGTAGCCACTCCATATAGGTGCGATCGTTTCCGTAGCTTCCGTACTCGTTCTCTACTTGCACCATCAGGATCGGTCCGCCATTTGCCACCAGCAGCGGCTTCACTCGACTGGCGACCTGCCCGATGTATCGATCAACCGCCTGGGTGTAACGAGGATCCATGCAGCGCAATTTGATATCCGGAATCCGCAAAAGATACGGCGGAATGCCGCCCAGTTCCCACTCACCGCACACGTAAGGACCGGGGCGCAAGATCACCCACATCCCTTCCTCTTGGCAGATGCGGATAAATTTGGCGACGTCGCGATTCTCGGTTTTGAAGTCAAATTTGCCCGGCTGTGGCTCCAAATAGTTCCAAAACAGATACGCCGCGATGGTGTTGCATCCCATGGCTTTGGCCATCTGGATGCGATGCCTCCAGTACACCGACGGTATCCGCGCCGGGTGCATCTCGCCACTAATGATTTGCAGTGGTTTGCCATCCAGCAGAAAATCCTTCTTTCCTAACCGGAATTCGTGGACCGGTTTGGTATCCAATTTGGCAGGGATGGTTGCCATTGGAGAGATGGCGAGGGCGGTCAGAAGCGTAGCGACCATGTACCGCCCCATTATTCCCGATCCGACCATCCCGCGCCCGCGTGTAAACTACCGTTCATGCAGTTTCGGGTTGCCTGCGCTCAATTTGCGCCAATGAAAGCGGAGACTGGTCGCAACCTCGACACGATCGCCGACATCACGCGGCAGGCATCGGGCGAAGGCGCCGACTTGGTCCTGTTTCCAGAAACCAGCACCGCCGGCTACTTCCTGGAAGGCGGCGTGCTCGAAGCATCGCTCACCAAAGAGAAGCTCGCCTACGAGCTGTGGGGCCGCCTTAAAGATGGGCTCGACCGGCCTATCGACATGGCGCTTGGGTTTTACGAGATTGCCGATGGCATCCTGTACAACAGCGCCGCCTATCTGGAATTCACCCCCGACGGCGTCCGCATCAATGGCGTCTACCGAAAGATCTTCCTGCCCACCTACGGCGTGTTCGACGAAGAGCGGTTTGTCTCTCGTGGCCGCGATCTCGCCATTATCGAAACCCGCTTTGGACGTCTTGCCCTGCTGATTTGTGAGGACATTTGGCATTCGGTGATGCCGATGCTGTGCGCCGTGCGGGGAGCGCAGATGTTGCTGGTTCCGGCCGCCAGTCCGGCGCGTGGATTTAGTGGCGCCGAGATTGAGAATCACGAGCGGTACCGACGCCTGTTCCGCGCCGTGAGCGAGGAGCACGCCGTTTACGTGATCAACTCCCAGCTCATCGGCTTCGAAGGCGGCAAGGGATTCATCGGCGGCAGCATGGTCGTCGATCCATTCGGCAAGGTCATCGCCGAAGCCCCGATCGCCGAACCGCAGCTCTTAATCGCTGACATCGACCTCGACCTAGTCGGTATCGCCAGGGCCCAAAGCCCGCTTCTCAGCGACCTCAAAGGCCAGTGGGAAGAGGTACGGCGACTCGTTGCCAACTCGGGTTGGTAACACTCCGTCACTTCTTTTGAGGTAGACCCCGCACGTGATGCAACGGCGCGTGGGTTGGGCGATTGGTTTGGTTTTGGCGGGAACCGCGGTGGGGGCGGTGGCCCATGTATTGGTGGAGCGGGCAAATCCCGATTCTCAGTATCGATTAGGACCCGATTCGATGGCCCAGGAAGGCGTGCCGAAGGGCGAGATTCGCGGACCGTTTGTGATTCCCAGCAATGTCTATCCGGGTACCCAGCACACTTACTGGGTGTACGTGCCGGCGCAGTACGACGCTAAGAAGCCGACCGCGCTGATGGTCTTTCAGGACGGGCAGGCATTTAAGGATGAGCTCGCCGACATGCGGGCTCAGAACGTGATGGACAACCTCATCTATCGCCGCGAGATCCCGGTGATGATTGGCGTCTTCATCAACCCCGGTCGCACGCCCGAGCAGAAAGAGCCTTCCCCGCAGAACGGCTGGGGCGACGGATTCACCAACCGCGGGGTGGAGTACAACACGCCCAACGACAAGTACGCCCGGGTGATTACCGAGGAGCTATTGCCCGCCCTGCAGAAGGACTACAACATCTCGCCCGACCCTGAGCAGCGCGGAATTGGCGGTTCCAGTTCCGGCGCCATCGCTGCCTTCATGGTGGCGTGGGAGCGGCCCAACGCCTTCCGCAAGGTGCTCAGCAACGTGGGTAGCTTCACCAACATTCACGGCGGCGACATCTACACCGACCGCGTTCTCCAGAGCCGAAAGAAGCCGATTCGGATCTATCTTTGCGATGGTCGCAACGATAACCGCGGGATGCGAAATGGCGTTTATGACCAGCGGTGGGACTGGTTCTATCAGAACGTCCGGCTAAAGGATGCCCTGGTGAAGAAGGGGTACGACGTCAACTATAGCTGGGGCATGAACAACCACGGCCAAAAATTCGGCGGGCTCATTCTGCCCGACATGATGCGGTGGCTATGGCGCGATCAGCCCGTTTCCACCGACCCCAACGACATGGTGGAACGCGATTTCCGCCAGCCGGTGGTTTCCAACTAAGGCAGAAATCAGGGCCGGTTGAAGACCAACCGGCTCTGATAAATGCGCTTTAGGTCGGCTGGGTTCATACCTTTAGCCCCCAGGTCTCCGGTCCAGGAGACGAAGAAAGCCCAGCGGACGCCGAAGCGAGCCATCCGGTCCACATCCGGCGCGCCCTTGAACTCCGCGACGGCCAGCATCTTCTTCCCGTTGAACCGGGATTGGAGATCGAGCCAATCACCAGTGAGAGCGTCGGAACGGTCATCGGGATACCGGTCGATGGCCACGATATCCACCTTGTCATCCCCGGGATACCACGCCGGGTTCATGCTGTTCCACACCCAGATCAGGTTCTTAAGGCCATGGGTTTTGGTGCAGCGGTTGAACATCAGTTTGTAGAGCTTAAGGCACGGGCCGGGACCCTTGGCGCCCCACCAAAACCAACCGCCCTCGGCCTCGTGCAGCGGTCACCACAAAACGGCGACGCCCTTGGCTTGCAACTGCTTTAGCTGAGCGGCGATAACATCCATATCGCGGATCAGCAGTTTGTAATCGGCCGAATTGGTATCGGCGAGGGCGGCCGCGAGGTCGAAATCGGTGGCGTCGGTGTAGAAGCCCTTGTACCACGGGTGCTCCGGCGTGTTCTTCAGTTTGCTCGGCGCGTTCCAGTGCCAGGAGAGGGTGATGACCGAGCCCTTCTTCGCCAACGCGACCAAATTTGCCAGGTTCGGCCCCGGCTTCGCCCCGTGTTCCACCCGACTGGGGGAGGAGTCCATGAAGTCGTCACCGTAGATGGCGGGGGTTCGGTTTGCCCGTTGCTGGACGATGGCGGTGTCCTCGTCGCCGTACTGACCGCTCCAAGTCTGCTTGCCATAGGTTTGGCTGAGCCGGGTCATGATGGCCTGGGCAGCGGCGGTCGGATTGGCGGTGACCAGCTTGGCCGACACTAGCTTCGGCGCTGTGACTTTGGCGGGCGCGAACTCCACCGATTTCACGTCGTAGAACCCCCAGCCCCGTTTGATGACGGCAACGTTTTGGCCAGTCGTGAGTTCGGCCAGGCCCGCATCTTGCCACCGAAAGTCGGGATTTGCGGGGAACATGCCGTTGCTGCCGTGCCCGTTGACCTCAAAGCCGAAACCTTTCTCGCTGGTCGCCCGGGCCAAAATGCGGGCCCGGTAGATACCGGCGGTGGCGGTGAATTTCCACCGAATCTCGGCGTCCTTCCCGCTAAACTCGGTCACCATCCCGTCACGGATCACCCCACCCTTGACCGAAGCATCCGCCGCCACCAACCCAATCTTCCCCGCCGGAAGCATCAAACCCACCAAAACCGCCGCGATCATTCCCACATTGTAACCGGAAGTCCGACACCCGAACTTTGTCACATTTCACGGTCGTAACGGCTTTTTCAGAGAGATTCTCGGTTGCCGCATCTCTGTAGAAATCAACCATGACCTGACCGTCCCCTATAGTCTCAAGCGAGACTCAGGCGAATTGATTAGCCCATCAAAGGTCGTCGAGGTAGCGATGGTTGCTTACAGGACCTTCATCCATGCCCTCTCCTCATTTCTCCGTCACGTACCATCCGATAATGCAGTGCGGGGTCATCAGTTACAGACGGATGGCGTGTCCATCGGCTTGGGGTGGGACGGGGAGGCCGAGGGCGGTGCAGAGGCTTGGGACGATATCGATCACGCGGACGGGCGGGATTTTTTTGCCGGGGGTGATGCCGGGGCCGGAGGCGTAGAAAATGGCCTGCATGGTGCGGCGAGTGGGGTCGAAACCGTGGACGCCGTTACCGATGATGGCCCGGGCGGGGCTGAACAGGTCGCCCTTGCGGGGGCTGGGATAGTATCCGGGGACCAGGTCGAAGTACAGATCGCCACCGGCAGGGCCGCCGATGCCCAGATGGACAAACTCGTCGGGCCGCCACATTCGCTCAATCACAGGTTGGCCCGAAACGGGATCGGCAATGCCGCGGAGCGCCGCTTCGACCTGCCGAAGGACGCGCGGGCGATCGGCGGCGGAGACAATGCCGCCCTTCCAATCGGTGCCGTTGATGATGACGGCAAAGTCGCTCCAAGCCGGGCACAGAGCGCGGGTTTGGGTGAGATCGATCTGGTTATCGGGGCCGTATTTGAGCAGGCCGGCGCGTTCCAGCGCGAAGTTCACGTTGACGTACTGACTGATTCCGGCCATGCCGTGATCGGCGACGAGGGCGAAGGTGGTGTTCCGTCCTGCGACTTTCATCATGTCCCCCAGCCAATCATCCTGGGCCTGGAACACGGCGGCGTAGTAGGGCCAGAGCCGCTCGGCGATTTCGGGGCGGTAGGCCGGCGAAGTGGGGTCCAAAGCTCCCATCCAGGCGTGACCGGCGGAATCGGTCATGGGCGAATAGTGGAAGGCAACGCGGGGCCGATACTTGTTCCAGCCGTAGCGGAAGGACCGTTTGAGGAGTTCGCAATCGAACTGAACGAGCTCGACCACGCGGGCCTCGGCTTCCCCATTGCCCCCTTGGTACACGGTCTTGCCGAACTTGCCACCGAAGTACGGATCCCACGGGTCGTCGTGAAAGCCGCCGTAAGCGCGGAGGTAGGTGAGGTTTTCGGCGGCGGATTGGGTGCCCTGCATCCCGCTGATTTGGCGCGACCATAGATCGGAGACGCCAGTTTTGGGGTCGAGGGCAAAGAGACGGAAGTTGGCGATGCCGGTCAGGGGACCTTTTTTCGCGAGCAGGCCGCCGGTCCAAGCGGAGAGTTTTCCGACGGGAGCGGGCTTGAGGCGGCGAGTTTCGCCCTGACTGCGGATCTCGACGGTATCGAATCCTACGGTGGGGTCGGCGGGATCGTCGAGGGCGGCGGCGGTGAATGCGGTTTCGCCGAGTCGGAAGGCTTGACCGGAGGGCTGGCTGACGTCGATGGCGCGGCCCGGTTCGAGGCTGGCTTCAAATCCACTGAACTCGACGTAGCGATCGAGGGGGACCTTGGCGGCGGCAAGTCGGGCTTGATCGGGCGCGGGCGGGAAGGATCCGGCGGCGCTGAGGGCAACGGTTTTTAGGCCGGCGCGCGCGGTGGTGACCCACAGGGGTTCGGTTTGGTGGACGCCAGCCCCGAATCCCGTGGTGGACTCCAGCACGGTGTGCTGAGCGCGGGGAAGGAGCGGGACCGCATTGCCGGTGACTTGGCTGTGGCTGGGATGGGTTCCACTGAAGATGGCGAAGTGGCTGACGGCGGTTTTGCTGGGGAATGTAGGGATGCTGGACTCGGCGCGGACCCCTGTTTGGGCCATTCTGGCGAGGTTCGGCAGTTTGCCCTCGGCCAGCAGGCGGTCCACGACCCAATCGGCGGCTCCATCCCAGGAGACGATGACGAGGTTCGGAGAAGCCAGCGCCGCAGCGAGAAGGCCGATCATGACTGATTATGGACGGAGGCGGTGTATTTGCGACACGATCCCCTACGGTCTAACGGAGGGGATCGGCGCATTAAATGGCGTCCAAGGCGGCCTGAACCAATTCGTTCGCAAGCTGCGGATTGGCGCGGCCTTTGGACTCTTTCATCACCTGACCCACCAAGAAGCCTTTTACGGAGACTGCGCCCGCCTTGTACTTGGCAACGACGTCGGGGTTGTTAGCGAGCACTTGATCGACGATGGCCTGGATGGCACCGGTGTCGCTGACCTGGGTCGCGCCCGAGGCTTCCACTAGTTTGGCCGGCATTTCTCCGGTGGCGAAGCTATCGGCGATCACGGTTTTGGCGATTTTGCCGCTGATGGTGCCCTTCGAGACCAAGGTGTTGAGCTCCACCAAATGCGCGGGAGTGAGCTTGCTTTCGCGGGCGGTGATGCCCGCCTCGTTCAGTAGCTTGGCGAAATCGGAGTTCATCAGGTTACAGATCGCCTTCGGCTCGCCGCCGAGGGCCACGCATTCCTCAAAAAAGACCGACCAGGCGCGGTCGGCGATGAGCAGATTGGCATCGTAGGCGCTGAGGCCGAAATCGGCCTGGTAGCGGCGGAACTTGGCGAGGGGAAGCTCGGGCAGTTCGGCGCGGAGTCGCTCGATGTAGGCCTCGTCGAACACCATGGGGGCGAGGTCGGGATCGGGGAAGTAGCGGTAGTCGTTTTCCGATTCCTTAACGCGCATCAGGTAGCTGGCCTCGCGCTGCTCGTTCCAACCGCGGGTTTCTTGATGGACCGTTCCCCCGTTATCCAGCTCGGCACTTTGGCGGCGAATTTCGAACGCGGAGCCCATTTGGACGGCACGGAAGGAGTTGAGGTTCTTGAGCTCGGTCTTGGTGCCAAGAGTGGAGGTTCCGGCCGGACGCACAGAGATATTGGGTTCGCAGCGCAGGGATCCCTCTTCCATCTTGCCGTCGCAAACCCCCAGGTAGATGAGGATCTGGCGGAGCTGGGTGAGATATTCCTTGGCTTCCTCGCCGTCCTCAATATCGGGCATGCCGGTCTCGGGGTTCATGCCGGAGACGATCTCCATGAGGGGGACGCCGGCGCGGTTGTAGTCGATGCCGCTGCCGCCATTGGGCAGGTGCATCAGCTTGCCGGTGTCTTCTTCCAGGTGCACGCGGCGGATGTGGATGCGCTTGATGCTGCCATCGGCCTTGGGGATATCCAGGTAGCCATGGTAGCCCAGCGGGTTGGTTTCGCCGTACTGGGTGACTTGGTAGCCCTTAGGAAGGTCGGGATAGAAGTAGTTTTTACGGTGGAAAATGCTGTGCATGGCGACCTTGCAATTGAGGGCAAGGGCGGTTTTGATGACCATTTCGATGGCGGCGCGGTTAGGGATGGGCAATGTTCCGGGCAGTCCAAGGCTGACGGGATCGACTCGGGAGTTGGGTTCGCCGCCGAAGGCCACGGGAGCGCGAGAAAACATCTTGGACGCGGTGGACAGTTCCGCGTGAACTTCCATACCGATGCTTGCCACGTAATTCGCCATTCGGGCTAGTTTACTATCGCCAGTTTGCTATCGTTTGGTAAGTCTT
>Ga0114959_10001213_pt1 | contig 23101 bp, 10 predicted proteins | sample C_130625_EF_Meta_FD_87317 | JGI IMG/M metagenome (GOLD analysis project Ga0114959, IMG submission 87317) | Freshwater microbial communities from Lake Croche, Canada to study carbon cycling - C_130625_EF_MetaG | ecosystem: Environmental > Aquatic > Freshwater > Lake | place: Lake Croche, Canada... | reverse complement strand
TGTAAAAAATAGGATTCTTCATCTTAGGCGTCTTGTAAAATAAATAATCTCCGTAATTTCCATTTCTTATGCTAATATTAGTAGTTATTTCTCTAATAATATTGGGACCCTTTTTAACAGGCTTACCGTCTACTTCGTCTTTCATTAATACAGCCAATACATCTTCTATTTTTATATTTTCAATAGGTCTGTTCCCAAAACAAGATAGTGATTTTTTATTTCCCCCCCAACTTGCATAAGTTCCGTATTTACCTTTTTTTATAAAAAGGTCCTCACCGTGGTATTTACCAATAGGTGGCGTTTTTTGCATTTCTTTGTCGACGATTTCTTCTAATTTATAATTTCCATTTTCCAGTAGAGAAATATCTAAGTCCTTTTTAACCGGTTTAAATTGAATCAGCTCATTTCCAGATGAATCATAACCAGTTACACATTTAATAACCGGACCATATTTTCCTATAATATAACTATGTGTTTCATCAATGACAATTTCGTGTTTTTTTTCAGTCTTTAACAAATCACACGAAGCCGTTATGTCAGACAAGCAAATCTTACATAAGTCTGACCATTCCTTCTCTCCCTTTGATACGTTATCTAAATCATCTTCCATTAGTTTTGTATAATCATAGTTAAAAATGGATTTAAAATACTTGTCAAGAAATTCCATCACAATAATACCTAATTGTTGAATAACTAATTTATTTTTTTCATTTCCAAACTCTCTTGTTACCTTTTTCTCAGTGATAGTATCATCTTCCAGCTCAAAATCAATACACTCGATTTTTTTCCCTTCTATGTTTTCTTTTTTAACATAACCGCGTTCTTGAATTTTATCAACCAAACTCGAAAAAGTGGATGGCCTACCTATTCCATTTTCTTCGAGTAAATGTACCAATTTTGCTTCTGTATAATGCTGTTTTGTATCTGTTAAGTTTAGCTCGCAATTAATTTTTTTATAATCATAACAAACCATTTGTTTAATTGTTTGCAAATACTGATATTCGACATTTTTTTCATTGAATTTATTTTTTACAATTTTCCAACCAGGAAAATGTACAATCTCAGAAGAAGCAGCATATTTTGATTCGAATGGTGCTGTAATTGTTGCTGTTATCTGAAAAAATTCCGAAGGAGACATACAACTTTCGAGAGAAGTCTCCCAAATCAATCTGTATAACTTTTTCTCTCGAGGACCTATTTTGTCATCAAGGGTTTTAATTGAAATTTTGGTAGGGCGAATAGCCTCGTGTGCTTCTTGTGCTAACACAGGTTTGTTAGTTTCTATTGTACTCTTTTTCTTCTTATTAGAACCAGAACCCTTGACAGAATTATTCATTTCTGTTGTATTTATCAGCATATTTACTTCTGGATGAACATATTTTTCATTCAAAAATTCTTTGACTATATATTCCTTTACATTATCAATAAATTCTTTACTGTATTTTTTAGAATCGGTTCTCATATAAGTGATATATCCTTCTTCATATAATGTCTGACACAGTCGCATTGTTTCTTTGGGAGAAAGATGCAACTCATTGCTTGCTAATTGTTGTATTCTGGAAGTTGTTAATGGTTCAGGTTGCGTTTTATATATCTTTTTAGGCTTTGTACAAGAATATATATGATCAAAATTAACAGATTCTTCTAAAAAATCGAGCATCCTATTTTCACAATCGTATTGCTTGTTTAGTTCAAAGGGAATGCATTTATTTGTAAAATATCCTATTGTATTGTATACACGTTTACCGGGTGAATTTTTTATATCATTGTTATTATCGTATATCAATTTAAGGGCAGGTGTTTGACAACGCCCTGCACTCAAACTATGTTCAGCATTTTTGGCTATATATTTCCACAATATAGGTGAGATGGTAAATCCAACTAATAGATCTAAAATTTGACGTGCCTGTTGAGAATGTACAATATTCATATTAATTATTACAGGGTTCGCGATTGCCCTTTGAATAGCGGTCTCTGTTATTTCATTGAAAATAATGCGTTTTGTTTTATTAACTGGTAAATCAAAAAGCATACAAATATGCCACGCAATTGCTTCTCCTTCGCGATCGTCATCCGTTGCAAGTATAATCTCATCTGCATCGGAAATATCCTTACGCATAAATTCAATGTGCTTCTTCTTTTTTTCGTCGCTTACAATTTGATAAGTTGGAATAAATCCATTCTCAATATCAATATTCTTGAGAGAACCCAACTCTCTTAAATGCCCAAAACTTGCAATCACTTTATAACCTGGACCTAAATACTCTTCTATTTTTCTACATTTAGCCGGAGATTCTACAATGACAACAGTTTTATATGTATGTTTAATTAATTTAGATGACATAATTAAATATATTTATTAAAATATATTTAAGCGTTTTACTAACCGTCTTTATATTATTAGTCTAGTAAAATATATAAAAATAAATAGTTTGTATATAAAATGACGGATAAAGAATTTATTGAACCGAGTAAACTGAGCTATACTATATACACTAAGAGCGGGTGTCCAAATTGCACAAAAGTAAAGAAGTTACTTGATACTATTCCAAATACTTATATTGTGGATTGCGATGATTATTTAATTGAAGATAAGCCTGCATTTTTAGAATTTATTAAAAATAAAGCATATAGAGAATGGAAAACATTTCCTATTGTTTTTTATCGTGGGGATTTTATCGGTGGTTTAACCGAGACACAGGCATATAAGGAAAAACAGGACGCATTTGATAATAGTGAATTATAATCACGGATTTGATCGACTTTCTTTGTATTGTTTCCAATTAATATTAATTGGCTCAATAGTCTTTTCAACAGGAATGTCATTGATCTCATTTAATTTTTCCGCTTTTCTTAGAGCACTATCAATATATAATTCTTTTAATAGTTTACCTACAACAAAAGATCCCTCGTGTTGATCGAGCTGTCCTTCTTCGATTTCTCTCAGTACATCTAAAAATTTGAATAATATTTTTAGGTCTATTTCATCTTTTCTCACTTTATTAAAAATATCGGTATAATAAGTAAATAAAAATTGGCATTCTGTCATTGCATCGTTTACAATAGCCTCTTGATTGTTGTTATGTTTAGATTTCAAGAAAATAAGACTATTTATGTCAGACCTTAATTGATAACTGTGTTTCAGTTCGCGTATTAACCCGGTTTGATCTTCAACGTCATTCGCCTTAATCATTTTTTGCAATTGAAGTCTTGAGTTGTTATCCATATTTATTATTTAAGAAACTTTTTTTTAAATATTAACTAACCTATTATTAAATTTATTTATTATTTTATAATATTATATTATAATGCCTTTGCCAGCACCTACGTATTTACCGCCTCCGCCAGGAAGTAATGGTACCCCAAGCGGGAATGCTATTGCTACACAAAATAATATGGTTAATAAGCAGACAAATTTAATAAATGCATTGAATGGAGGGAAACTTCGCAGGAAGTATGGTCGCAAAAGAAAGGGAGGATCAAGCGGAAGTGGGAGCGGAAGCGGGAGTGGGAGTGGGAGTGGATTATCAATGGGGAGCGGAAGCGGAAGTGGGAGTGGATTAACAATGGGAAGCGGAAGTGGGAGCGGGAGCGGGATTAAAGGTGGCTCAAGTGGTAGCGGAAGCGGAAGCGGTAGTGGCAGTGGTACCATTCCTATTAATACAGTTCCTACAAACTATCCACAAACAATGGGTGGTGATCAAAGCACTGGAAATCAACAAATAAATATGTTACAATCAATGAATCAGGCAGATATTCAATCTAAATATGACGTTGTACCGCTTGTTAAAAGCGGTGGTAGGAAATCGAGGAAATCGAAGAAATTGAAGAAATCGAGGAAATCGAAGAAATCGAAGAAATCGAGGAAATCGAAGAAATCGAGAAAATAAAATTAGATAAGAATAATATAAAGATAATATAAATTATGCCAAAAATGATTGATTGGGTTAATTTTATTTATATAAATTTAGCTTTTATTGCATTAATTTGTTCAATGTATCTTTTTACATCACTAGCCGATATTAAAAAGAATTGGCAACAATACAGATGCAATCCAATGTTTATGCCTCTATCTGATAATATTAAAGATGATTTCAACTATTGTGTCCAAAATATGCAAACAAGTTATATGGGATATTTACTAGAACCACTTACATATATTACATCTAATTTAACTACAATGGGATCTCAATTTACAGATAGTCTTAATTTTATTCGTGTAATTATTAGTAATATAAGAACATTTGTTTCAAGCATAACTGAAAATATTTATGGTGTTTTTCTGAATCTGATAACAGAATTTCAGAAGATAACAATTGCTATAAAAGATTTAGTTGGTAAATTAATAGGTATAATGGTTGCATTATTATATATTTTAGATGGAAGTGTTAAAATGATGAATTCTGCATGGGCTGGTCCATCAGGACAAATGGTTAGAGCAATTGGACAGTGTTTTCATCCTGAAACCAAAATTAAACTACAATGTGGCAAAACTGTTTTTATGAAAGATTTAAATTTAGGAGATATTTTAAAAAATGGCAGCCGAGTAAATGTAATATTAAAATTAGATAATAAAGAAACAAAAACCGATTTTTTCATTATTCCAAATGGTATAGACGGAGAAAATATTTATGTTACAGGAAGTCATATGATATATTCTAAAGAATTAGAAAAATATATTGAAGTATCAAAATATCCCAATGCTATAAAACAGGATAAGGTTAAATCGGAATGGTTTAGCTCTCTTGTTACAAGTGACCATATAATTCAAATAGGCGAAAACATCTTTTATGATTGGGATGATGATTTGATTAAAGGTTAAAAGTTAATTCTTATAATTGACACGCAAAGAAGTATAACAATATACAGTTGCTATGCTTTATAATTATCAGAATATTATCCATTTACTATATATGAATAATATGAATAATATGGATGAAAGTGCGATTAAAATTAATAAATTGTATAATGATTTAACGTACTATGATTTGTACGGTGGATCAGTTATCATTTTTATAATATTGATCATCATTTTGTTTCTGGTATATTCATACACATCAATAATGGTAAATGTTCAAGAACTGAAAAACAATTGGACTGTTGAAAGATGCAACCCAAAGGTAATGCCATTTGCTGGTTTTATAAATAAACCAGAAGGATCAACAATGATAAAGTTTACAGAAGATAACTTTAATTATTGTATGCAAAATATATTGACATCTATTACGGGTACAGCTGTTGAACCGATTACATTTGTAACATCAGGGTTAACCTCTTTATTTGGAGACATAGCTGATTCTTTAAATTCTGTGAGAACTATTGTTTCGAATGTGAGAACAAGTATCTCAGCCATAGCAAAAGAAATAATGGGACGAATATTAAACATAATGGCCCCAATTCAGTTGATGATTATTTCATTTGTCGATTTAATGGGGAAAATTAAAGGTATTTTTACAGCGAGTATTTATACAAGTTTAGGTACTTATTATGCAATGAAATCATTATTAGGTGCTATATTAGAATTTGTTGTGATCATTTTGATGATACTGGCTGGTCTTATTGTTGGTTTATGGATATTGCCATTTACATGGCCTGCTGCAGTAACTGGAACAACCATTTTTCTTTCGATTAGTATTCCATTGTTAATAATTATAGATTTTATGAGTAGAGTTCTTCACATAAAAATAAACTCACCAATACCAGCATTACCTTCACCTGGTCACTGCTTTCATAAGGATACCAGCTTGCTAATGATGGATGGCAGTTATAAGACGATTGAAAATGTGGAAATAGGCGACACTCTTGCAAACAATAATGTGATAACGGCAAAACTTAAATTGGATGCTACCAATGTTGTGATGTACAAACTTGGTAATTTATTAGTAAGCGGAGAGCATCAAGTTAAATATAAAAATAAGTGGATCTGCGTTAAAAATCACCCCAATAGTTGGCCTATATTAGAATATACTGTTCCATATATATATTGCATAAATACAAGCTTAAAGACGATAATAATAGGTGAATTTGTTTTTTCTGATTGGGACGAGATATTTGAAGAAGAGGCAATGGAGTTGCTTTCACATTTAGATTCAAATCAAACATCAGATATTCATAAATTTTATGACGGCGGGTTTTATTTTGACACCAAAGTTGAATTAGAAAATGGTGAACCGAGAGAAATTAGCAAGTTGGAAATTGGTACAGTTTTAAAAGGGGGTTCTAGAGTGGATGGATTAGTTGAGATTTTGGGGGAAAATTTAGCACAAAGTAATGAAAAAATGAGTTATTGCGGAATAAATGTTAACCCCATTTTTCCAGAAAAGAAACTAGATTTAGAAAAAGCTACGGAATATAAAAAAAATGGAAAACTGTATCATTTAATTATTGATAAAAAGTTTTTTTTCGTTGGTAACACGAAATTTTATCATTATAATTCGTGCATAGAACTGTTTTTAGAAAAAGATAGAAGAAAATTATTATCTATGAAATATGTATAATATGCAATTAAATATTAGAGTTGAAATAATCATATTAATCATAGTATTATTTTTTATTTTATCAAGCCATATGTTGTGCTCTTGTGCACAGACTACTCCGCTAGAAGCATTTGGCAATCTTACTGAGGGGCTTATGTCTAAGGGATCTCCCACTGGTCCTGAAGCAAGAGTATTAAATGGTGGTGGTATGGGGTCTTTTTTAATGCCGACTATAAGAAAACCTGCTAACTCTGGCCCGCAAATCAGAGCCTTGACTGAAGGGTTTGTAGGTGCAAATATAAATAATGGCGAATCTGCTTTATTTAATGAACCGCCGGTAAGCACAGAATCGTGGTTTACACAGAATTTGACTTATACTCCTGGAAAGCCGGTTAGTCAAGGTATTCAGAATATACTCGATCGTCCCAAGCAACAAGTTCCGTTAGCCCCTAGTGAAATGTTGATGTTTAAGGACACACCATTTTCGCCAAGTTGCTGCCCTAACACTTTTTCAAATAGTATGGGCTGTGCGTGTATGACAGTAGATCAATATAATTATTTGATTGACCGTGGAGGAAATAATGTCCCTTATTCCGAGTATTAATATGAATATTAAGATTTAAAGCTAATTATATTTTATTAACTTATTATAACTAATAAAATATGAGTGAACTTGAAACACGACCATATGGATTTTTTAAAGTTGGAGATTTTTTAGATGAATGGATTTCTACAACTTATCCTGAATTACTAACCGAGATAGATACACTGAAAATGATTCGATCTGAAGAATTTAATAAAAAATATCAGAGTTTTATTTTATCTCAAAGCAGTGATGATCGAGCTGCCTTACGAAGGTATAATTGGCAGGTATACTATTCTGGTGGCGGAAAAAATGTCTGTATGTGCTATACATTATTAAATTGTTTGTCGATTGAATTTGCACATTTGAATGATGCTGATGATGATGATAAACAAAAAACAATTGTTGCACAGCAATTCCGACAAACTATTTTTAAAAATGCAGTAGACAATTCGCCCTTTTGGTGGGATAAACCAGCTTCCGATAAGCTTACAGCTATGAAAAGAGTAGAATCAACCGAAATGTTAGAGAATCCAGAATTACGTGCCTTTTGTGATTATTATGGTATAAATGCGTTAGTATTTGCAGTTTCTACATCTGGAACCACACCAAAAATGAAAACGAGTAAAACAGCTCCATCTTTGCAAACAGCTCCATCTTTGAAAATGCTTAGTGAGCTCATAGCCCTAAACGAAAGTAGTTATGAACCATATATACTAATATATAATGGTCCTGCCCACTTTGAGACACTCGGTGTTCGAACTTCAACAGACGGCCATTTCAATTTTACATTAACCAAAGAAGAAGCTGAAATGATTAATGGTACACATAATAAACCAGAATGCAATTACAGTGCTATTGTGGATGAGATAGGAATACAAGTTGATGGACGCCATGAGAACCGCATATTATTTCTTGGTGAAAATGGAAAAAACACTGTTACTGATCTTAAACTAGAAGACTGGTATATTTTAAAAGTATTTAACACATCATCTTCTTTTGGAAATATGAAATGTATTAGTTTGACTATTATGAAAAAAAAATATTTTGATGAACATTTTAAAATAAATGAAGATAATCTTCGTGTTAAATTTAAAAACTTAGATGAAGAATTGAAATCAATGTCTGGTTTTGAAACTATTACTGGAGAAAATTATTTAGTGCAAGTACCAATTAGCAAATTTGTTGGAAGCACATTTCAGTATCCATTAATTTTGATATCTGAACAGAGAACTACACCAGAATCACCTGAACCTGAATCTCGTACGCCAAGACTTGAACGAATCGGATCCGCCGTTACTACCCTTTCGTCAATCAGCAATAGAAGTTTGTTTTCGACTATATATTCTCTACGCGACTTATTTTTAGGAAAAAACCCTTTTACCGTTAAAAAGCAAGATCCTGCTTTTAGTTTTGACGATGATAATTTAACTCATATTGGTATTATACAAGATTATGATTATTCATTAAATGATTCAGACAATGATGACTTGGATAAAATTGAGAGCGACTCAGACAGCGACTCAGACAGCGACTCAATTGGGCCACTAGTAGTCAATTCAATAAATCTGCCACAAAAACCAGTAGATATAACAGAGGAACCAGTAAATATAACAAAGGCTGCGTTGAAAGAACTTCAAACTGTTGCTCAGGACCAATTAGATGTTTTGAATAAATTCAACTTATTTCTGGGTATGGATATAATTAAAGATGTTTCTTTTTTAAAAACAGCCACAGGATTATTATTAATTTGTAAAAGAGTATTTTTATTCTATGGTAATGGCCAAGGTAAAATTATTGAGGAATTACAACAAATTTTATCATCTAATGTTGTTCTAGAAGAAGAAAAAGGAGAAAAATCAGATAAATTACTAAATTCTATTATAACTAAAGTTCAACAAGAGTTTCCGAATGTGGAAATAGCAGATATTGTTATTAAGGGATTTCTACTTTTGTTTATGGAACCTAATAAAAACGTAGAAAAATTGTGCAAACTTTGTGGTATTGAATTATTAATTAACCAAATAGATAATTTAGTTAATATGGCAAAAACGTACAATATTATTGACGGAGATGGTAATGTTATAACTGATATAGATGACATTAGATGGTTAAAATTAGTAAAAGATAAAAAATTAAATAAAAAAATAACAGCACAATTATTAGACTATATTAAAAATTCGTTTCAAGAACACAATCCATTAACAGCATATCGCAAAGCAGCGGGTCAAGATTTAGATAGAAAAATGGAACATATTAAAAGTTTTTTACCATATGGAAGAGTATTACCCGATTTTTTAACATCATTTATGCACCCAGGTTTTCAGCAACAATTTGCTTTGAGTATTGATACACAAAGTATTTCAAGAGACTATTTGAGATTCAAAAAAGAAGAAGAATATATAGAAAGAATAAAAAATGCGGAAAATTCATTACTAGCTAGTGATACAGAAGAAAATCGAGATACTCTAGTTAAGGAAAGAGTTGAATTTGAAAAGTATAAAGCTACTCCTGAGTACAAAAAAGAAAAGCAAGAATTTGAAGAAGTTAAAAAGCTTTTTCAAACAATGGTTGAATGCACAGATTCACCCGCAACATATAGAATACCGAAAAAATTCGCAGGGTTTAATTTAACTCCTGTTTTAACAAAAGCGGAAGACGACCCCGAGGGAAATCAATACAATATATCAGCCAAAATTAATGTAATGTATGAGTATTCTCCTGTGTCATTTTCATCGACACTGACTGCGGCAACAAAAGCGTTTGAAGAATTTGATAAAACCGTCGACCAAGATACACGTTTATTAGATTTAACATCTAGTCAAAGATGGGAAACAATATTCTCAGAAACATTGCCCCCACTTGTTATTACCTATGGTTGTCTAAAAAGATTAAAAAATAGTAGAAGAGATGCTTTGGCTATATTTAAAGGTGGACCTGAAAATGCTGATTATAAAGAAATATGGGTTCAATTTGCAGCTCAATATAAACAACAACACGATGAAAAAGATCCTGATTATAGTCAGTTTTATGATGGTGATGGTACCTTAAAACCTGAATACGCTGATTTACAAGAATTACCAGATGGTGCTGTTTTAGCAGATGGTTCTGTTTTACCTTTACCCGAGATAGTTACATATAAATGGGATAAAAACCGAGGTGATTTTAAATATGATATTTTTCATATATCTCTAATATTAGTTTATGAAGGAAAAATTTATACATTGGGATACGGGTTTACAATAGATAGATCAAACGATAAAATACAAGAAATTTTAAAAAAAATAGAAACAGAAATCAAAAAAAAAATACCATCTTTAAGTAGAACACAATTATTTGGGGTTGGTACAATATATAGTTGTGATACGCTAGATTTACATGGTGATACATATAAATATATTGTTATTGATGTTGCTATGTTAACTAGTAAGTTTATAGACAGTATGAATAAATTGTTTGCTAGAACAAGGCAGGTAAAAGCAGACACAATGGTTATTGATCCTGATGAATCTAATGCTGAAGGTGAATTAATTGTTTCAAATTTGCAATTTAGTTACGAAACCGATTTTCTTTATTCAAGACTTGCGAATGATATGCAATTTACTGCAACATATGATATGTTTTCAGGGGCATTTCCTTTCTTAAAAAATATTAAGGTAATAAATTGTTCAGAATTTGCCAAATTGTGCCTTCCTGGTAGAATAACATGCGGGGTACTTTGGTCAGATCCCAATAACTGTCGGAAAGTAAAAGGTGGTGTTATGACAGAGGAAAAATTTAAAAATATTATGAATGCATATTATGGAATTCCTGGTCAAAATATTAAAATATATGACGAAAATGGCAAACTGATATCGGTAAAATCTGCAAAAGAAGTTACAGTGGATGATTTTAAAATGCTACTACAATATAATTCGCCTACTGCACCATTAGAGACCGCCTTTTCAAAATTGTCTAAATTGATGAAAAATCCAGGAAAGCAGTGTTATGATTATCTGTTTGCAAAACAGTATGCCCAAAAAACAGAAAAATCATTTAATGATACTTCAGATATATTGAGTCAAGTACAAGTAAGAGGAGGGCTAAAACTAAAAAAGAAAAAGAAGCAAAAAAGACCAAAGATTACAACTGCAAGAAGGTTGACTCGCAAATAGAACAATATGTTATTTTCATACTAGTATCACAAGAACCACTGGTACAATCGAGATAATCTTCCTCGTAATTGTGCTTGCAAATCCCTTTAATTTGTTGTACAATATTTCCCATTATTTCATTTAAAAAAAGAATATCGTTTTCAACCCTCGTCTTAGTAAAATGATTTTTAAAATTGTGCAAAAAATTCTGAACAAAAGGAATATTTGAATCATCTATAGATCCCAGAAATTCGTTTTCTTCGTTTAAAACACTTATTTGTAATTGAATTTGGTTTCTTAACTTTAAAAGAGTAAATAATTCTTCGCTCATCACAGGATCTTGGTCACACATAATAATAATTATTATTTTATATTTAAGTCTTTTATATGATTTATCTTACCATAAATGATATAAACTAAATTACTACATATTTTACATATACATTGCACGCCACGACATATTAATATCACGATCTATTTTAATCAGCTTATCGACGATTTCACTTGTTACTGTAAAGGGAAATTCAACCTTGAGCGACATCTCTTCCTCAAACAAATTGGATTCCGGACGCATTAATCGGTACAAATTCAATTTTGTGTAAATAATCTCCATACAACGCTTCAAATTGCGAACACCATCCTCCTTGTTGCAATGTGTTTCTATAATATGATGCACAGTTTCTTGCGGAATAATAATATCTTCTTCGGAAAATTTGACTTGTTCTCGAATACGTGGCAATAAATACTGATTTGCGATAATCGTCTTCTGTTTTTTTTCGTAACCCTTTGTCATTATTCTATACATTCTGTCCTTTAAAATTGGGTTCACTTTACTCTCATCGTTGTAACTGAAAATGAACAAACACTTGCTAATATCAAAATCAATCTCTGCAAAATACTTGTCGTGGAATTGACTGTTCTGGGTCGTATCTGTCAAATGCGTCAAAATACCGGCAATTTCCTCACCCTTTGGAGTATCGCTTATTTTGTCCAACTCGTCAAAGTAAATTACCGGATTCATACATTTACTATCTATCAATATTTGTACTATTTTACCCCACATACTACCTTCATATGTGTAGGAGTGACCTTCTAGGAAACTGCTGTCGGTTGCACCACCAAGAGCGATAAAAGCAAAAGGACGATTTAAAATTTTGCTGATGCCTTCTTTAACGAGGCTGGTCTTACCTGTTCCTGGGGGTCCGTGAATAGCGATTGCTGAACCAATTGCCTCAGGGTTGGTAATAAGCTGACCCAACATTTGCATAATCTGCATTTTTGCATCATTGAGACCATATACCGCATCGTTCAACGTTTTCTGAGCGTTTGCCATAAAATCGTGGCATTTTTCGACGCCGTCTTTAATTGTTATGGGTAGTGTCATATATTTGCCAAATGGTATTCGCATAAATGTTGTTACCCAGTTATTGATTTTATGAAATTCGCCGCTTCCTGGCTCCATATATCGTAGAGAATTGATCTTTTTCATTGCAGTGGCCTTGAAAATAGCTGGAATATCGGATTCTAAAAGAGCTAGACGATACGGTTTTTCGACACGCGTAATTTTATTTATCTCGCGGACCTCCTTGATAATTTTTTTTTGCTCACACGCTTCTAATTTGCTGAAAAAGGCAAAATCGTTCATCGTATTTTTATCGCGAATTACTCTCTTGAAAATACGCTCGTGCTTTTCCTTTGTCTTTTGCAATTTCCTTTCTGATTTTTTCTTTTTATCTTTAATTTCCTTTTCGCAAACCTTGATGCATTCTTCGATCATCTTGTTTCCCTTTTTTCTCTCCTTGATCTCTTTGAGACTTTTCAAAATTGCTTCATCTTTATCCGCATCAGAATTCACATCTATCGCTTCCTTGATCATTTGGATCGTTTCTGAATTCGCATAATCGTCTTGTTTTTTATTCTTTGATGAGGTTTTATCCTTGTGTGATTTCCTTTTTAATAGCTTCTCTTCCTCCTCCTCTTCGCTTTCTTCACTATATTCGTCATCTTCTTCTTCATCATCATCATCGCTTTCATCCGTACTGACTTCTTCATCCTCATCTTCTGTGTCATCATCTGTGCATTCGTCTTCATCATAGTCTTCCCACTCATCATCATCCTCTTGTCCACCTATAGTGAAAATAATATTAAATTTACTTCCTCCTGTAGTAGAAACAGCGTGATCATCTTCATTTTCATCATAGTCTGTCTCATATTCATCATCTTCACTTTCTATTTTTTTTTTGCTCTTTTGCTTATTATTATTTACTCTTGAACTTTTCTTAATGTTTTTTCGAGTTGTCGACTTTTTAACATTTCGAACTGGCTCATCATCTTCTGATTCACTTTCGTTTTCATCGTCATCATCATTTTCTTCGACGACCTTTACATTTTTTTTTAGCTTTTCGCCCATTTTTATTTTTTTGTCCATATGTTTCGACGGGAATAATTTTCCTAAAAATTTTCTATATTCGTGAATATCCAATTCTTCCTCTTCATCCTCGTCTTCTTCGTCATAATCGTAGTCGTCATCATCATCAGAACTCGAGTCCTTATGAGATTTTCTGTTCTTTTTAAGCTCATCCCGCTTTTTATGTTGTTTAAATTGTTCTCTTTTAGTCATCTTTTGATCACGCACCATTTATTATATTATGTGTTCTTTTTATATTTAATTATCAATCAATTTTTATTTTTATCGAACAATTATTTTACTTTATCAACCAAACTTTATAAAATAAAAAATTGATTACAAACAATCTAAATATAAATATATATTATAAGGAAGATGTCAAGAAATAGCAAACCAATTGCTGAAAATAATTCTAAGATTATTGGAATACAATTTAGTATTCTATCTCCAGATGAAATTCGCAAAGGTTCCGTTGCTGAAATTACTTCTAGAGACACTTATATTAATAATAAACCGATTATCGGAGGATTATTTGATCCGAGAATGGGTGTATTAGAGCCAGGACTGATTTGTCCAACCGATGGTCTAGATTATATGCAAACTCCTGGTTATTTTGGACACATCGAATTAGCTCGCCCTGTATTTTATATTCAATATTTGAGCACTATTATGAAGGTTATTAAGTGTGTATGTTTCAAATGCAGTAAATTATTGATAAGCAAAGAAAAATATAAGCAGGCATTAAAAATGAGCGGAGATGCACGATGGAAATATGTGTTTGCTTTAGCCAGTAAAATGAAACGTTGTGGCGAAGACACTGATGACGGTTGTGGCTGCCTACAGCCAAACAAGATTCGAAAGGATGGTCTCGCGACCATTTATGCTGAATGGAAAAACGATTCTGGTGAAGATGGACAGAACAATATTGTGATAAAACTGACGGTGGAGATGGTATTGAAAATATTCAAGAGAATATCAGATGAAGATGTAACTTTTATGGGTTTCAGTCCGATTTGGTCGAGACCGGATTGGATGATTTGCCAAGTAATGGCTGTTCCACCACCAGCAGTTAGACCATCCGTGAAACACGACGCACAACAGCGATCAGAAGACGACCTGAGTCATATTTTAGTCAATATTATTAAGACCAATAAGACACTTCAAGAGAAAATCCAAAATAATGCCCCGGCAAATGTGATTGACGACTGGACAACTGTTTTGCAATATTATCTTGCAACTCAAGTGGATAACAAAATCCCTGGTGTTGCTTCGGTTGCTCAGCGGTCTGGTCGTGCACTTAAGTCGATAAAAGATCGTCTGAATGGTAAAGGCGGTAGAATGAGGGGAAATCTGATGGCGAAACGTGTCGATTTCAGTGCTCGTTCAGTTATTACTGCTGATCCGAATATTTCCATTCGCGAACTAGGTATTCCAATGAAAATTGCCAAGAATATCACCAAACCAGTCGTAGTGAACGCTGTTAATCGTGCATTTCTTATGAAATTAGTTCAAAATGGTCCAGATGTGCATCCGGGAGCCAAAATTTTGGAGAGAAAAAATGGAGATTCTATTACGCTGCGATATATTGATCGCAAGTCAATCATTTTGGAAGACGGCGATATTGTACATCGTCATATGATGGATGGAGATGCAATTTTGTTTAATCGACAACCAACCTTACACAGAATGTCGATGATGTGTCATATCGCGAGGATTATGTCGCGAGGTGATACATTCAGAATGAATGTCGCTGACACAAAACCGTACAATGCGGATTTTGATGGAGATGAAATGAATTTGCATATGCCACAAGATGTGGAAGCAGAATCGGAACTGCGTAATTTGGCAGCAGTTCCATATCAAATTATTAGTCCTGCAAACAATTCGCCTATTATTGGTATTTATCAAGACTCTATGTTGGGTTGCAATCGTTTTACACGCGAGGGCATTCGATTTACTCCACGTGATGCGATGAATATTTTGATGATGTTTCAGCGAGTTAATGAAAAGGCACTCAATGCCATCATTGAAGAGAATGGGGTTGTTACCAATTTCCAACTATTATCGCAGATTTTGCCACCCTTGTCTCTTAAATACAATACAAAGTTATTCAAGGATTCTGAGGACAAGACAAAATCGAACAATGTTCTGGAGATTAAAGATGGTCAATATTTGCGAGGCCAAATGGAGAAGGGTGTTTTAGGTGGTGGAACCAAGGGCCTTATTCAGCGAATTTGTAATGATTTCGGCAATTTTGCCTCGGCAAATTTCATTGACGATTTGCAGAATATTATTACCGAATATATGAAATCAAGTGCTTATAGTGTGGGTATCAGCGACTTGATTGCAGACGAGAAAACAAATCACGACATTATTAAGATTATCACGGACAAGAAAATGGATGTCAAGAAACTGATCGAGCAGACACAAATTGGTGTCTTTGAAAATAAGACGGGAAAAACAAACGAAGAGGAATTTGAGACGCAAGTCAATAATATTCTAAACCAGGCATCATCGGAAGCCGGTAAAATCGGTCTCACCAGTTTGGACAAAGATAATCGTTTCGTTATTATGGTCAGTGCTGGATCCAAGGGTTCAGACTTGAATATTTCACAAATGATTTCGTGTTTGGGTCAACAAAATGTGGATGGAAAACGTATTCCATATGGTTTTGATCATCGCACATTGCCACATTTTACAAAATATGATGATAGTCCGAGTGCACGTGGATTTGTAGAGAGTTCTTATATTAATGGTTTAAATCCACAGGAATTGTTCTTTCACGCAATGGGTGGTCGTGTTGGTCTCATTGACACTGCTGTGAAGAGCGTTACATGGGAGACACCCATTATTATCATTGAACACGGAAAGGTCAGATATACTGAAATCGGTCGATGGATTGACTGTCAATTGGATGATGAAATAAATACAAACGATATTCAACACTTTACCGAAAGACAGATGGAATTATTAAATATTAAAGAAGGTAATGTTTATATTCCCACCACAGATGAGGACGGAATCGTCACTTGGGGAGATGTTACAGCCATCACGAGACACGATCCCGGGACGGAACTTTATGAAATAAAAACCGAAGGTGGGAGAAACGTTATTGTCACCGAAAGTAAATCACTTTTGATTTGGAATCCCGAAACGAACAAGCTGAAGGAAATGCCCACCCCTGAAATTAAAGTGGGGGATTGTGTTCCAGTTACCAAAGATTTGTGCGAACCTCCTATTATTTTGAATAGTGTAGATATGAGCAATTACTTACCAAAAACTGAATACGTTTATGGTAGCGATTTCAATAAAGCCATTAAAATGATGGAAACTTCTATGAACAATCGAAATAAAATACCACAAAATTGGTGGTCTCAAAATAACGGTACAAGTTTCATATTACCATACACAAAAAAAGCATCGCTTCAGCGTGCAATTGTACGTTCAAATGTAGAAAACGTCAAGGATGGCTTCATATATCCTTATAATGGAAACCGTAGAGAAATAGCTATACCGGCTGAATTTGAACTCACTGAAGAAAACGGCATTTTCATTGGACTATTCTTAGCGGAAGGCAATGCACATAAGACAACAGTTTGTATCACAAATAATGATGGTAAAATCAGAGAATTTACAAAGCAGTGGTTTTCAAAACACGCGATCGATTGTACAGAACAAACAAGAATTAATAAAATTGGAGGTACAACTACAACAATTGTTGGTAGTTCAAGCGTATTAGCAAAATTCTTAACAAAATTTGTTGGTCACGGTGCGTCAAATAAATATGTGCCAAATGAGGCATTTATTGCACCAGATGTATTCGTTTTAGGATTGCTAAATGGTTACTATTCTGGAGATGGTACGATCAGTAAAAATTCGATTGATTGTGGCTCGGCATCTAAACGATTAATCGAGGGCATTTCGATGCTATGTTCTAGGTTCGGCATATTTGGAAAAGTGTTTAAAACGCAACTAAAGTCAAATAATCTTGGTACAAAAAACATAAAGCCATCATATCGATTATCAATTCGTGCTCAATGGGGTGAATTATTTTCAAGTAAGATTCAATTGTTAGAAGAGAACAAGGAAAATAAAATGAAAAATATTAAATGGTCAACAAATCATCGTAACTTTGCAACTTATAATAACGTTGTACTTGATAAAATCGTCGAAATTAATATTATTGGTGTGGAAAAACACCCAAAAGTCTATGACTTGACTATTCCATCTACGCTTAATTTCGGTCTAGCAAACGGTCTTCAAGTACGCGATACAAGTTCTACAGGATATATCCAGCGACGTTTGATCAAAGGGTTGGAAGATTTGATGGTATCATATGATATGACTGTCCGTACCAACAAAGGCAAGCTTGTTCAATTTACTTATGGAGATGATGGCATTGATCCAGTTAAAGTTGAAAATCAATCTTTGCCGATTGTGAATATGAGCATCCAAGATATTTATGCTCATTATAATATTCCTGATGAATCCGGAAAGACAAAGGCACTTTCTGCTGTATTTCTAAAACCAGTTCTTTCGAGATATAAGAAGCAAATGAAAGATACGCAAGAAAAATGCAAACAATATACAGATATGATGATCCAGAACCGCGACCTAATTGTTAAAAATGTCTTCAAGAATAAGGGTGACAGTGTTGTAAACTGCCCTGTCGCATTTGCGTATATTATTAATAATGTAATGGGACAACAAAATATAAATGCCAGTTCGGTCACAGATCTGACACCGTTAGAAGCATTCGAATTAATCGAAAAATATTACTCGAATTTGGAGAAGATTCGCTGTGCTGTGCCGACTGAGCTATTCAAAACCCTGTATTTCTATTATTTGTCACCAAAGGATCTCCTTTTTGTGAAGCGTTTTAATCGCACATCATTAATTGTATTATTGGAGAATATCGCAGTCAATTATAAGCGAGCTATTGTCGCACCTGGTGAAATGGTTGGAATGGTTGCTGCACAAAGTATAGGTGAACCAACTACACAGATGTCATTGCCATTTTGTGAGAATATTCGGTGTGTAAAAATAAACAAAAATACAAAACAAGTAAGTATGGTTTCGGGGGAAATTGGTAAGTTGTGTGACGGTTTAATAGAAGAGTTGCCAGATTATACATGTAGCACTGGTCATCACGACAGTGTGGAAACATTATTGGATACACTAGATGACGAATATTATATAGTTGGTGTAGATGCAGAGGAAAAGACGCATTGGAATAAGGTTTCACACGTCAGCAGACATCCAGTAAATGGCGATATGATGCGTGTAACAACTAAAAGTGGACGCACTGTTGTCACAACCACGAGTCATTCACATTTGATTCGCGATGAAAAGAGTCAATCTGTTGTACCGATTGTTGGTGCTGATATGACAAAAGGTATGCGTATTCCAGTGGCAAAGCATATCGATAATCAATTTATAAAGGATATAGTTGTTATTGGTAATGTAGAATATAAACTGGATCATCTCTTTGGATGGTTTTTGGGTGCTTATTTAGCAAACGGGCATTTGATTACCGTATCTCAAACAATCAATATTGCTCATTATACTAAGCATTTTATTGACAATACTGAGAAGTTTGCTGCAAGGTTTGAGGAAAAATGCATTTTAACGGATGGTGGTTACGATTATAGCCCGAATTACAATATACGCTTTTCGTGCAAACCCTTGCTCGAATTCTTACTAGAAACGTGCTATGATGCGTCTTTCGCAAAATGTATACCAGACTTTGCGTTCTTGGCCCCAAGTGAATTCAAGGCTGGACTTTTGCAAGCCTATTTTGACAACGGCAATTTTGTAGATGGTATATTCTACCGTAAAATTCAAGTATGTGGTAGTTCACTTCAATTGATAAAAGATATCGCATTAATGCTAAACTATTTTGATATTTTTGGAACAATTGAACAAGCAAACACTCGTGGAAACAATATGTATAATTTATTTATTTCGGCAAAATACAGCTTGCAATATCAGACGGCTATTGGATCACAACTGCATTCGGATAAGCTGCGGAGTTTGGTTAACTATATTATGTATAATGATTCAGACTTGTCTGATGAGATCGACAAAATAAATGGTCTTGGTCATATTATTTCCGTTTGTGGTAAGGAAATGGATAAATCACAACATTCTAATTATGATTTTTGGACAACTATTCCAAGCATTGGTCGACGCACTCTGCAAAGATACATCGAAATATTCGAATCACATAAAAATGCCCAGAAAATAAAAGATGAAATTGCCATTCTGAAACAGGCAGCCAACTCGGATGTCATCTGGGATGAGATTGTAAAGATTGATATTTGGACTCCAGAACAAACAGAATATGTCTATGATTTCACTGTTCCTGCAAATCAAACATTTATGACTGATTATGGTGTCATTGTGCACAACACGTTGAATTCTGTAACATATGAAACACAAATAATTGTGAGAAATGCATCAGGTAAAGTACAAAAAAGGCAAATTGGCGATTTTATTGGTGAGCACATCGACAATGCAAAAAAATTGGAATATTACGAAGAAAAGGATACAACTTATGCTGAACCAAAGGAATATTTTGAGATCCCGTCGTGTGACGAAGAAGGTAATGTAGTATGGAGAGAAATCGAAGCAGTTACGAAACACCCTGTTGTTAACAAAGATGGTACGAACACAATGTTAAAATTCACAACAGAAGAAGGGCGTGAAGTGATTGTGACAAAGGCCAAATCGTTGTTGAAACTTGTCGATGGGAAAATTGTTCCAGTAGATGGCGATAAATTCAAGGTCGGTGATTACTTGCCAGTAAGCACAAAACAGATCAATTATACAGAGACACGTTCATTGAATTTACGTGAAATTTTGCCACCCAATGAATATATTTACACTTCAGAAGTGGATAAGGCAAAGGCATTAATGGGCGAGCATAGATGGTGGTTAAATCATCAAGGCAAAACGTTTACTCTTCCATATGCTCGGAGTGACAGTTTTGTTGCAAAAGTATCTGAAAAATTGAGAAAGGGTTGCAAAAGCAAGACTACACTTGCGTCAGGATGTGTATATACAAAACAAACAAATATGAACGATTATGCTATACCTGAAGAAATACCATTAGATTATAATTTTGGTTATTTGATTGGTGCTTATGCAGCAGAGGGATGTATGACCAAATTCCAATTATCGATTGCCAATAACGATACAGAGTATTTTACACCTATACTGGAATTATGTAAGAAATGGAATATCAACACAAAAATATATAAACACGAAAACAAGGGAGAGCAAGGATGGACGAGTCAAGATATCCGTCTTTATAATACAGTGCTTTGTAGAATCATTGAAAAAATTTGCGGAAAAATGAGCCACCATAAATTCATAAGCGACAAGGTGATCTTTTCGAATAAAGACTGCTTGTTAGGTTTTGTTGATGCCTATATTGGTGGTGACGCTACTGTAGATAAGAAATCGAAAGCTATTATGATGACTTCTGTATCGAAAGAATTATTGATCGATGTACAACAGATTTTGAACAATCTTGGTGTGTATAGTTTTATCAAGAAATTGAAAAAACCAGAAACAAACAACCGAGGCACCAGATCAGAGAACATTCATCAGAGCTATATATTATATGTGAGAAATCAGCAAGCCAGAATTTTGGCAAAGATGTTAGATGTAAAAATTGGATATAAGAAAGATAATTGTCGACATATTTCAAACAATGATTCCGGATTTAATTATAAGATCAATAGAAATTATTTGTCTGTGCCCAATGAAATTGATGGCGTTATTCAATATGAAAAGAGAAAAGATGAGTATATGACGGATGTGCTTTTCGACAAAATCAAAGCAATTGAAGAAGTATCAAATACTACGGATTATGCATATGACTTGACTGTTGCAGACACTAGAAATTTTAACATCTATAATGGTCTCGCGATTCGGGATACTTTCCATTTCGCAGGGGTTTCAAGTAAATCGAACGTGACACGTGGTGTGCCGAGAATTGAAGAAATATTATCGTTATCGTCGAGTCCGAAGAATCCGTCACTCACCGTATTTATGAAGCCAGAAGATGAAACGGATAGAGAAAAGGCACAGTCGATAATGTATATGCTTGAACATACAAAAATGAAGGAAGTTGTATCGTCGACTGAAATCTGTTTTGATCCGGATGATTTGAATACATTGATCAATGAGGATGCATCAACAATGCAACAATATAAAGAATTCGAAGATATGGTAGATGAATGCCTTGATGTTGCATTATCGGACGAAACAAACGAGAAATCAAAGTGGATATTGCGTATGGTGATGAACCCCGAAGTTATGTTGGAGAAAAATATTACAATGGATGATATCAGTTTTACTCTGAAAAATAGTTTCGGTAATGATATATCGTGTGTCTATTCAGACTATAATTCGGACAAGTTGGTATTTCGTATTCGAATGAACAGTGTGATTAAACAATCGAATTCAAAGGGTGGATCTAAGAAGATTAAAGTGAACCCATTGGATCAATCAGATCAGATTTATATGCTGAAAAATTTCCAAGACCAGTTGCTTGAAAACATTGTGCTAAGAGGTGTAAAAAATATCAAAAAGGTTATTTTGAGAAAGATAAAGGACAATGTTGTTGAACAATCTGGCATCTTTAAGAAGCAAGACATATGGGTACTAGACACAATCGGAACAAATATGATGGATGTGCTAGCACTCGACTACATCGACCCGAGTCGCACGTTTAGCAACGATATAGTTGAGATATATGAGACATTTGGTATTGAAGCGGCGAGACAATCCATTTACAATGAATTGGTTGATGTGATTGAGTTCGACGGAACATATATTAACTTTCACCATCTCAGCATTTTATGCGACAGAATGACATTTACAAACAAGATGATATCTATTTTCAGACACGGTATCAATAATGATAATATTGGTCCGATTGCCAAGGCATCATTTGAAGAGACACCTGAAATGTTCTTGAAGGCGGCAAGGCACGCAGAATTGGACACATTAAGAGGTGTCTCGGCAAATGTGATGTGCGGTCAAGAAGGTCTATTCGGTACAAACGCGTTTCAAGTGGTACTTGACTTGGAAGAAATGAAAAAGTTGGAAGAAATCGCTCATTTTGAGGCTAACAATGTGGCAGATTCGATTGAGAAATCATTTGGCGGAGTAGATAATGCGGATGATAAATGCAGTGCAAATAAGTTGGTCGTACAGAATAATGTTGTAAGCATTAAAGCGACAGATCTTGGTGAAGATAATGATTATAATCCAGGATTTTAATCGGTTACAAAAACATAAAATATAACAGTATATTATTAAAATTCATTTAAATAAATTTTTAATAATATAAATATGTCACTATTTTGCAATATTATTCAAAAAATAATAGATGATGAAAAATACATAGAAGTTCAAAGTCACACGTGTAATGAATATTGGGAATATATATATAATAAATGTAAAGAGGAGTGTTCAACTCAAAAGCAGA
>Ga0114959_10001212_pt1 | contig 23102 bp, 17 predicted proteins | sample C_130625_EF_Meta_FD_87317 | JGI IMG/M metagenome (GOLD analysis project Ga0114959, IMG submission 87317) | Freshwater microbial communities from Lake Croche, Canada to study carbon cycling - C_130625_EF_MetaG | ecosystem: Environmental > Aquatic > Freshwater > Lake | place: Lake Croche, Canada... | reverse complement strand
GTCAGCCGTTCAGCAAGGTCCGCCAGCACCTCGGCGCGACGCGCGGTGATGATCAGGTGGTGGCCGCGGGCGGCGAGCTCAGTCGCCAGGGCCGCGCCGATGCCTTGGGAGGCACCGGTGACGACGGCACGACTGTCCGGTGAGGGTGCGGGAACTGCCATGGGGTCATCGTAGGCGGGGCGGATAGGCTCAAGGCCATGGCACCGCGGTCGAAGATCGTGGCGTGGGCGCTCTGGGATTGCGGCTCCACCGGTCTCAACGCGATCGTGGTGACCTTTGTGTTCTCGGTCTATTTGACCGGAACGGTGGGCCAGGGCATTGCGGGCGACACCTCGCCGGCTAGCTGGCTTGGCCGGGCACTGACCATTGCCGGGCTGACCGTCGCCCTGCTCGCTCCGCTCACCGGTGTGCTCGTCCAAGCGCCGCACCGACGGCGGGTCGCCCTGATGATGCTGACCGCATTGGCCGCGGCGCTTACCGCTGCGATGAGTCTCATCCGTGCGGACCCGCGTTATCTCCCAGCGGGTTTGGCCCTGCTCGCCGCAACCGCCGCATGCAGCGACCTAGCCAGCGTTCCCTACAACGCGATGCTGCGTCAGCTGTCCACCCCGCAGACCTCCGGTCGGATCTCTGGATTCGGCTGGGCCGCAGGCTACGCAGGCAGTGTCGTGCTGCTGCTGCTGGTGTATGTCGGCTTCATCGCCGGCGGCGGCCCACACCGTGGACTACTGGGCTTGCCCACCGCGGACGGCCAGAACGTTCGTGCCGCAATGCTTTTGGCCGCCGTCTGGGTTCTGGTCTTCGGCCTGCCGTTGATGCTGTTCGCACACACCTCCGCCCGGTCCGACGACCCGTCGGGAGTTCCGCCGACCTTTCTCGGTGGGTACCGACGGTTGTGGTCCGACCTCCGTAGCGAATGGCGTCGTGACCGAAACCTGGTCTACTACCTGCTCGTTAGCGCGGTGTTCCGGGACGGGCTCTCCGGCGTCTTCGCCTTCGGTGCGGTACTCGGTGTCAGCGTGTATGGCATCTCACCGGGCAACGTCCTGATCTTCGGTGTGTTCGCCTCGACAGTGGCCGCCCTCGGTGCGGTGGTGGGCGGACTGCTCGACGATCGCCTCGGCGCCAAACCGATCATCGTCGCTTCCCTAAGCGCCATGATCTGCGTCGGCATGGCGCTGCTGGCACTGTCGGGCCCGATCGCGTTCTGGGTATGCGGACTGCTGCTGTGTCTGTTCGTCGGACCCACCCAGTCGGCCGCCCGAACGCTGCTGTTGCGGATGACCGGAGAAGGCAAGGAGGGCATCATCTTTGGCCTGTACACCACCACCGGCCGCGCAGTCGCCTTCCTGGCTCCGTGGCTGTTCTTCGTCTTCGTTGATTTATTCAATGCCGACCGCGCCGGACTGGCCGGCATCTGTCTGGTGCTATTCGCCGGCCTGGTGGGAATGCTGATGGTCCGGGTGCCGGACCACGTGCGCCAGAGTTAGACCGCGCCGGTGCAGATCGTCAGACCGCGACCGCTGCGCTGCCGGATCTGGGCACCGTTGACCGACACGCTGCATGTCACATCTCGTCCGACGTTGACGACGGCGACGCTGGCCGAACCCTTGGCCGGCGCCGAGAGGCTGACCTCTTTGCTCCATGGCAGGGCCACGTTGAACTCGGTCTGCATCACCCCGCCGGTGTCGACATAGGTGATGTTGATGGCACGGCCTTCGCCGGTGACGCTGTAAACCACGGTCTCGGTTCCGGTCGGACTCTCGGTGGTCTCGCCGGGAAGCGGCGGCGTGCTGGGTTCCACTGAGTCGGTGGGCGAGGGACGTTCGGTGGCGGTGGGCATCGGTAGCCGTGTCGTCGTGGTGATCGGCACCCGAGGTGTTGTCGGTGCGGGCGTCGTAGGGGAGGGCCGCGTCGTCGGGGAACTCGCGGCGGACGTCGTCTGCGGCATTGGGGCCGCTACCGTCGAATCCCGCGACGAACCGCTGACGACAACCAGTGCGAGCACCAATCCGGTTACCAGCAGGGCCGCCGCCGCAGCAACGATCCACAACCATCGGGGCGTCTTCGGCGACGGGGGAGGCGGCGGTGGCGGCGGCGGATAACCGCCGGTGGGCGGCCAGTAGGCCGGAAACTGCTCGGTCGGTTGCGACGTGGGCGCGCCGTAGCCCGCCCCATAATACGTAGGGGGCCCCCAGTACCCCGGCTGCTGGCCCGAATAGGCCGGGTCCGGATTGGTTGGGTAACCGGTGCCGGAAGCCTGGGTCGGGTCGGACCGTTCCGGTCGAGTTGGATCGCTCATGCCCGCCTCACGTCAAGCACGCTACCCGCGCAGGTACCCCTCGTCAGGTTCGGCCTGACAACGCCGCGATCGTCATCGACCGCAGCACTTCGCGAGAGCCCTCCGGCGCGGCCAATCGGGCTGACGATTTCATGCTGTGCGGGGTGGAGTTGAGCAGACCGAAGGCCGCGTGCGCCATCACGCGGGCCTCATCTTCGGCAAGCCGGGGGTCCAGCGCGCGCAAAGCGCCCACCCAGGTCTCGACGTAGCTTCGCTGAGCACGCCGAACCTGTCGCTGGGCCGCCGCCGGGAGGTTCGCCAGGTCGCGGTCCTGGATGCGGATCAGATCGGGTTCGCGCAGCGCGAAGTCGAGATGGAAGTCGATGAGACCGTGCAGGGCGGCGGCCGGGTCGGGGGTCTCTGCCAGCACCGACTGCGCACCCGCAAGGAGCCTGGTACTGATTCCGACCAGCAGTTCGACCAGCAGGGCTTCCTTGCCCGCGAAATGTCGGTAGATCGCCGGGCCGCTCACGCCGGCGGCGGCACCGATGTCCTCGATTCGGACGGCCGGAAACCCGCGCTCGGCGATCAACTGCTCGGCGGCGGCCAGCAGTTGCGAGCGACGGTCGGATTTCTGCCGCCCGCGGCTTCGCAGCGTTGTCATGGCACTCCCGCTGTACGTTTGAGTTAATCTTCACTAACATAGCACTCAGTTAGTCACTATTAACAAAGGTGAGTTCTCTCATGGCAGCGCCCGTTGCATACCGCGAGGCACATCTGCAGCTTGTTGCGCAGTTGCGTGACAAGCTCGCTACTGCTGCCCTCGGCGGCCCGCAACGAGCCCGGGATCGACACACCGCGCGCGGCAAGCTCCTGCCGAGGGACCGCGTCGACGGACTGCTGGATCCCGGCAGCCCGCTCCTGGAGATCGCCCCACTGGCGGCTGACGGTATGTACGACGATGACTGTCCGGCAGCCGGAATCATCACCGGTATCGGTCGAGTGTCCGGCCGGGAATGCATGGTGGTGGCCAACGATGCCACCGTCAAGGGCGGAACGTATTACCCGATGACGGTCAAGAAGCACCTCCGCGCGCAGGAGATCGCGGCCGAGAACCACCTGCCGTGCATCTATCTGGTGGACTCCGGCGGTGCCTTCCTGCCGCGCCAGGACGAGGTGTTCCCCGACCGGGATCACTTCGGCCGCATCTTCTACAACCAGGCAACCATGAGTGCGGCCGGCATTGCACAGATCGCGGCGGTGCTCGGATCATGCACGGCCGGTGGGGCTTACGTGCCGGCGATGAGCGATGAAGCCGTGATAGTGCAGAACCAGGGCACGATTTTCCTCGGCGGGCCGCCCCTGGTGAAAGCCGCCACCGGCGAGATCGTCACCGCGGAGGATCTCGGCGGCGGGGACCTGCATTCCCGAAAATCCGGTGTCACCGATCATCTGGCTCGCGACGATCGCGACGCGCTGGCGATCGTGCGACGAATCGTGGCCACCCTCGGCCCGCGCACACCGCCACCGTGGGACGTGCGCGCTGTCGTCGATGCGATCGCCGATCAGCATGAGCTCTACGACGTGGTGCCGGTCGACGCCAGGGTGCCCTACGACGTGCGCGAGGTCATCACCCGCATCATCGACGGCGGCGAGTTCAGCGAATTCAAGGCGGAATACGGCACCACGCTGGTCACCGGATTCGCCCACATCCACGGCCATCCCGTTGGAATCGTCGCCAACAACGGCGTGCTGTTCGGCGAATCCGCCGTCAAGGGAGCGCATTTCATCCAACTGTGCGACAAGCGCATGATTCCGCTCGTATTCCTGCAGAACATCACCGGCTTCATGGTCGGCCGCGAGTACGAGGAAGGCGGGATCGCCAAGCACGGCGCCAAGATGGTCACCGCGGTCGCCTGCGCCCGCGTTCCCAAACTCACCGTCGTCATCGGTGGTTCATACGGTGCGGGCAATTATTCGATGTGCGGCCGGGCCTATTCGCCGAGGTTTCTGTGGATGTGGCCCAACGCCAGGATCTCGGTGATGGGCGGCGAACAGGCCGCGTCGGTGCTGGCCACCGTCAGCGGCGATATGACGCCGGAGCAACAGGAGGAATTCAAGGCTCCCATCCGCGCACAGTACGAGCACCAGGGCAACCCGTTCTATTCAACCGCACGGTTGTGGGACGACGGTGTTATCGACCCCGCCGACACCAGAACTGTTCTGGGGCTGGCACTTTCGGTGGCTGCGAATGCGCCCGTTGACCCTGTTTCCTATGGCGTCTTCCGGATGTAGCGAGATGATCACAGGAATGTTCGACACCGTACTGGTCGCAAACCGCGGCGAGATCGCCGTGCGCGTCATCCGGACGCTGCGAACCATGGGTATCCGCTCGGTGGCGGTCTACAGCGACGCCGACGCGGGTGCGCGCCATGTCGCCGAGGCCGATGTCGCCGTCCGGATCGGGCCGCCATCTGCTCGGCAGAGTTATCTCAACATCGAGGCCGTGATCGACGCGGCCGTGCGAACCGGGGCGCAGGCAGTGCACCCCGGCTACGGATTCCTCTCGGAGAACGCGGATTTCGCGGCCGCATTGGCGCGCGCCGGACTGGTGTTCATCGGTCCGCCGGCCAAGGCTATCGCCACCATGGGCGACAAGATCGCATCCAAGGCCGCCGTATCGGCATTCGGCGTTCCGGTGGTACCCGGAAAAGCCGAACCCGGGCTCACCGACGCCGACTTGATCGCTGCTGCCGGTGATGTCGGATTCCCAGTCCTGGTCAAACCATCCGCGGGCGGTGGCGGCAAAGGTATGCACCGCGTCGACGATCCGGCCGACTTGCCGGCGGCCCTGGTGGTTGCCCGCCGGGAGGCGTCCACATCGTTCGGTGACGACACCCTGTTCCTCGAGCGATTCGTATTGCGCCCCAGGCATATTGAGGTACAGGTGCTCGCCGACAAGTACGGCACGGTGCTGCATTTCGGCGAACGGGAGTGCAGTCTGCAACGGCGCCACCAGAAGGTGATCGAGGAGGCGCCGTCGCCACTGCTGGATGACGCCACCCGGGCCCGGATCGGTGCGGCCGCCTGCGACACCGCCCGCAGCGTCGATTACGTCGGCGCCGGAACGGTGGAGTTCATCGTCTCGGCTGATGCGCCAGGCGAGTTCTACTTCCTGGAGTGCAACACCCGGCTGCAGGTGGAGCATCCGGTCACCGAGATGGTGACCGGTTGGGATCTGGTTGAGTGGCAGATCCGGATCGCGGCAGGGGAGCGTCTGCACCACACCCAGGCCGACATTGTCACTCGCGGGCACGCCATCGAAGCGCGCATCTACGCCGAGGACCCGGCGGCCGGATTCCTGCCGACCGGGGGCCCAGTGCTCGCGGTCACCGAACCGCAGGGCCCGGGTATCCGGATCGACTCCGGACTGGCCGCCAGGATGACGGTGGGCGGCGACTACGACCCGATGCTGGCGAAGGTGATCGCGCACGGCGAGGATCGGGCGGCCGCATTGCGCACCCTGGACCGCGCTCTGGCCCACACCGCAGTTCTGGGACTGGGCACCAACATCGACTTCCTGCGGTTTGTGCTGTCCGACGACGACGTGGTGGCCGGCCGTCTCGATACCGGTCTGTTGGAACGCCTGGATTTCGATCCGGCCGCGGTGGGCGATGAGGTGTTCGTCGCCGCAGCGGCTTACCGCTGGCTGCAACGCTGGCCGGTCAGAGCGGCCGACCTATGGGATGTCCCCTCCGGCTGGCGTCTTGGCGATTCAGCGGCAACGAGCATCCGATTACGCTGCGGGGCTCGCGCTGATCACGTCCGCATCACGGGCAGCCCGCAGCGCGCCCTGGTTCGGATCGCCGACACCGAAAACCGTTCGTTGGCAGCGCAATTAACGGACGATGAGCTCACCGTGATTCTCGACGGTATGTCCCGCCGGTACACCGTTGCCGCGACGGGGCAGCAGATCTGGCTGGCGGGTGGGGGCCGGACATGGATGGTCGAAGAATTGACCGAGGACTCGTCCCGCCCGGACGATGCGCACAGCGGCGATGCGGAACTGGTCAGCCCAATGCCGGGATCCGTTGTGGCCGTGAGCGTTGAGGATGGCGACCCAGTAGATGTCGGAGCCGTCGTGGTGGCGGTCGAGGCGATGAAAATGGAGCACTCGTTGCGATCGCCGGTCGCCGGTGTGGTGGAACTTCTGGTCGCGGTGGGCGATCAGGTCAAGGTGGGCCAGGTGCTGGCCCGGATAACAGCGAATACCGAAGGAACACAACAGTGAGCGAACACGGGTCCACATTCCTGTCCACCGGAACCCTCCCCGATGAGTACCAGCAACTCGTGAAGACGGTGCGCGATTTCGCCCGCGAGGTCGTCGCACCGGTGGCTGCCAAGCACGACGCCGAGCACTCATTCCCCTACGAGATCGTCTCCGGCATGGCCGAAATGGGCCTTTTTGGACTCCCGTTTCCCGAGGAGTTCGGCGGTATGGGTGGCGACTACTTCGCCCTGTGCCTGGCACTAGAGGAACTCGGCAAGATCGACCAGAGCGTGGCGATCACACTGGAGGGTGGCGTCTCCCTCGGTGCGATGCCGGTCTACCGATTCGGTACCGAGGCCCAGAAACGAGAATGGTTGCCGCAGTTGACCAGTGGTGCGGCTCTCGGTGCATTCGGTCTGACCGAAGCGGGCGGCGGCAGTGATGCCGGCGCCACCAAGACCACCGCTCGCCTGGACGACGGGCACTGGGTCATCAACGGCTCAAAGCAGTTCATCACCAACTCCGGCACCGACATCACCAGGCTGGTAACCGTAACCGCCGTCACCGGCACGACCGCCGGGAGTCGCGAGATCTCCGCGATCCTGATACCTGTTCCCACAGCGGGGTTCATCGTCGAACCGGCGTATAACAAAGTCGGCTGGAATGCCTCTGACACCCATCCGCTGACCTTCGTCGACGTCCGGGTACCCGAGGAGAACCTGCTCGGCGACCGTGGCCGCGGCTACGCCAACTTCCTCCAGATCCTCGATGAGGGGCGGATCGCCATTGCCGCATTGGCCGTCGGCGCCGCACAGGGATGCGTCGACGAGTGCGTGAAGTACGCGACCCAGCGATCCGCCTTCGGCCAGCCGATCGGCCGGTTCCAGGCGATCGAGTTCAAGATCGCCCGGATGGAGGCCCGCGCTCACGCCGCCCGCACCGCCTACTACGACGCCGCCGCCCTCATGCTCGCCGGCAAGCCGTTCAAGAAGCAGGCCGCGATCGCCAAACTCGTCTCCAGTGAGGCGGCGATGGACAATGCCCGCGATGCCACCCAGATCCATGGCGGCTACGGCTTTATCAACGAATTCCCGGTCGCTCGTCACTACCGGGACAGCAAGATCCTCGAGATCGGCGAGGGCACAAGCGAAGTTCAGCTCATGCTCATCGCCAGGGAGATCGGCCTGCGATAGCCTTCAGCGCTGCGGGTAGGGCGCGTAGCGCTTGTTGTACCCGAATTGGCGGGCGGCCAGTTGTGCCGCGCGCTCATCGTCGGTGACGTGGACCGTGGTGCCCGGCAGGACCGCAGCCAACTCGTCGATCAAGACCACCGCGGAGCCTACGGTCGGACGGTCCTGTTCGGGATCCGTGACGTTCTGGAACCGCATCGAGATGGTGCCCTGGTTCAGCCCACCGGTGGACACCCAGTTGGCCACACCGGGATCGGTCGGTGAGACCACCAGGGTGTAAGTGCCGTCCGGGTTGGGCACGGCCTGGTCGATGTTGAGGCTCGTCTGCTGGTTCCAGTAGTCGTCGGTGATCGTCCAGTCGTTGTAGATCGGGACGTTGAAGAACCCGGCACTGCCCTTATCGATGGTCAGAACGAGCGCTTGGTTGTTAGCGAGTTGGAAGTAGCCATTGCTCTGCAACTGGTTGGCCAGGAATTCGGCGTTGCTGGCCGGTGCGGTCATCACGTTGGGCTGCCGGAGTTGACCGTTGGGGTCAGTCGTGGCCAGCGCCATGTACTTGGCCTCCTGATTGGCCCCTCGCACGATCATCAGTAACGCGGTCAGCGCCCCGCGAACGAGCGGCGCTTCGGCGATTGCCACCGGCGGAATCAGTGACGCCAGCGAGGCCAGCAGTGGGTTGTTGTTGACCAGCGAGCCGAGCAGTACGAACCCGCCGAGTTGGGCGAACAAACTGTTGGGCGGTCCGCTGACCCGGTGGACCTCAAGTCCCATCGGTTCCTCGGCGACCCAGTCGCCCAGGGTGTTTCGAGCGGCGATCAGGGTTGAGCTTGAGGTCAGCAGCAGATGGTTCTTCTGCCCCGGCATCGCCGCCTCGCCACTGGCGGTGATCACGAACGAGCCGTCCGCGCTGACATCGAGGTCAGCCAGAGTGAGGATCGACGACGTCTTGCCGGAGGTTCCCTCTAGCACGCTGAACGTGGTGTCTGCCGGGATACCCTCGTAGAGCTGGCCGGTGAGTACGTACTCCGAAGTCTTATTCACCGGAATGAACCGGTAGATGGTGTCGGGGTTGTCGTAGAGCAGTCGCGAGCCGCCGACATTCAGTCCGTACCAGCTGTGCGGGGCCGCGACCTGGGTGACCACCGCCGGATCCATCGGGTTGAGGATCTGTTCGGAAAACGCCGACGCGAGGGCGTACTCGTCGACCGCGTTGTCGAGGGCTTGCAGGTTCGCCGCGTCGGGTCCGCCGACGAGCCTGAACTGTTGATTGGCGGCCGCCAGGAAGCCCTGTCGCAGAACGAATTTCATGAGCGTCACCGGCAATGTTGAGGCGGTATTCATCGCAATGCGCTCGCGGCTGATCTGCGCCGGGGTGCCCAGTGGACTGGCCTGATCGCTGGGCTCGATTGACGCCACGACGGATTGTCGTCGCGCGAGAGCCGCGGCCGCCCGATTGGCGGCCGGCTGCGAGGCCGCGGACTGCGGCCGGCTGGTGGTCGGCCGGGCGGAACGGGACGACGTCGCACCGTCGGCCGAGTTACGCGCGGACACGCGCAAACTCCGGGCCCCAGGCGAGTCCGATGACGAACTTGAGGATGCACTTGAGGAGGCGCGAGAATGCGACGCGCCGTCGCTGTCGGCAGACGCGGTCGCCATGCCGAGCGAAGTTCCGACTCCGAGGAAGATCGCCAGGGCACCCACCCGGCCGATGTACCTGGAGTACCCGGCGGGGGCCTTCTCGGTGCGGTTCGATTGCTGCATCGGGACTCCTAGGGGTCATGAATGACACGGCGGCCACGGCGGATGTGGTGGGCATCACAGACGGTACAGCTCGCGCGACCGTTCATTAGGTGGTCTCAACAGAAAATCTTGTCGGAGTCGAACCCTAATATCGAATACATGTTCGAAAACCTTTTTACATTCGACCTCGGTGCGGAGGAGTCCGCCCTGGTCGAGGCTATATCGTCGCTGGAACGGCTCAAGGCCGCGGCGGCCGCCCGGCAGGCACGACTGGCTGTGGCACTAGACGCTGCACGCCGGTCTGCGGAGGCAGCCTCCGGCGTTCCATCCGCCCGGCGCGGCCGCGGCGTGGCGGCCGAAGTTGCGCTGGCACGGCGTGATTCGCCGGCACGGGGTAGCCGGCACCTCGGCTTGGCCAAAGCCCTGGTGCATGAGATGCCACACACCCTTGCGGCGCTGGAACTCGGTGCACTGTCGGAATGGCGGGCCACGATCGTGGCACGGGAGTCGGCCTGCCTCGATGTGGAGGACCGGCGCCGCCTGGATACCGAGTTGTGCTCAGACGCCAGCCGACTGGATGGACTGGGTGACTCCGCGCTCGCCGCAGCCGCGAAGTCCATTGCCTACCGACTCGACCCGCATGCAGTGGTCGACCGCGCGGCGCGCGCACCGCAGGATCGCACCGTCACCATCCGGCCCGCGCCGGACACCATGACCTATGTAACCGCGCTCCTGCCGGTCGCCCAGGGAGTGTCGATCTACGCCGCCCTCAAACGGGAGGCTGACGTCTGCTGCGATGGCCGCTCGCGGGGTCAGATCATGGCGGACACACTCGTCGAACGCGTTACCGGACGCCCTGCGGATCAACCCGTTCCGATTGCAGTGAACATGGTGATCTCCGATCAGGCTCTGTTGGGCGTGGAGAACGCCGCGGCGGTTATCGCTGGCTACGGGTCGGTGCCCTCGGCGATAGCCCAGGACCTCATCTCGCAGGCGGTAGCTGATCAACGATCCCAGGTGACGTTGCGCCGCCTCTATGCGACGCCTGCTACCGGAACCCTGGTGGCAATGGAGTCGCGTGCGCGAAGGTTCCCCAAGGGCTTGGCGGACTTCATCGACGTGCGAGATCAACGCTGCCGCACGCCCTACTGCGACGCACCGATTCGGCACCGCGACCACGCCACGCCGCATCGGGCCGGCGGTGCGACCAGCCGGGTCAACGGCCTGGGTTTGTGTGAACGCTGCAACTACACCAAAGAAGCCCACGGTTGGCTGGTGAGTACTGAATCGGCCGAAAACGGAACACACACGGCCGAATTCACGACTCCGACGGGTGCGTGTCATCACTCGACGGCTCCGCCGATGCCCGGTACACCGGCGAGGCCGATGACCGAGGTTGAGCTGTGGCTCAACGGCACTCTGCTCCGCCGGTTCGCTGCCTAGCGGCGCTGCTGAGCGGCGGCGAGGCGCGCTTTGAACTCCGGTGACTCGATCGAAGTCGCCTGTGGTCCCAACTCGATGTCCTTCGCGGCTTCGTGATGGTCGCTGTCGACAAAGCCGGGGATCGCCGTCGCCCGCATCGAGGCTTTGGTGGCCAGTACCACTTCACGCGGGGCGGCGGCGGGCCCGGCCGCCAACTCCAGAGCGGCTGCCACCGGGTCATCGGCCAATTGCAGGGCTAACCCGTGCTGCACGGCAGCCTCGGCATCGAAGCGCATACCGAACAGCAGTGCCGCGCGCGCGGCTTGGGGGCCGACCGCACGCTGCAGCATCCAGGTCGCACCTCCGCCGGGGTGGATGCCCAGTTTCTGGAAACGTGGGTCGAACACCGCGTGTGGTCCGGCGATCCGTACATCGGCGGCCAGGGCGAGATTCATGCCGGCCCCCACGGCCGCGCCGTTGACGGCGGCGATGGTCGGCAACGAGCATCTGCCGACGGCCATGAAGCCGGCGTAGATGCGTTCGAGTCCCTCGCGCGCCGCCGCGCCGAGCGCGGACAGGTCGGCACCCGCGCAGAACGCCTTGCCCGCCCCGGTCACCACGACCGCATGAACACCCTGGTCGGTCTCCGCCTGGGTTACCGCGTCGCGCAACTGCGCAGACATGGCGTCGGTCACGGCGTTGCGTCGCTCGGGATCGTTCACCGTGATCAGGGCGACGCGCTCAATGACGTCGTAGAGCACCAGGTCTGCCATAGGCAGTCACGTTATCGTCTGCTCGCTACGCTGACACCGCGACCCGTCACGGACTGCCGGAGAAAGAAGGCGTCAATGCGTTCGACCATCATGTCCCGACGTGATCTCGACTTCCTGCTCTTCGAGTGGCTCGGTGTCGAGGAGTTAACCAAGCGGACCCGATTCGCCGAGCACTCCCGTGAAACCTTCTCCGACGTCTTGGATCTGTGCGAGGAATTGGCCACCCGGTATTTCGCGCCGCACAACAAGAAGAGCGATCAGAACGAGCCGTCATTCGACGGCGTGACGGTCACAGTGATTCCTGAAGTCAAGCAGGCCCTCGACGCTGTCGCTGATGCCGGCATCCTCAGCATGGGTATGGATGAGGCACTCGGTGGCGCCCAACTACCCGCGACCATCGCCCAGGCCGGGTTTTCGTGGTTGTCGGCCGCGAACATCAGCACGGCTGGCTATTTGATGCTGACCATCGCTAACGCCAACCTGCTCGCTAAGTTCGGCACGGCGGAGCAGGTCGAAACCTTCGTCAAGCCCATGCTCGCCGGTCGGTTCACCGGCACCATGGCGCTGTCGGAGCCTGCGGCCGGATCGTCGCTCGCAGATATCACTACTCGGGCCGAGCCTAGTGACGACGGCAACTACCGGCTGTTCGGGTCCAAGATGTGGATTTCCGGCGCCGAGCATGAAATGTCGGACAACATCGTGCATCTGGTGCTTGCGAAGATCCCCGGTGGTTCGCCGGGCACCAAGGGCATATCGCTCTTCATCGTGCCGAAGTTCCTCGTTGACGCCGACGGTTCGATCGGCGTGCGCAACGACGTATCGATTTCCGGCCTCAATCACAAGATGGGGCAACGGGGTATCACCAACACCGTGCTGAACTTCAACGGCGCGATCGGATACCTGGTCGGAGAACCGCACCGCGGCATCGTCTACATGTTCCACATGATGAACGAGGCTCGCCTCGGTGTGGGGATGGGAGCGGTGGCGTTGGGGTACACCGGTTATCTCAAGTCGTTGCAGTACGCCAAGGAGCGCCCACAGGGCCGGTCGATCACCAGTAAGGATCCAACGACGCCGCAGGTGCCAATCATCGAGCATGCCGACGTCAAGCGAATGTTGTTGGCGCAGAAGTCTTACGCCGAAGGCGCACTGGCGCTTGCCCTGTATTGCGCCAGAATCGTCGACTGGCAGGACAGTGCGGACTCTGACGACGAACGCGATGAGTTGGGGCTGTTGCTAGATATCTTGACGCCGATCGCCAAGAGTTGGCCATCGCAGTGGTGCCTGGAGGCCAACAGCCTGGCAATCCAGGTGCTCGGGGGCTACGGCTACACCCGCGAATACGACGTCGAGCAGCACTACCGCGATAATCGGCTCAACCCGATTCACGAGGGCACGCACGGAATCCAGAGTCTGGATCTTTTGGGGCGCAAGGTGACTCAACGTGGCGGCGCCAGCCTGACCGCACTCGGCGCCACGATCTCGAAGACGGTGGCCGCCGCAAATACCGTTGGTGGCGAATCGGCGGCGCTCGCCGAGCAACTTGATTCTTCGTGGCAGAAACTGGTCGCCGTGACAATGTCGATGTTCGCGGCGGGCGATGTTGAGGCGGCGATGGCCAACAGCGCCATCTACCTCGAGGCTTTCGGACACATCGTGATCGCCTGGATGTGGCTTGAACAGTTCCTGGCCGCCGGCGACAACCCGGGTGACTTCTATGGCGGAAAGCGTCACGCCGCAAGGTATTTCTTCGCCTACGAACTGCCCCGGACCGCGCCGCAGTTGCTACTGCTTGAGTCTCTCGATCGCACCACGCTGGAGATGAGCCCCGACTGGTTCTGAACCGGGGGATTGGATCTGGATTCGCTCTTGCGGTCTATGGACATGGCAGCCCACGAGGGGCAGCGTTAGATTTGTTCTGTCGCCGCCCAGACCCCGCGTCGAGCCGACATCGAGTCCTGGGGAGGCACGCAATGGTTGGTCGTCTGATTCGCGGCTTCGTTATCGCAATTTCGGTCATCGCGTTCGCGGTGGGCTGCGGAGCCATCGGCAACTTCCCGAACTCGGCAGACACCGTCACCGTCTACACAACCCCGCCTCCGCAACCGCCCACAACGGCCACACCGGCGGCTGTACCCATGGGGCCTGTGGCAGCCCCCCGACTGGAGCCGGCGGCAGGGTGATGTGCATGCCCGGTGCACTCAGGGCTGGTCGTCTGCGCGCATGCGGGTGATCTGGGCGAAGGCCACCGGCCGGTGATAGGTGGTCTCCAGGATGTATCGGGCGTAGGCGGCGCTGGCGTAGGCCGCGTAGTCGTGCCAGTCGTCATTCTTGGCGCCATCGGCGAAGTCAACCACTCCCTTAATGATGACCGCGTGGACCGTTCGTGCAGGGGTGCTGCACATCGATGCGGCCAAGGCAACACCGTAGGACTCCATGTCCACGGCGAGAAGGGAGTGTTCGTGGGAACGCAACTTGGCTATGTATTTCGGATCTTTGACCACCAGAGGTCCACACGCCATGGGGCCGTAGTGGATTCGCATGGCGAAGTCCTTGGCGAGTGGGCCGGGGTAGCCGCCTTGGACGGTCGTCGGGCATGCCGGGGAATCACTGATCGACATCAGGTAGTCCAGAAACCAGGGCTCCAGGGAGATCCTGTTCTGCAGGGGGACAATTTCGCCGTCGACCAACTGCCCGCTGGAATGTTCGAAGCACTGAGTCGCCACCACCAGGTCGCCCAGCGCGACCGATTGCTCCACGCCCGCGCAGATTCCGGTCATCACGACCACGGATGGCTGCCAGAGGCAGATGGCCTTGGTGGTCGTGACCGCTGCTGACGTCAGCCCTTTGTCGAGTTGGCGGACGGCCACGATGGAAATCTCGCGGTCACCGACCCTGTGGATGCCGCGCAGATAAGAGGTGCCCTGTCGGGCTGTTCGGGTGAATTGGACTCCGATGGTCTTGCTGAACCACTCGAGTTCCTTGGCGAGCCCGGTGATGATCACGATGTCGGCGAACTGGTCTGCGGGCGTGGGCTGAGGGCTCATCACGACTCCGACGACCGGTGTGGCACGGGGGGAGCGTAGCGCCCTGGACACGTCGCGGGGCCGTTGTGGCGGTGGGTGCACACCCTTGAAACCCCATGTGACAAGTCAAGGGTGAAATGATGCTCAGTTCGCACCGTCGCAAAAGTTGTTCAGTCGTATACGGTCCCGGCGCCATCGATCTTCGATCCGGGCCTCCCGGTTCCCCCTGTCTTGCCCGAAAGCTTGGCGGACTGGCAACGGCCTCACGAACAGCTAAAGGTCAAATACCGCCTCTGACATGCGCCCCCGGCAGTGTTGTGTTCCAGGACATCGGAATAGGGTGTCTCAAGACATCGGAATAGCTGATCGGCCAGATTTCCACGGGTGTCGAAAGCCCGCCTGGTCATCACCGCCGTACTCATCGAAGGCCGCTCCCAATCGCAGGTCGCGCGCGACTACGGGGTCTCCCAAAGCTGGATATCGAGGCTCATCGCCCGCTACACCCTCGAAGGCGACGCCGCCTTCGAACCCCGCTCCCGACGACCCCACACCAGCCCCACCCGACTACCCCAAGCCACCATCGACCTCATCGTCGCCCTGCGCACCGAGCTCACCGGCAAAGGCCTCGACGCCGGCCCCCACACCATCGCCTGGCACCTGCAACACCACCACCGCCTCGACGTGTCCGTCGCCTCCATCAGCCGACACCTCCACGCCGCCGGCCTCGTGCAACCCAGCCCCCACAAACGACCCAAATCGTCCTACATCCGCTTCGCCGCCGAACAGCCCAACGAGCGTTGGCAGGCCGACTTCACCCACTGGTCGCTCAAACGAGGCAACCACGCCGAAATCCTCTGCTGGATCGACGACCACTCCCGCTACGCCATCTCCGTCACCGCGCACATGCGCATCACCACACCCATCGTCGTCGATGAATTCACCAAAGCCACACAGCGCCATGGCATCCCGCACTCCACCCTCACCGACAACGGCATGGTCTTCACCACCCGACTCGCCGGCGGCCGCGGCGGACGCAACCGCTTCGAACACGAACTACGCCGCCTCAACATCCACCAAATCAACTCCACCCCCAACCACCCCACCACCTGCGGAAAAGTTGAACGCTTCCACCAAACCCTCAAAAAATGGCTCACCCACCAACCCCGCGCCACCACCCTGACCGAACTACAAACCCAACTCGACGCATTCATCGACGAATACAACCACCGCCGCCCACACCGATCACTACCCCACAACGCCACCCCGGCCACCATCTACAACAGCCGACCCAAAGCCGACCCAGCAACCCGCATCGACACCCACAACCGCGTCCGCACCGACCGCGTCGACCAAGCAGGATCGATCACCCTGCGCCACAACGGACGCCTCCACCACATCGGAATCGGCCGCATCCACCACCGAACCCGCGTCTTAATCCTCGTCCAGGACTCCAACATCACCATCATCAACGCCGCCACCGGAGAAGTACTCCGAGAACTCACACTCGACCCCACCAGGGACTACCAACCCACCGGCGCACCCAAAGGCCCCACACGGAAAAAACCCCAAACCTAAAATAGGTTCAGGGCTATTCCGATGTCTTGCAACATCACATCGTAGCGGGGACAGGATTTGAACCTGCAAACTCTGGGATATGAGCTGAATTATGTTGTGGTACAACAGTTTTCAGAATTTTGTTAGTGCTGTTCAACGGCGGTTGGGGTTCCTGAGGGGTTCCACTGAGTCGCATGATTTTCACCTGCTTCGAGGAAAAGCGTGCCCAAATCGGTGACCAATTGCAGCGAAACCTTCTCGGCCTCAGCCGTGGACTCGGCTAGGCCTGGGCATCGATCACGCCCGGGAGCATCGGCCTGTGGGAGGCGGCCACGACCCCAGCTTCGGGCACGAGCGCCTGCTCGAGCTCACCGACGCCTACCTGGCCCGCCGCCGCCCGGGCGACTGAGCACCGGCCGGATCAACTCCCGGATCAGGGGACCACGTACCCGCCGTCGACCGACAGCGAGTGGCCGATGACGAACGACGCGTCGTCAGAGCACAGCCACAGCACGGCGTTGGCCACCTCGTCGGCGGTGCCGATGCGGCCGATCGGGTGGAGCGCGATGAGCGCCGGCTCGAGACCCCTGGCGATCACCTTCTCGACCATCGGGGTGAGCACGGTGCCGGGGCAGACCGCGTTGACCCGCACGCCCTGGCGCCCGTACTCGAGCGCGGCGGTCTTGGTGAGGCCGATCACGCCGTGCTTCGACGACACGTACGGCGCCTGACCGGGATACGCGACGAGCCCCGCGCCCGACGCGGTGTTCACCACCGAGCCGCCCTCGGCCAGCATGTGCGGGATCTCGTGCTTCATGCACAGGTACACGCCGCGCAGCATCACGCCCTGCACCCGGTCCCACTCCGCGGTCGGGAGGTCGGCGACGTCGTGCTGGTCGCCCGCGACGCCGGCGTTGTTGTGCGCGTAGTCGAGCCGGCCGAACTCGGCGATTGTCGTCGCCACCATCGCGGCGACCGACTCCTCCGACGACACGTCAGTCGGCACGAAGATGGCCCGCCCGCCGTCGGCCTCGGCGAGCGCGACGGTCTCCCGCCCACCGGCCTCGTCGACGTCGGCGATCACCACCGCCGCGCCGGCCCGGGCGAACCCGAGCGCGGACGCGCGACCGATCCCCATCGCGGCGCCGGTGACGATCGCCACCTTCCCGCTGAAGTCATACGTGACCTGGCTCATGCGCTCCACTCCATCTCTCGGGTCTCGCCCGTTGTTGCTGCGTAGGTCGTGCCGTTGCTCATGCCGTCGCGCCGCCGTCGAGCATCAGGGTCGTCCCGGTCACCATCGCCGCGTCGTCCGACGCGAGGTATGCGATCGCGGCGGCGACCACCGCGGGCTCCATCGCGCCGGTGAGGACCGATGACCCGCGCGCGAACAGCGACATGTCCATGGTGTCGGTGAACGCGAACCCGTCGAGGAACTTGGTGTCAACCGAGCTGGGGCAGACACAGTTCGCGCGCACCCCCCGCCCGCCGTACTCCACCGCCAGCGACTTGGTGAGCAGGATGACCCCGGCCTTCGACGCGCAGTAGGCCGCGTTGTAGGGCACCGCCCGCACCCCCGCGACCGACGCCAGGTTGACGATGCAGCCGCGGTGCTCGACCAGGGCGGGCAGCGCCTGCTGGCACACGAGGAACGTGCCGGTCAGGTTCACGGCGAGCGTGTGGTTCCACTCCTCGAGGGTGACCTCGGCGGTGGGGGCGAACGCACCCGCGCCGGCGATGTTGACCACGACGTCGAGCCGACCGGTGCCGAGTGCCGTGCCGACCGCCGCCTCGACCGCGGCCGGGTCGGTCACGTCGCACGCCACCGGGATGGCGTGCGCGCCCACCGCAGCCAGGCGCTCCGCCGTCGCCGCGGCCGCCGCGCCGATCGCGTCGGCGCACACCACCGCGGCCCCCTCGGCGCCGAGCAGCTCGGCGACGGCGCCCCCGATGCCCCCGCCCGCACCGGTCACCAGGGCGGTGCGGCCTGCGAATCGTGTGGTCACTGGGTCCCCTCGGGTGTGGTGGAGCGGGCGGATCGACGCGCCGCTAAGTGTCTACCGACCGACCGATGACCCCGCAACCCGGACGGAGACCACCAGGGACTACCAACCCACCGGCGCACCCAAAGGCCCCACACGGAAAAAGCTCTGAACCCAATGCAGGTTCAGAGCTATTCCGATGTCTTGCAACATCACAAATGCGCCCCCGGCAGGAATCGAACCTGCGACCTAGGGATTAGAAGGCCCTTGCTCTATCCGACTGAGCTACGGAGGCATGCGCGGCATTAGTCTATCGGGGCTCTCGCGGTGTCAGCCGGGGTGCATGTGTTCGGTCCGCCGTGTCGCGGGCGCTGTTTTACATCCTGCGGCCTGCGCGAACGACGCATATTAGCGACGAGTGGCGAGGAAATACCGTCGGCCGCGCCGCTCAGTGGCTACTGTGTCATAGCGCCGCTCACCGATTGGGTGTGGTGGCCGCAGCGGGCAGGGCCAGACAACGATGTCGAGGGAGCCGACAGCCATGAGCAGCGTGGTCGACGAGGTCTCCGCACTGTGCGCTCGGAGTTACCAGACCGGATCGCTGCTGTTGCGTGGGTCACCGGCGGCCGCCGGCTGGCTGCTGGGCTGGTTGTCCGCCGAGTTCGCCCCGCATGTCGTCACCGGGCATGTGCTCTCGGCTGTGCCGTCGCCACTGGAGCGAGTGGCCCGCGGACTGGCCGTCCAACGGGCCGACTGTGTCCTCGAGGACGCACTGTCGGAGACCTTCGGTGACGACTACCCGACGGCTGTGCATCATCCCCTCGAGCACTACGCCGCGCGCCGCCCGAACCTGTCCGCATTGGTCGCGGCCATGCGTGACCGGCGGCGGTATTCGGCGACCACGTCGAACATTTCCTACGGCCCGGGCGGCCGCAACAAACTCGATATCTGGCGTCGCCCGGATCTACCCGAAGGTCGGCGAGCACCCGTCCTTATCCAGGTGCCCGGCGGTGGCTGGTCGATCAATGACAAACGGGGACAGGCGTATCCACTGATGAGCCGAATGGTGGAACTCGGCTGGATCTGCGTGCCGATCAACTACAGCCGCAGCCCGGGCGCGGCGTGGCCGGCCCACATCACCGATGTCAAGCGGGCGATCGCGTGGGTGCGAGCGAATATCGCCGACTACGGTGGCGATCCGGACTTCATCGCAATCACCGGCGGCTCGGCCGGTGGTCATCTGTGCTCGCTTGCCGCACTGACCGCCGACGACGACCGTCTGCAGCCGGGCTTCGAGGACGCCGATACCAGCGTGCAGGCCGCCGTGCCGCACTACGGGATCTACGACCTCACCGACAAAGGGTCCCTGCACGCGTTGACAATGCCACTGCTCGAACATCTGGTCATGCAGCGGCGACTCGATGACAACCGTCAGTTGTTCGAGGACGCCTCGCCGATTTTCCGGGTGCATCGCAATGCGCCACCCTTCTTCATCCTGCACGGTGAAAACGACGATGTGGTTCCGCACGCGCAGGCCCGCGCATTTGCCGACGCACTGCGCGGGGTCGGCGCCCGCACCGTGTCCTACGCCGAGATCCCCAATGCGCACCACGCCTTCGACACCATTGCCACCCTGCGATGCCAGATGGCAGCCGAGGCCGTCGCGGCGTTCCTCGGCATCATCTACGGCCGTCATGTGGCCGCACGCGGTAGGCGGCGGACGGCTCGCTCGGCCGGCTGAGCGCCGACTCGCACGGGTTCCCACCGGGACCGGTAATCCACCACGTCAGTGCCCTGATCGGGTTAGCGTGATTAGGCAGCCCGGATCGGTGAGGAGGTTTCGATGAGCGGCCCCGTGGATGCAACCGGGTTGCCGTCCGAACTCGGCGCCTTCGACCTGCTGATGCACCGCGGCGAGGCCAACCCGCGGACGAGGTCGGGCATCATGGCTTTGGAGATCCTTGACACCGCACCGGACTTCGAGCTGCTTCAGACTCGTTTCGACAAAGCCTCCCGCAAAGTGCTGAGACTGCGCCAGAAGGTCGTCATGCCGACGCTGCCCACCGGACCCGCGCGGTGGGTGGTCGATCCCGACTTCAACCTCGATTTCCACGTACGCCGAGTCCGGGTACCCGAACCGGGCACGCTTCGCCAGGTACTCGACCTGGCCGAGGTGATGCTGCAGTCACCGCTCGACATCTCCCGGCCGTTATGGACCGCGACGTTAGTCGAGGGGCTCGAGGGCGGTAGGGCCGCCACCATGCTGCATCTCAGCCACGCCGTCACCGACGGAGTAGGCGCTGCCACCATGTTCGCCGAGATCTATGACCTCCAGCGCGATCCGCCCGCCAAGCCGGACCCGCCGATGCCGGTGCCCCAGGACATCACGCCCAATGAGTTGATGCGGGAGGGCATCAATCAACTCCCCCGTGCGATCGCCGACGGGATCGTCGATGGTCTGTCCGCCGGCCTGGGGCTTCTGGGTCGGATAGTGAGCAATCCCGGTTCGGCGGTGTTCGGTGCGATCGACTACGCACGCTCCGGGCGACGGATGGTGCGCCCGGCCGCCGAACCGTCGCCGCTACTCCGCGGTCGCAGTCTGTCCACCCGGACCGAGGCCATCGACATGAGACTTGGTGACCTGCACCGCGCCGCCCGCGCCGCGGAGGGCTCCATCAACGACGCCTACCTGGCCGGACTGTGCGCTGCACTGCGGCTCTATCACGAGGCGCTCGGCGTTCCGATCAATTCACTGCCGATGGCCGTTCCGGTGAACCTGCGGGCCGAGGCGGACCCGGCCGGCGGGAATCGTTTCGCCGGCGTGAACCTGGCTGCCCCGATCGGCGTCGCCGACCCTGTGTTGCGTATCCAAAAGATCCGCAAGCAGATGATCCAGCGCCGCGAAGAGGCGGCAATCGACATGATTGGCGCCATCGCGCCGGTACTCGCCCTGCTGCCCGTTGCGGCGCTCGAGGCGGTGAGCGGCTCGGTGATCGCCTCCGACGTCCAAGCCAGCAATGTGCCGAATTATCCGGGAGATACCTACATTGCCGGAGCAAAGGTGTTGCGGCAGTATGGAATCGGTCCGCTACCGGGCGTCGCGATGATGGTCGTGCTGATCTCCCGCGGCGGTCATGCGACCGTCACCGCCCGCTACGACCGAGCGGCCGTCGCCCATCCCGACCCCTTCGCGCAGTGTCTGCGGCGAGGTTTCGACGAAGTGCTCGCCCTTGCCGGGGACCCCAAGCCCCGGGTGGTGCCTGCGTCTTTTCCCGACCATCCGGAAGAAACCCAACCTGTGAACGGATCGGTGGCCTACTCATGAGCGACAAGAACAGCGCCGGGTCCCGGGGACCGCGGCTACCGGGTTCGGTGGCCGAGGTCAAGGCTAGCCCGCCCGGACCGAAGATCGGAGCCTTCTTCGACCTCGACGGCACGTTGGTCGCGGGGTTCACCGCGGTGATCCTCACCCGCGAACGGCTCCGCAACCGCGATATGGGCGTGGGCGAGCTGATCTCCATGATCGCCGCCGGACTCAACCACCAACTGGGATTCATGGAGTTCGAGCAACTCATCGGTAAAGCCACCGAGGCGTTGCGTGGCCGACCTCTCAGCGACCTGCAGCAGATCGGTGAGCGTCTGTTCGCCGAGAAGATTGAAAAGCGGATCTATCCCGAGATGCGCGATCTGGTGAACGCGCACATGGAGCGCGGACACACTGTGGTGCTCAGTTCGTCGGCGCTGACGATTCAAGTGGAACCGGTGGCCCGGTACCTCGGCATCCCCAACACGGTGACCAACCGATTCGAGGTCGACGACGACGGCGTACTCACCGGCAAGGTGATTCAGCCCATCATTTGGGGCGCGGGTAAGGCGGATGCGGTGCAGGAGTTCGCCGCTGACCACGATATTGACCTTCAGGACAGCTACTTCTACGCCGACGGCAACGAGGACGTCGCTCTGATGTACCTGGTGGGCAATCCGCGGCCGACGAATCCCGGAGACAAGATGGCTGAGGTGGCACGCAAACGCGGCTGGCCGATCCTGGAGTTCAAGAGCAGGGGCAGCGGCGGGCTGCTGGGTCAGGTGCGCAGCCTGCTCGGTGTGGGATCGGTGGTGCCTGCGGCCTACTCGGCGATCGGTTGGGGCTTGCTGACCGGTAGTCGGCGTCGCGGTATCAACGTGTTCACCACAGCCTTCCCGCAATTGCTGTTGGCTATCAATGGCGTCGATCTCAATGTGATGGGCGAGGAGAACCTCAAGAAGAAGCGCCCAGCTGTCTTCATCTTCAACCACCGCAACAACTTTGACCCGGTGATCGTGGGGGCACTGGTCAAGGACAACTGGACCGGCGTCGGCAAGAAGGAACTCCAGAACGATCCCGTTATGGGCACGTTGGGCAAGTTGGTCGACACGGTGTTCATCGATCGTGAGGACCCCAAGGCCGCGGTTGAATCGTTGAAGCAGGCTGAGGAACTCGCTAGAAAAGGCCTGTCGGTGGTGATCGCGCCGGAGGGCACTCGACTCGACACCAGGTCGGTCGGGCCCTTCAAGAAAGGACCGTTCCGGCTGGCGATGTCGGCCGGCGTTCCGATCGTGCCGATCGTGATCCGCAACGCCGAGGTGGTCTCCGCCAGGGACTCCTCAACCCTGCATCCGGGAACTGTAGATATCGTCGTCTACCCGCCGATTTCACTCGACGATTGGACACTCGACGATCTTGTCGACCGGATCGCCGAGGTCCGCCAACTCTACGTCGACACCCTCGAGAATTGGCCGATCGGTAAGGTGCCCGAGTCTGATCTCTACGCCGGAAGGGCGCCCGCTAAGAAGGCGCCCGCTAAGAAGGCTCCCGCCAAGAAGG
>Ga0114959_10001211_pt1 | contig 23141 bp, 22 predicted proteins | sample C_130625_EF_Meta_FD_87317 | JGI IMG/M metagenome (GOLD analysis project Ga0114959, IMG submission 87317) | Freshwater microbial communities from Lake Croche, Canada to study carbon cycling - C_130625_EF_MetaG | ecosystem: Environmental > Aquatic > Freshwater > Lake | place: Lake Croche, Canada... | reverse complement strand
TTTTCAATAATTGGGTTACCATCGGCATCATGGAATCCGTCAATTCTTTTATTCGGATCTGGTTCCTTCATATGTTCCATTTGATATTTTAGGTAATCTAACTCATATCGATCATCATCTCCAACATTACCTCGAATATTGTCGTTAGGACTAGTTTGAGGTTGTTGTTCTTTCTTTTGAGGTTGTTGTTCTTTCTTTCCAAACCTTTGGAAGAAATTTGAAAAATAATTTGGCATGTTTCAATATTTTTTTTAAGATTTTGTTTTGATTTGAAAAAATAATGCGAAAAAGATTTTTGAGGTTTTTTAATAAGACAAGAAAAAAATATAACCCATTTTTTTTCCAATGTATGATTTTACTTCCCGACTCAATTCTGCTGGTAAGCCCTCCCTATTGGGAACTTTGCTAAGAAAACTCGTATGGATTTTCGCTTTGCGAGATTCAGAATCTTCTTCATGTTCATCAAACGAATGTTTACTCATTTTTTAGCTAAGAATTTGTCCAAAAGGATGGCACGGCTCTTAGGTTTTTTTCTTTGTCTTTTGTTATACCAAAATAAAAAAAAGGATTCTGTTTCGCGTAAAACCTTCGCGTCCAGTCCCACACCAAAGAAAAAAGAAATGCAAAACAATCACGGATTCATTCACGAATCCATTCGCGGATTTATTCGCGGAGGGCATTTTATAGATCATCATCTCATAGGATACATGGTCCAGTTACAAGACTTAAGTGGGAATCGTGTAGGCGGACCAAGATATATAATTGATCAAGCTCAAGATCCAGACATGAAATTTCTTACTTTAACAGGTTCTCATCCTGAACCTGAAAGTGAAAAGCGGAGAGAAGGAGATGGAGATAACCAAATTGAACTGGTTCAAAATAATGATAATGAATTGTCACGTGAGTGGACGGACCGTGATAGCTCAATGCACGATCGGAAGCAATATCTTTTGCGAGTCTTGCCATTCGATGTTCCGCCAGAGGTAAGGGGACCCGACGGGGGAGGCAGGCCACGAACCCCCCAAAGATGCAAAAGGTTCCGAACCCCACAAAGATGCAAAAGACGCAAAAGGTCCAGAAGATGCAAAAGGTCCCGAAACCCCCGAAGGTAGACACCCCCCCCCCAATCCCCCTTTCCACCGAATCCCACGAGATCGACCGCCTCATATTTGTTTACTCTATTAAACATACTAAACATACTCAACAAAAATAAAGATCATGCTTTTATGGTATTTTGATATTTTGATTTCAAAATAATAACGCGAAAAATATTTTTGAGTTTTTTAAAATAAGACTACTAAAGAAATCATGTTCATCTGTTTTTGAAACATTGAGAGCATCGAGAAAAATCACCATGGGTAGATATAAGAGTTTTACATTTTCCTTGCTTGGCACGACAATGAATCAAGACGCGATTTCGCTTGAATCGATTTGCCCCATCTGACCTCTTTTTGCAACGAAAACATCGAAGATAAAACTCGTCCTTGTCGGTGGGATTGTCGCAATCAAAACAGAAACCTTGTACAAAAGCCGAATCATCCACGGCTATTTGGACTTGTCGAATTCTCACTTCTTCCTCCTCCTCTTCATCCTCCTCTTCATCCTCCTCCTCATCCTCCGCTTCATCCTCTTCTTCATCCTCCTCTTCATCCTCCTCCTCCTCCTCCGCTTCTTGCTCCTCCTCGTCATCAACTTCAACATGACTAAATCTTACACGAAATCCATAGTTACGACTTCGCGTACGGATCGTGAAAGGTACCGATGGAATAGAAGAGCATTTTTGTAGAGCCCTTTTCGCCGATTTCACAGCAACCTTTTTGTGAGGCAATCTACAACCAGTAAAGGTTGAAGGAAGAGTGATATTGGCCGCTTTCGCTCTAGATCGAGTAAGTATCATTGTCCCAATCTTCAACCAAAAGGATTCTCAAAAAGGATAATTTTTTTAAAAAATGAAAACATTCGAAAAAGACATTCCTAAAAGGTTTACAACTAAAAAATAATTTTTCTTCAAATTTCTCTATTTTGGTTCATTTTTATTTTTCAAAGTGCTGGGAATAATTAATTCATAGTCGAAGACCACAATGCCATGTTTTGATTGCCTAAATTTGGAGAAGAGACATACCATCGATCCCGCCCTTGAATAGAAAACCAATACTGATCCAATGCGAAAGAACTAGTCTTTTTTTTCCCTCCTGCTTGGCCCTCTGACGTAGTTTGAATCCACTCCTCGACATCTTTGCTCAATAGTTTGCGACCTTCTTCGATATTGGCAATAAGAGTGTCAAGATAGGAAGGATTGATCATATATCCCGCTGCCGTCGTTCCATAAACAAGTTGTTGAAAGAGAGATGCTGCACTTATTGGAGAAATTTCCCATTGTGTATCTTTGGTTTCCTTCCAATAAACAGACAGCATAAAAACGTCCCATCCCCCATTGTCGCGGGCATTTGCCAAAAATGTATCGAGAACATACAAAACCTTTTCTTTGGGGAAAGAAAACTCAAAATCATCTTCAAAAATAATAAATGGACGTCTCCACCCTCTCCTTTTAGCTTCTTTCAGAGCGACTATATGACTATCGGTACATCCCAGATGTCCGCATCTATCGTTCGGAATCGAATCCACCCTATGAACAAGATCAGAAGGCATACGCATTTTGTCAAGTAATTCCTTTCGGATATGCTGATTGCGGTCAGGGCGATTGGACAAATTCACGTAAAACACCCCATCGATATATTGTTCAAACGATCGCCCCAAAAGTCGATTCATAGTCTTTGCCAATTTCGTTTTGCTCATTTCGGGATTGAAATTTTGTTGAATCCATGCAACAGTATTAAATTGTTTGTTAATTTGAGAGGCGCGAAGAAAGCGATTGATACACGGTTCCATAGGTTCGTCGCAGAAAAAAAGCAACCCTGTTTGAGGAGTGATATATTTCCAGCCTCCTAGAATGGACTCATTTAAAAGTACGGGAAGACCCAAAGCAAGAGCTTCAATAACGATTCTTGGACTGGCATCGTATCGCGAAAAGTTGATCAAGTGTCGACATTCATTCATTCGCCGCGTAAATTCATTCCATGGCAAATGTCCCGTGAACTCGATTAGGTTCGAAAATCCATCGATCCTGCTTCCTCCCCCCACAAGAATTTTCAAGTTCATTACATCGGCCATAAAATTTAACCATCGAAGCGCAATGTCAACTCCACGTATCCATCGATTCCAATCGCCGTCAGGGAGGCTGCAAAAGAAATCGTATCGTTTTGACACCGTTCCTTGTTGTTGAAGAAGTCCCGCTAAACAATTGTAGTGATCGCTATCGCTATGGAGAATGGCTGGCATGTTTGCAGGCAAAAAGTTTTGCGGATCTTTGAAGCAATGACACCAAAGCAAAACTTGGTCACCAAATCGTTTGAGAAACGGACCCGACATCCCACCTCCAATTTGGTTTTCATGGTCCGTTCTTACGCATGGATAGTCGAAAGGATTTTTCAAAAGTTGGGGGAAGTTCTGGTAGGCCGACAAACCAATCAATTTCTTTTTGGATGGACCATCGATCAATTGTTGAATAACATCCAACTCAGCCACTTCTGAGCGCACAACAACAAAATCGGTTTCTGCTCCATTCTCGTCCACAAGGTATTGAAGTCCCCAAATATTGTTGATGTTGCGACCAAAGGTTAATTTTCGAAATGGATTAGGCACAGGAAAAAGAGCCATATTCACGCTTTCAACAAACCCGTGCAAACACAAAACAGGAGATGAAGAGGAAAATGCAGGAGAGAGCGAGAGCGAGAGCGAGAGATAGAGAAAGAGCGAGCGAGAGAGGGAGAGAGAGATATTACTCTTAGAAATAACTTTAAATTCCGACCTAACGTTCAAATTATATTTGAGCTAAATTTTTGGTTGATCCGCTGGGATATTTGCGCCGAATATGCGGCAACGCGATCATGGCTTGATTAATATTTGTGCATAAATGATTTAAATAGGGAGATGGAGGCACGTCAGAAGCAGAGACAGGATTGCAAATAGTCGTTGAGACCGTTCCATTCGCTTGACCAAGCTTCGTCAAAACACCATTACAAATGTTTTCGTGAATACAGGATTTCAACTGGCCACCCGAAGCGATTATGGCTTCAAACTGGGAATTGGTTACCCCTTGTTCGGCCAACGCGATGGCCACCAAGGCTGCAGGGGAAATAGGAAGAATTTGATTCTTTGATCGAGAAGACGACGGATTGGAAGATGGTAGTACAGACGGAGCAGGCGCGGGAGCGGGGGCGGGGGCGGGGGCATTCGTGGAAGTCCCTGTGACCGATGCCACCAATGGACCTCCAGGGTAATAGACAGCCGATGGCAATGCTGCAGGAGGCACAGGAGGTCGAATATTGCAAGAATTGGCAATATTGGTCAGGGCAAGGGTAGGATCGATCAGAGTTGTAAAATTCCCCGAGCCCTTGAATATGCCAATCTTTTGATAATTTGTCTGATGTAAGTTACTGGTATTGGGATTGGTGTGGCCTTTTGACGAATTGGAAGCGAACGTTTTCTTCCCTTGATTGGTTCGTCCTCTCGCCACGTTCACATAGTGTTTCACGCGTGAGGCATCGCTATTATTATTGTCTTTGTAGCTCAGCACGATTGCCTTGGCGTTCATTTGCTCTTGTAATGTCGGTAATTGGGTCAGCATGACATTTTGGAAACGAGACCATGTTCTTGGAGTTGTTGGATAGTAAGTATCTTTCGAATGTTTTTTTGCGTCTTTATAAGCACAAGCGTCGGCATAGAAAGCAGTCTTCATGGTTTTCGAGGATGATAAAAATGCAGACGGAAGAAAGGAAATTGTTCTCTTCCCCTGTCCCCAGAAGAAAATAAACAACCAATTTTTACAAGCGAGTGGGATTGTAACCATCTCCTTGTCCACCAAAATACCAACGCAGAGACAAATAATTCAAAATATTGTACGAATTGAATGTCTGGGAAATGGCGTTCATGGCTGCATCAGCATTGCTCGTATTCGGTCCACTCCGTAGTAAGTCAAAAATTTCCTTGGTCCCCAATGCATAATTATAATACCATAGGTTGGAAAGGTTTCCTAAAAACCCATTGTTCAACCCAATGTATACGTCGCCATAATTTTGCTTTGGCAATCCTTTCAATTCCATACTTTTGGTGACAACGCCGTTGATAAATACATCAAACTGCCGATTGGTGCAACGCAAAATAAGATGAAACCATTTGTTCAAAGGAATCTCGTCGATTTCGACATGCTCATTAATGCTTTCATAGGTATTCATCACAATATAAAGACGATTGGTATCGGGAGCAATATAAACTCCAGGAGCATTTATCATGTAAGGAAGACTGGCACTGGCCGTAGAAATGGCATTGGCCAAGGATGGGGTCGCCCCCGCATTCGTTGAGGTTTGATCTCCTTTGCTAAACACGTGACAATATTGCCCTTTGTTCAGACTAAGCGTTCCGTTGTCAAAATAAAGCCACACGGCCCAGGTGAATTCAACGCCCCCCGATTGATTTTGCGAACGGTAGACGGTCTTGGCATTTTTTATGTTGGGGTCTTGAGGAATGGTAATAGATCCGTTGCTACCGCTTACCATTCCAAGGATAAGTTTGTTGCAACTGGGAGTAATAAAACTACTGACCAAATTGGTTCCGACTTGAAGCAAAACAATAAAGGCCACCACGATAAAGATGACAAACCCTGCTTTGGCGAAATTCGAATTGCTGTTGGAGAAGGCGCCCGATGTAGACGACGCCGCACTCGTTGCCGCATTGGAAACTTCATTGGCGGCATTTGTTGCCGACTCCGACGCTTTGTTCGCCATATCGGTAATCCCCTCCGTCATTTTCGAGAGATCTGGCAAATCATAGGATGATGACGGCTCTTTAAACTGTTTTACGTATTCGCCTTCTTCCATTTAGTTCCCTTGTCAAATATTTATTGGTTTCAGAAAATGGTGAATAAGAAAGGATTCGATGAAACTATATATTTATGGTTTTTTTTAAAAAGGGTACTTCTTTTGTTCCTGTTGCTTCCGAAAAAAAAAGAACCTTCTCTCCCATTTTTTTTTCATTTATTTTGTTTTTCAAAACGTTTTTTAGATAGTGACGCTTTTGGTTGGTGTTCCGTTTTGCAAGAGAGAAACACTCAATTGGGTTTGTCCGAACATATTGGAAAAGAATCCGCCTCCATAACCAGCTTTGTAAATGGTCCATGCTTGTTGTGGGTTGGTTGCGTTCGGAAAGTATTGAACCTTGGAAGTCCATCCGTCGAAACCTCCGCAAGGAGTGATGTACAAGTTTTCGTTCGCGGAGACAATAGCCGTCCCAGGCAAAACAGTGGTTTTTGCGAGCTTCCCGTCCAGATATATATCGAGAGTTCTTCCATAGACACTCATCAGCAAATTCACCCATTTTTGAATCGGTACATTGGTGAGAAGAGTATTGTCCACGGTTGGTGTAGCATCGGTCCCGTTGTTCACCGTGAGACTTATTTCTAAATCATTCGTATAAGGAACAATCACGATTAACGGACACGGTGACGATTGCTTCATGGTCGAGTAACCAGGACAGCTCCCTGTTGCGGACGTCGCATTGCCCATATTGGTTGGAGTGAGACGAGCCATCAAAACTTTGTGCCGATTGTAATTATAATTCAGACCATTTATGTAGAACCACATGGAAAATGTAAAATTTGCGGCCTGAGGGTTGCTCAATGCCGAAGACTGAATCGTTTGCATGCTCGTCCCCTGGGAAAGAGAACTTAAAGGAGTATTTCCCTTGGTGAGAAAATAGATGACGACGGCAACGATAATAATGACAAGGACGAGGATAACGATAGACGCTTGCATTTTGGGGAGGGTGCGGAGAAGGAAAAGGAGAAGGAGAAGGAGAAGATGAAGAAGGTGGGATTTAAAAAAAAATAGAAATCTAAGGGTGTATTTTTTTTCCTTCTTGGCTTTGCAACATCCGAGTAAAAAAATTATACATCAACGCCCCCTTCGTCGCCAGTTGAATTTCGGAGTGAAATCGGTGGGGTCATGGACGGAGGCCGCTTCATCTGATCGTACCATTCGTAGGGCAGATAATTGCTGAAATGCCATGGCAAAAAGGTATCTTCAATCCATTTCCGAATCTCTTTCAATCCAATATCAATGTTCGACATATTCACCTCCTCTATGTCTTTATTCACGGAATTTTCAATTTCCGAAAGCGTCACTTGGTTGCAAACAAAATCATCAAAAAGATTTCCCAAATCCTTATTCACATCGTTTTCTATCTTGTTGATATTTTTGGCTAAATTTTCGCTGCCCATGGCCATGTTTTCGCTCAGTTCGATAGGAGGGACTTCATTTTTCAACCAGTCATATTTGTTGCGAATTTGGTTCAACGTCAAAGGATGATCATAAAAGAGAAAGTTGCAAACACTTCCTGCGAGACCATTGTCTTGGCCCACGACAACCGTCTTGAATTTGTTGACCGATATGATGACATTGGGTTCCGTGTGCAAAAGTTCTCCATTCAGGAAAATATCGACCGTGCCTCCGTCCATCTGATAAACAATATTGTTCCATCTTTGCAGTGGCAGGTCCCCATACCGATAAATTTCTTGATACCCTTCCGCATCGATTTTCTTGGAGAAGGTTTCTTGGTCGTCCGTCGTTACCTTGGTCGTGGTTTTTTCTCCTTCCGACCCCTCATTATACCGATAATATGTTTTGAATGTCGTGATATTGGACGACGGATTGTACACAATCTGCGGAATGCCCGCGAGATCGATGACAAGGAAATCACGATCCGTGCTAGTCGGCTGCACATCTAAAAACACCCAAAAGGAAATGCTGTAATTGTAGGTTATTTCCGACATCGAAGAATTCACCCCTGCCAAATACGGATTCTTTGCCGCGGCGGCGGTAAGAAAACTAATGTCGCTGGCGTTTGTGGTCTCCACCAAGGGATGAGGCACCATCACCAGGACGGTACCCCCTCGCATGAGATCCGTGATTCGCGGAACAAGGAATTGGACGACGACCAGTGCCCCAATGATAGAGGCCAACAAATAAAAAACTGTATAACGAGTAAATTGCACTTCGTCCAAAGCCCCGTTACCCAATCCCCAGGCCTTGCGGAGAACAAACAAAATGCCGCATGGAATCAAAAAGACAATTTGCACAAAAAGTCGGTAATAGAGATTTTTTTGAATAAAGTCATTGTTCAAGAGGACCTGAGCGATCATAGACAAGAAACAAAGGAAAATGAGGACGGAAATCACAATCGAGAGGGTAGCCCCTGGTTTTTTAGAGGCAGACATGGAGCCAAGATTTTGCGCCCAGTTGATAAGAAACGAAAACGTCGTGATTCCCGCCACTAACAAGGCCAACCGATAAAGCATGGTTTTCCAATAGGTGGCGTTGGGGGTCGTCTCATCAAAGCTGCTGTCGGAGCGAAACAACTTGTAAACAAAGACAACAGACCACCAAACACCAAGGAAAATGACCCATGTCAGTCCCCATCCTGTCAAGGGAGAACGAGGATTTTTGGGGTTTCGAAAATGAATTATGGTGATGATAAAACAAAAGGTGACGAACGCAATGATTCCAAAGAGAGACGCCCCACGAAATCCCTGAAATATTTTTGTTTTGGTGTTGGATGTGTGAACGGCCGCATCTTCTCTCACACTGTCTTCCTGGGCCTGTTTTTCCTTTTCTTCTCTTACGGCCTCTGCGCCCTTGGCATAGGCCGCCTGAAGAGCTTTGGCTCGACGCTGTTTTTCCTGATTGTCGGATTTTTCCCACTCGATGGGGTTTTTCATTTTCTTTTCTTCCGATATAGAGGCATCTCGAATGGCATTTTTGTCCAGCGACGGCGCCATGATCTTGGGACTGCTCATGACCAAAAGCAAAAAGACAAACGAAGATATCATGAATCCGAATAAGGATACCCATTTTACGATCGTTGCGTCTCGAAATAATTGGTGGTGAAAGGATTGCACATAACAGGGAATACGAGATGGATGGTTCATATAAATCGATATAAAAAGCGCTAGGACAAAGAGGAGCAGAAGATATTTTACGCGAACATCATTGAAGGAGATGGCTGTAAATTGGGGATTCGCCACATCAATTTTGGGAGAATCAAGGAAACAGTAGAGAAACAAACGGATCCCATAAAGAAAGGTGATGGGGAAAAATATGTAATCATACACGTTTTGCTTCCACGCGATGGGGAAAATGGAAAAGAGACTGGTGGTAAGCGGGTTGCTGGCGTAAATGGCATACAAAAAGAGAGTGTAGAAAATTACCCAGAAAAGGGAACCAAAAATGGTGACGATATTTTTCCATTTGTGTTCGCGGATATTTACAGCATGAACAATGGCGACGATGAAACCGAGGATGGCGATAAATATCCACCCCAGAGAGGTCATTTTTTGAAAGAGGATAGAAATGAAAAAACTCAATGCTCCAAAAAGAAAGGCAATATTGACACAGCAGACCCAAAATCCAGCTCCTCTCCACCAAGTCATCGTATCATGATTGATGTTAAGAACGGTCAACCAAAACGATGCCAGATATTGAAAAATCATCAAGAAAAGAAATAGAGGGATACAAAACACAAACGTGGTCCATATTCGCATCTGCATGTACAAGACCACGACAAGAAGGATCCACAACATAATTGCCAATGCGGTCATCAAAGAAAACCAACCCAAAAGACTGCCGAGTGTGGTGTTGTGTGGTAACACGGCGCGACCGCTTCCATCGTCTTCTCCTGGCTCTCCTTCGGATTCACGTTCTCGTTCTCGGAACGACGCTTCGGCTTGGCTAAGATAGTTTCCCACTGTAGGTGTGAAATATTCATCTTGCAATCCCATCGCCAACGATTTGTCTTCCATGGTGGAGATAGGCATCAACATATATATGCATACAACGACAAGGACCATGAAGGCCGACATGATGGGAAAATTAAACTTATCCATGGATGAAGGTTCTGAAATCGTTGTGGACAAGGCATCGGGCTCTTGCGAGCAGTAAGCCAGCAGCAGTATGGAAAAAAGAATAATGGGAAGATAAGTACGGAATTTGTTACGGTCTACGTTCTGGAACCATTTCCAGGTCTTGTGGTAAGATCTTTCATGAAGCGCATTGCGCGCTGTCTGGAAAACGGATTCTTCTCTATAATGATTGTCTTCGTGAAATTTGACATCAATTTGATGGCAATCTGAGTTTTTTGAAGTGGGTGCTTCGCAGCTATTTTCATCTATGTGCAATTTTGCGGGAGGAGTCTCTGCTGCCGTGGAATCGCTCATTTTTTCCCCTTGATTCCCCCTTGATATGATTTATCTTTTTACGCTTAGATCAAAATTTGATTTCTTTCTTACCGTTGACCTTTTTAGGAAAAGCAAAACAAAAAAGAAATCATATAAACGGAAAAAAACAAAAAACAAAATAAACAAAAAAAAACAAAAAAAAACAAAAAAAACAAAAAAAACAAAAAAATTAAAAGTTTTCCATGGCAGTTTTGCGTCCATGGCATTCTCGGCAGAGAGCAACAAGATTACTGACATCATTGGTTCCTCCTTGGTCGAGACGACGTTTATGGTCGACTTCAAACCACGCATTCAACATCTGATTGCAGGATCCACAAGCCCAGTTTTGATTGGCGGCTACAAACTTCTTTTTGGTTTCGCTAACAGATCGTTTGTTTCCTCGGGTAGGATTGAGAACTCGTTTGTCGAGAACGGCTTGGCTTTTTGGGGATGTCGTAGATTCGGGCAACGGAGGAAGATTGTCTGTACCTCTCACCGCATCGCCAACACTCGTCAAATAGCTTTGAAATTCCTGCATAAAATGAGATCCTCCTAGTCTGTCTGTGTCTTCCGTATCGTCCCTTTCCCCACGACTTTTGCGGGGATGAGTGAAATCTAAAACAGGCGACCATTGATCCATATTTGCTCTTTCAATCGGCAAATGCTTGACAAGATTGTTTGCATGAAACAGGACTCTTCTTGTTTGAACTGGATCGCGCTTCAACATCAAATAAAGAGAAAATCCTAACAATAAAAAGAAGGCGATTTGCAAATATTTTTTGTTTTGCCAAAACAAAGTTTCTAGATGGCCATTGTAATAAATGTTGACAACTATCAAAATAGTGCCGAGAAAAATAATCGTTTCCATTTTCATTCTTTTGTTCGATCAGAGAGTGGGGAGGGAGGGGGGGGGGCGAGGGGGGAAGGGGGGAGCGGGCGAGATGAATCAAAAAAAGAATTCAATCTAATGTAAAAAATAAATGACGAATATAAACTATTTTTTTTTATTTTGGATAACCAATTCTCCATTCAGATTCTTCTTTGCCCCACCCCCCTCCCCTTCCCCTTCGGATTCTCTTTTTTTTATTGATCTTTTGAGATGGAATGGTACATGATCGCCATCGTAGCCATTGTTGCCATCTTGGCATTAATGATTTTTAATCGCGTTCTTTCTGAATTTTTTAACATCAAGCTGAGTTCCTCTATCGGATTGGGAAATTGGGGCGGCAGTCCCGTCTTGCAAGGAAATATTCAAGCCGATGTTCAAAACGATGTTGTTGATCAATCCATGAATCAAAACGTAGTCCCCGAAATCAAATACAAAAAGCAAGTCTTTAATATCCCAGACAATCGATACTCTTATGATAATGCTGCAGCCGTCTGCAAAGCTTATGGTGCTCGTCTGGCCAATTACGACGAATTAGAAAACGCCTATAATGACGGTGCTGAATGGTGCAGTTACGGATGGTCCGAGGGGCAGATGGCCTATTATCCGACCCAAAAAAAGACGTTTGCCGACTTACAAAAGATCAAGGGGCATGAAAACGATTGTGGACGACCAGGTATCAACGGAGGCTACATTGCTAATCCCAATGTCCGTTTTGGTGTCAATTGTTATGGCTATAAGCCAGAGATTACGACAAAGGAAGAACAAATGATGGCGACCGAACCTTATTATCCAATGAGTGACGAAGATCTAATGATGCAGGCCAGGGTCGATTATTATAAATCCATACTGCCCTCCATTTTGGTCTCCCCGTTTAATCAAAAATTGTGGACGAAATTAACTTGAGAAAAAAAAATCATCGTTCCCGCGATAATCCGCGTTCCGTGATTAAGCGAATAGCAATCTCATGCAAAACGAGCAATTTAGGTGCAATATTATTAATTTGCTCGAGAACTTGCTGTGCGGGAATGGGAGTCTCCGATAATGTCCTGTCGGGGGTAGTAGAAGGGAGGCGCAATCTGCTGACGGGTCTTTGCGTGATCGCTGACGACGAATCTTCCCTCTCCTCTAATGGCAAGCGAAGAGAAGTTCTGATGTTTTTCTCAGCAGACTCTTTGAATCGTTTGACCGCCAAGACGGGAGGGAGCAATTTTCTACGCACAGTTAGAAAAGTATCGACGTTGTTGTCGATAAATTGAACTGTATCATGAATTTTAGAGACAACTATGTGAATAATATCGTCCTTACCAAAATAGCCCTTGACAATGGGAAGAGCTTTCAAAAAATCTTGATTCGAAAAAGTGTAATAATCAATCAGATTGATGAGATCGTCAACCATTACTCCCGTCCTTGGCGATCCCACTAGCTTGCCTACAATACGACCAACAATCTCTTGAGTTTTAATGAACCTAATTACATGGGCAACTGCATAACTGGAATTAGGCTTGTGCTGACTGCTTATTCCCAGAGCATCAAAATACTTGGGTAAACCGTGTCGCTGGACCATTTGCCCATCGAGTCCAAACAATGAATGCGCTATCCCTCCTGAGAATCCAGTGAAGAATGGTATATGCCGATACACGTTTCCGAAATCCTTTAATGTACTTGTCTTTGGTCTTTTGGACGGCGTATCGATCGATGAGAAAGTATTATTGGAGTTGAAAAAAGACCAAACAAGAGCTCCCGTCATTCCTAGCGTCTCCAGTATTTCATATCTATTGTCATGAATAAAGGCACCTGTAGAAACAACGGATCGAGTGGAATTCGAGACGCCCTCTAAGATATGCAAAATTTTCGATCGCTGCCGTTGAAAGGTTCGAGCGATATCCATGCTCACCTGTTGAAGTGGAGTTTCTTCCCTGTCGGTAGTCATCATCGACAGCATTGGTGCTGGAGAAGAGCCGTCACTAGGAAACGGCATACTCGTCTGCGTCACTGGACGGAAACTGTTGACAAAATTGATAATGAGAAGTACGAGGAGCCATATTGCTCCTTTGCCTCCCCCACCTACCTGGCGGCGACCTCGGGTCTTTCCTCCACGACCTCCACTTCTTCTTCCTTTTCCTTCTTTCCGACTAGCACGTTGGTTTCTTCTTCGTCGTGTTCCTCTTCCTCTTCCTCCTCCTCCGAATTGAGATTCATTTGCTGTAGTATCCAAAAATCTGCTCAAATAGTAATAAAATTCTTGAAGATTGGATTCATAGTCCCCTTCTTGCAAAGACCAGTTGACTACCATGACATTGACCAATAGATGCATCATATTTTTGGCGGCCAAGAGACCTCTTAATGGATCCGTCTCAAAACATTCGGTCAATTTACTCATCATATGCCAATTCAAATTGGATTCAATAAACTCGGTAGTAACGCTACCCATTCCGTATTTGGGAAACTCAACGGAGATGGCATGAGCAAGCTCTTGTGTTTCCCATGACATTTATTTTTTTTTCAAAACTTTTGCCTGAATTTTGTTTAATAAAATTTCAAATATCAAAATTTTGTGTTTTGTCGAATTATTTTTACTTAATTACTGAAGAAAAGTTTTTGAAACTCGTGGGAAAATGCCATTTTTTCATTTTTGAAACTCCATGGGTTCCGTTCCGCGTAAAATTGAAAGTATCAAAATTGATTCAACGACCTCAAAAAGACAATTTAGAGGAAGATTTCACTTTCAAGGATTATTTTTCTCCCTCCTTCCTCCTCCCTCCTTCCTCCTTCCTCCTTCCTCCTTCCTCCTCCCTCCTTCCTCCTCCCTCCTTCCTCCTCCCTCCTTCCTCCTTCCTCCTCCCTCCTCCCTCCTTCCTCCTCCCTCCTCCCCCTACAATCTTCCAAATGGCCACGGTTCTTTACTACAGCAATTATTGCGAACATTCCAAGAAACTTCTTCATCAAGTTGCCAAATCGACAGTGAAAAATGATATTCACTTTGTATGCATTGACAATCGATACACGACAAAAGAAGGGAAAACCATGATTCTTTTGGAAAACGGACAACAGATCTTATTGCCCGAAGTCGTTGTTCGAGTTCCTGCGCTCATGCTTCTGAATGAAGGATTCCGAGTAGTTTATGGCGAAGAAATATACGGCTATCTGCGCCCTCGTCAAGAAGCAGTTCAACGACAAGCGACGCAACAAAATATGGAGCCCAACGCCTTTTCGTTTGGATTATCGGGAGGAGCGGGAAGCGTTTACGGAATCGTGAGCGACCAGTTTAGCTTTTTGGACCAAAATGCAGAGGAACTCAATGCGCAAGGAAATGGCGGGATGCGCCAAATGCATAGCTACGTCCCTACTCATTATATTGATCAAATCAGTAACACGCCCGACGAAAACAACCCCGACTTCAAAAAGGTGGCTGGGAAATTATCGCAAGATCTAACAGTGGAAAAATTGCAAGAGATGCGGGAACAAGAAATGGCCAGCATCGCCCATCAGACTGTGGCGCGTCGAGGAACATAAAGAAAAAACAATTTGAAGAAATGCAGACAAAGATAGACCATTTTTACCTCGCCCGAATTTCGACAATTTCCGATTCCAAAAACAAAACATATTGATTCCATTTTTCCGTTTATTTTTTCTCCCCCATGGCAAAATCTTCTATTTTAGCGGGTTTCAATAACCATTTCGACGAATTTATGGAAGATTTGCTTCGGATTTTCCCCGACGATGTCGATATTTTGAGCAGTCAGCAAAAATTCAAAATGTTAAGAAAAGCAAACCCAAAACTTTTGATTGGAATCTGGTATCAATATGTCGTGGAAAAATACAAGGATAAGATTGATGAGGGAGACATTCATTTTTTCATGGACAAAGATTATACGCTAGACTTGACGAACATCGACAATCCTGACAAAGTGATTGAAGGAATCGACCGCCTACGAGATCCAATCAAACGAATGGGAGATTCGGATCGTGCCAAAACGATGAAATATTTGCAAAATCTCAAAAAATTGGCAGAGATGTATTTTGAAGGGCGGCGAGAATAAGTTCAAATTACTCATTTAAAGGTGGATGAATCATGCATAGGTACATTTTTTTTCTTCATTACTCTCTTTCTCTAGTTCCTCTCATTTTTTTTACTTTTTCGTTTTTCGTTTTTCGTTTTTCGTTTTTCGTTTTTCGTTTTTCGTTTTTCGTTTTTCGTTTTTCATTCATTCCATGAGTGAATTCGATTTAGAATGGGAAGATGTTGGGGTCGAAGACTTACAAGTCGACATGCATGATTTGGAAGCAGATACCCTCGAATTAGAAACCGAACAGGTGACCGAAATTCCTATTCCTGCAGAGTTTTTCAACATTTTGAAATCCTTTGTCAGCGATATCCAAGAGACCTTTCCCGAGTACAAAATGGTGATATCACAATGGTGGGGGGACATTGAAGAAGAAAGACAAGTAGAAGGGGCGGATTCCCATCTACGGGCATTATTCCAACACTGCGCTTTGGTATTTCCCGATCGATTTATGGAAATTGTTTCTCAAAACGCAGACATGTTTTCCAAAGACAAAACGTACTCAACCGAGTTTTTACCAGGCATTAGTTTCAAATATTTGTGGCATTGCGAAGGTCTAACCGATCCGTCTCGAGAAACTATTTGGAAATATCTAAAAATGATTTTGGTGTGTGTTGTGCAATCAGGAGTTCCCTCAGCATCGTCGACAGAGAATGCCAAGACTTCCGCGGGATTGGACGATCTCTTCCAGAGCCAAGAATTTCAGGAGAAAATGCAGGAAACCATTTTAAGTCTTCAGTCCCTCTTGATATCATCCTCGGCGGCGACCAATACTACAGAATCCCCCAGGGAAGAGGAAGAGAGAGAGCAGACGCAAGAATCGCCCACCCAACCGCCCCCTTCCAACCAGCAAAATGATTCAGAGCTCCCTGAACTTCCCGACCTGTTTGGAGGATTTCTCGACGGCAAATTGGGGGAATTAGCCAAAGAAATCGCTGGAGAAACAAGTCAGCATTTAGAAGCAGACTTGGCGGGTGAAATGGCGGACATACAAGATCCCAGCGATATCATGAAGCGCCTTTTCCAGAAGCCCGACAAACTCATGAATATCATGAAGAGCGTGTCCTCAAAATTAGACGAAAGATTGCGAGATGGCAATGTGGATCAATCCGAACTTATGAATGAGGCAACCAATATTTTAGGAAAGATTCAAAATATGCCTGGCATGGCCAATTTGCAGTCCATGATGAACAAGATGGCAGGATCGGCGGGAGCACCAAGGGAAGCGTCGGGGAAGGGGCAAGAACGTCCACGACCACAAACAGAAACGCATCCCAATGTTTCCCAAAACGATCTTCGTCGACGCATGAAGCAATTGCAAATGTTGGAAAGAATACGGAAAAAAGAGGAAAAGAAGATCGCTGAACAACAGACGTCCGTTCCGTGTGGCTCCATGGCGAATCCTCCTCTTAGCGATGAAGAATTAGTACAAATGTTTCAGGTATCGTCCACTTCTTCAAGCAAAAAGAGTTCTGTGTCTAAAAAAAAATAAAGAATGATTGGTAGAGAAATTTGCTTTTTTTCTGTCGTCATATCTTTTAAAAACCCTTTATCAAAAGAATAAGTGAAAGAATTGGGAAAAAAATGACGGACACCATGCAAAGTTATTTACTTACTGGGGGAGATGTGGGATCGGGAACAAATACAATGAGTATGGCGTTGTCCAAGGGGTTCGCTTATACTAATGGGGCGGGGATTTCCAGCTCTTCTTCTGGGGTCGCGAGCGCAAATGCAGGAGGGGCAGGGGGCAGCACCGCTATTGCCTCGTCCTCTTCAGGAGGGGGTTCGAACCCCATCACTTCATCCTCTTCCCCTCCAGCCTCGCCCCCTTCTTCTTCTTCTTCTCCTTCTTCTCCTCCTCCCCCTCCTTCTTCATCACCCACCCCAGCGCCATCACCGCCACCACCACCGTCATCGACCTCTAGCGTATTTTGGCTGAATAATCCCATCATTTTAGTTCAGCAAATCGACCTGGTCCCCTCGACAACAATGACATATGAACAAAAGATGAATGTTTTGACACGTCTTTTGATTTTGGTCACGCTTTTCGCATTTTTCATCACTATGGAATTCTCGGCTCTCATCTGTGGCCTTTTGTCGCTTATTATAGTTTGCTTTGTTTATTTTTCTTCCACAAGTTGCAAAGAAGGGATGACGTCTCGCAATCAAAAACAACCACCAGGTCAATATTCCGTCAATTCTGAAAATGATATATTCAATGGTTATGTTACCCAGGACTACCAACGCTTTCTTGACAAGCAAATGAAAAAGATTGAACATGAGCAGACAAAAATCTTGAATCCAGCGACATTGCAAACATATATGAAGAAAGACTTTCATCCCAGCGATCGCAAGAATCCTTTAGGGAATGTTTTGATCAATCAAATTAGTGAAACCCCGAATCGAAAAGCCGCCCCTCCCTCCTTCAATCCTCAGGTGGAAGAAACCATCAACAAGAATACCAAACGGATGATTCAGACCCTTAATCCTGGAATCCATTCTACGAACAAGCAGCTATTTGGATCTATGGGGGAAGAATTTGAGTTTGAGCAAAGTCAACGGCAATTTTATGCGACGGCCAACTCAAGAGTAGAAAACAATCAGGCTGCTTTTGCCCATTGGTGTTACGGAGGGATGATTTCTTCCAAAGAAGCGAATCCTTTGGCACTCATGCAAAATAATCCACGGTATAACTTGTATTAAAACATGAAAATTAGAAGAAGAGATGGGAAAATAAATTTCTTTTCCATTTCGTCAAAAAGAGAAAAAAGCAAAACAAAAGTTTTTAAAGGAGAAAAGCAAAAAAAAATCACAATCATTTTTTTATCGATTGCAAAATTGTTTTATTTTTGCTCATGGAAACTCCATACACATTCGATAATCTTAGCCGCATCGGCAATGATAGTACGTACTTGGATCAAGAATCGATTCAGAATATGAATGCATGCAATTATACATTGATGAATTATTTTGCGCAAGACTGTACAATGAGTGGTACTATTCGATTGGCGACATCTCAACCATGCGTCAATTATAGTGGTGTCAGTCGGGTGGGGGAAAGTGGATGTTTGGTGGACGAGGATTCGAAAATGACCATTGGAAGTTATCAGACCAAACCTCCGACAAAAGTAGATTTGTACCAACGACCGTTTGTAACGGTTCCGTACTTGGGACGTGGATCGGTGGATCCTGTGATGGAAGCGCAGCTGCAACAGGGAGAGATGATTACCAATCGACGAAGTATCAATAAGCTGGGGGAGAAGACCTATATGAATTACACGACAACGCCCATGATTCCTAGTGTAAAAGAGCGAATGGGAAATCCTGCATATACGGTAGAGTCTGTTGCTTCAGATGGTTGGGTCCGAGGAGGAGTACCTTCTCGGGATTTAGCGCATGCAGGAAATTGTTAAAAAGAATAACGGCGAGTGAAACGACGACGATAACGTTTGTTTGTACGCGCTCTTGATTTTCGACGTCGGGATTTCCTACGTTTCATTCGCGATCCTCCATGAGGTGGTGGTATTCCACTTCCTGATCCTAACGAAGATGTTGTAACAACTTCTGCAGCGGGTCCTTGGACTGCTGGAGCGGGTCCAGGGACTACTGGGACTACTGGAGCGGGTCCTTGGACTACTGGGGCTACTGGGGGTCCTCCTCCTATAGCTGCTCCTCCTGGGACTCCTCCTCCGATAGCTGCTCCTCCTGGGACTCCTTGTCCTCCTCCTCCTCCTGCTAGTCCTGCTAGTCCTGCTATCAATCGTAGTCCGCCTTCAATATGAAATTGTTGTTGTAAATCTCCAATCCATTGTCTACTAGTCGCAATAAACGTTCCGATTGCACCTCGTATATTAGTGACGACTTGCTGAACAGCATCTATTGTTTCTTGACTTCTGTCTAGACCAGCAGCAATCACGTGTCGACCTCGTTCTGCACCAGCAGCAATCAAGTCTCGACCTCGTTCTGCACCAGTAGCAATCAAGTCTCGACCTCGTTGTGCACCAGCAGCAATCAAGTCTCGACCTCGTTGTGCACCAGCAGCAATCAAGTCTCGACCTCGTTGTGCACCAGCAGCAAACGCGCCTTGACCATCTGCAATACCAGTATGCAGTCGTTCCCGTAATTCGGGGTATCGAGCATATGCTACGTACAAACTTAAAACGCCAATAAGTAAAAATTGGACTATATATAGTCGATAAATATAAGGTAAATCTGAGAAAGTGGGTATTCCTCTCAAAATCCCCATAACTATTTGCCATATCTGGTCCGCAAATCTGTTGCCTCCCGTGATAGCACCCGTCATAACCTCTGTATACAAATTGACTATTTCCTGACGATTTGCATCTATAAACGTATTAAACGATGTCATTTGATTCCCCGCAACAGTGGCAAGTTGACTACCACCTTCTGTAAACGTTATTCTAAGTGTATTCGCTTGTTCGATTAAAAGTTGAAAGAAATCGCCAAGATAGTTACTTGCGCCAGTTGTCGTTGAAATTACAATCATCCTTAACAGATTCGATCCTGCTTGTCTTGCAATATTTGGGTCGATGATGGGATCTTGCTGACTACTTATAGCATCAATTCGCCCTTGAATGCTGATAGATTCAGCATATTCTTGTTGCCTTCGAATATAGTCCTGAAAATATCGATAATTCCTCTCACTTAATTGACTTAAAAAATCGAGTGCTAATTGACGTTCATTATCACCTCGAGCAATTAAGCCTGGTGAGGGAGACGGGGGAACTGGGCCTGTCTCTTCACGCTGGGCAGGAAGACCTCCTGGGTAAGTTCCAAAAAGACTTCTTATATAACTTAAATAACTATCTCTTAAATCTCGTCCTTGCTCAGCTGGTGTGTATGGAGATGATCCTACGGATATCTCGGCTATCGGGTTACTTCCAAAAAGATCTCTGGTGAATCTTCGTCTCCAATCTTGTGCTTGCTGAGCTTGTGTGTATGGAGATGTTCCTACGGATATCTGGGCTCTCGGGTCTGAAACTGAAAAACCCATGCCATCAAATGGTGGAGGAACCTGTCGAACATCATCTATTGGAGTTCCCAACACATCAGTTTGGGTTATGCGAACTGGGTCTGTCTCCTGAGGAGGATCTGGGACTCTCGCTGCAGGCGCGAATGGAAGATTTCTAAACAAACCTTCTGTATAATCTTGTACTTGCTGAGTTATTGGGTATGGACTTGTTTCTTGGGATATCGGGGCTGGTGCTGGTGCTGGAAAACCCAACCCCGAGTTATCAAATGGGTTCTCAATTCTTGGACGCTGAGTCCCACGACGCTGAGTCCCACGAAAATTTGTTGGATTTCCAAACACATCAACATCATAGCTTTCTTCTTTTTCTTCTTCATCAGGAGGTCGTTTGCTCATGTTCTTTTCGATCTTCTATCACAATCAATAAGTTTCAATTCTAATTTAAAAAAAAGACAATAGTTTACCAAAAAAATTATTATCATTAGTCAACAAAATATTTTTACTTGATAACAAATTGTCAAAATATAATTATGAATATGGATCATATTTGCACGTATCAATACTACGACCCTCGACTGAGAGCATATATAGATACGTGGAAATCTTCCGAATCGATTCGTTTGTTTCCAGAATTGGTTAATTCAGCAACCTACAATAAAGCCGATGTTGAGGAATTTGAAGAATTCTCAGATTTTCTCTATCAGCTTGACTTTCTACGATGCTTTTCCCTAGAGGAATTAAATACAATTCAAGTAGACTCAAAAATTTCTTCTTTGTTAGAAGACATCTTCGGATACGGATCGTGTCCAACTATTTTTGATACCCAAGAATTGGATCGATTTGTTCGATGGGTACGAGGGCAACCATTTGAGGAGGACGATAATGAGGATTTGGGGGGAGAAAAAGAAATCATCGAAGAAGAAAAAGACTCTGAGAGAGACCAATTTGGAAATCCACGTCTAAAGTATATGCCGATCAAGTCGGCCATGTTAATGCTGTTTTCTTACGACACACTTTTTTTGGTAATGCAAGCTTTCACCATGATTAAGAATCGAAGAAAGAATCAAGAATCGGTAGACGGAATTTTAGATTGGCTAAAAGGGGAAGTTGACCTTCTTGTGGCAAGGACCAATTCAAGATCACAACCCACCAGGGAAGCCGACCAAGTTGGCTCCAATGCCGAATCCAGCGCCTGAGCGAGTTGTGGATCCAACACTGGGAACAAAAGTATCGAGGATGCTAAAGACAGCCGCGGCCGTCAACGCAAGAAGACCGATTTCTTCAATATTCAAGGATCGTTTGGGGATAGCGTAGGCCGCAAGGGCGACCATAAAGCCTTCAACTAAATATTTTACGATCCGCTTGATCATTTCGGAGAAGTCAAAATTCATTTTAATGAGCAAATCAATAAAACGGGGGGAAAAAAGTTAGATCCGTAAATTAGAAAAAAAAAGAATTGAACTTGATTCAAACTTGTAGATATTTTTTTTGAAGTAAGTCGGAAGAAAAAAAAAGGATATAAAAAGTGCCATTATTTTTATTTCTCAAGTCAAATTGAAATTGTTTTTTTTGGTTTTTCGACACTCGCCCCCTCCCCCCCCTCTTCAAACGGTAACCACAAAAACCCACCATCTTTTGTAAACCAAAATGTCGAATTTTGAATTGAAAGAGTTGAAGGACGGACGCCCCAATCCCAAATATGTCGATATGCTAGAAGAAGATAAAGCGATTGCTGGCCAAAAATTTGTTTGTTTATCGTTTGTGAGTCCCGAGAACATACTCAAAGACAAAAATCAATTTTATTTTGAAAAATTTCTCGGGGAGTGGGAATATGCCAAGAGCATGGAAAAGTATATGCAATTCTTGAACTTCATAGCCTTTAAATACAATGTGACATTCTCGGACATCACAAAAGATTTCGCTGATTTTGTGGAAGAAGAAAAAGAACGTCTGCGAGAGTCAACCATCAAAGACGACTTCAAGACATTCGTCGAAAAGAACGAAGAAGACCTAGAAAACCAATTCAATACTGCTCACGATTTTCAGACATCCATTCGAGGCCTCAAAGTCCGAGGTGTCTATCCTTCGATGGAAGAAGCCGAACTGAGATGTAAGATGCTGCGAGAAGTAGATCCGAATCACGATGTTTTCGTAGGCCCTGTTGGTCTTTGGATGCCATGGGATCCAGAGCCGACAAAGACGGGACGAGTAGAGTATTTGGAAGAGACGTTGAATGAGCTTATGAGTAAAAAGAATCAAAACGAAAGTTTCGCCAAATCGGCTTTTGAAAGTCGAGTCAAAGAGACCAAGCGAAAAGCGATCGAAGAAAATGTTCGCAAAGCGCAATCGGCGGGCACAACCTTGACCCAGACCATTGATGATGCGGGCAATTTAGTCAGTGCAAACATTTTAAGCTCTCAGGAGCGCTCTCTTCGCGAACAAATTGGCGAGGACGAGATTTCGGTAGGTGATATTCGCAATGAATTATTTGAAGGCGAAAATATTGTTGTGCCCCCTTCAAAGAGTGGGGGTGGGAATGGGAGTGGGAGTGGAGGAGGAGTATGATGGGTTTTGATTTTTTTTTCTTGGATGGTATTATTTACATAATTTTTCTATTTTATTTTTAAAAAAATCATCTATTTTCTTTCACTACGATTATAAAATAATAAATCACCGATATGTGTTGGATGCATATTCTGCACAGCGTCATAATCGCTATAGTGCTTTTTGTCGTCATGAAATTTGCAATGAAACAACCCGACTCTGTTGCCATGCATCGAAGTGTGCTTATTGCTGCGCTTGCTCTAGTTTACATGCTGCTGTTTGGAATGGGACCACCAACACGACTAGACCCCAATTTGAGAATGTAAAACA
>Ga0114959_10001210_pt1 | contig 23166 bp, 19 predicted proteins | sample C_130625_EF_Meta_FD_87317 | JGI IMG/M metagenome (GOLD analysis project Ga0114959, IMG submission 87317) | Freshwater microbial communities from Lake Croche, Canada to study carbon cycling - C_130625_EF_MetaG | ecosystem: Environmental > Aquatic > Freshwater > Lake | place: Lake Croche, Canada... | reverse complement strand
GTACCGCCCGGATGGTTGCAGTATTCAAGGAAATAGCCGGCATCCTGAGGGCCGCGGGTGCCGAGGTTGACGGCCAGCATCGGCTCGATGCCGGCGTCACGGCACCAGTCGATGAATTCGTTGGTGCCGAAGGTGTTGGGTTCGGTGGAGAACCAGGCGTAGTCGAGCCGGACGGGACGGTCGGCCACGGGGCCCACGCCGTCCTCCCAGTTGTAGCCAGAGACGAAATTCCCACCGGGGTAGCGCATGATGGTGGGTGCGAGTTCGCGCACCAGCGCCATCACGTCCTGCCGAAACCCTTTCGCGTCGGCCGTGGGGTGGCCGGGTTCGAAGATACCGCCATACACACAGCGGCCGAGATGTTCGATGAAGGCGCCGAACAGACGGGGGTCGGTCTGGCCGATGGAGAAATCGCGATCCAGCAGGACAGTGGCTTTGCGCATGGGGGACTCCGCTAGAGCGTGATGACCGAAGGCGTTTCGCCGAGAGGTCTGAATCACGCGATAAAACAACGAGAGCGTGATGACCGAAGGTGTTTCGCCGGAGGTCTGAATCACGCGGTCAGACAGGACGCGCGCCCCGGATGGAGCGCGCGGAATTGAGGCTCAGCGGCCGCGCAGGAGCGCGACGCTGCGTTCCTGTGCGGCGTCGGCGGCCTGTTCTGCGGTTTTTCCGGAATTGATGATGTTGGCGATCTCCTCGCCGATCATGTTCTGGAAGCCGAACTGGCGGCGTACTTCGTGCGGCAGCGCGCGGCCGAAGCTGGGGATATCGATCACGTTCTGGCGAAGCGGCAGCTTGGCGTAATCGGCCATCAGAGACTGGCGTGCCGGCAGGTGCCCGCCGCCGCGGGCCCAGTCGAAGTTGTGGTCCCAGAGGAATTTCAGGAAGATCAGCGCGGCCTTGCGGTTGGCCGGCGTGGTGCCGCCCTTGGGCAGGACCCAGCTGTGGTTGTCCGTCCAGACCGATTTGGTCTGGAACAGGGAGGGGAAGACCCGCGTTGTGTAGCCTTCCGAGAGGGCGCTGCCGGGTTTTTGCGAGGAGGCCAGGAAGTCGTCGATGCGCCAGGTGCCGGTCATGTAGACGGCGCCGATACCATTCATGAAGCCGCCAAGCGCGCCAGAGCCGTCAAGCCCCTTGGTGATGTGTTCGCCCTTGGACAGCGCCTCGAAGGCGCGGAAGGCGTTGAGGGATTCGGGCGTTTTGAAGTTGGCGCTCTCGTAGCCCGAGGGGAAGATGCTGCCGTTCTGATCATAGAGCCAGGAATAATAGCCGCGAGCGCTGTTGGCGAAGTCTCCAGGGCCGGAGGTTGCGATGACGATGTAGGGTTTGCCGGTTTTTTCCTTCATCGTCTTGGCGTGGGCCAGCATTTCGTCGAGCGATTTTGGAACCAACGGCTGTCCTTCGGCATCAACGAGGCCGGCTTTCTTGAAAAGGCCAATGTTGAAGTGCCAGAGCCAGGAATGTGTGTCCCACGGCATGGCGTAGATTTTTCCGCCGACGGTCACACCGGTGCGGGCATTGGGGGTGAAATCACCAGCGTCGATGCCGGCTTCCTTCAGAACGGGGTCAAGCTCCTCGACATAGCGGGTGTAGTCGCCGAGCTGGGCGGTGTGCATGACCGCGATGGTCGGGATGTCCTTGGCGGCGATGCGGGCGTTGAGCTGCTGGTAATAAGGGCCCCACTCGACGATCTGCGGCTTGACGAGGATGTTGTCCTTGTTGGTGGCGTTGAACAGGTTGACGAGCGTTGTCATGACGCCGCATTCCCCGCGCGCCTTCGCAACATCCTGCGAGGTTCCGTAATCGCCTTCGCAGGCGCCAAAGAAGCGGGCGAAGGTGATCTCGGTCTTTTGCTGGGCGTGGGTGGGGCCGGCGAGCAGGGCGGCAAGGGCAGCGCCGGCGAGTGGTAGGAGAGTGCGTCGCAGCATGGTTTCCTCCGGTTTTTGTTATGACTTCGAGCCGCCGCCGGCCACCGCGCTGACGATGTACCGTTGGAAGAACAGATAGAGGATCAGGACGGGCAGGCCGGCGAACACGGCCTGTGCCATGAGAAAGCCGATGCCTTCGGTCTGTGCGAAATTGGTCTGCATCGAGGCAAGGCCAATGGTGAGTGTGTACATCTCGGGCTTGGTGGCTGAGACCAACGGCCAGAAATAATCGTTCCAGGCGTGCAGGAAGGTGTAGATGCCAAGCGTGACCTGCGCCGGAACGGAGAGCGGCAGCACGATGCGCCAGAAGATCTTGAAGCGCGATGCGCGGTCAAGCAGCGCGGCTTCCTCGATCTCGGGGGAGATGGCGCGGAAATACTGCGTCATCAGCAGCACGCCAAAGGGGAAGGCAAGGCGCGGGACGATGAGGGCGGCGTAGGAATTATGAAGATCGGCCTGCGCCACCATGGTGTGCAGCGGGACGATGATGGCCTGTTCCGGTACGGCGAGGGCGGCCAGCACGATGAGGAACAACGTGTCACGGCCGCGGAAATTGGTGCGGGCGAAGCCGTAGCCGGCGAGGGAGGCGATCACCAGCGTCAGGACCGTCTGGCCGATGGCGACGATGGCGCTGTTGAGCATCCAGCCGAAGACGGAGCTTGCGGCGAGGATGTCGCTGTAGTTCTTGAGGGTGAATGGCGGCATGGCGATGCCGCCTGTGGTACGCATGAGGATTTCGTTGGGTTTGAAGGAGAGACCGACGACCCAGACGATCGGCGCGATCCAGATGGCGGCCAGGATCGCCGTGGCCAGGAAGAGCAGCCGGTCGGCAGTGCTGCGGCCTTTGCGATAGGTGCTCATGCGCCGTCGCGCCTGCGGCTGGCCCAGGTCTGTGCAAGGGCGGCGAGCAGCATCAGGACGAACAGCACCTGCGACCCGGCAGCGGCAAAGCCGAGTTGGAGATCGCGAAAGCCCGCCTCGTAGATGAATTGCACCATCGGGCGGGAGGTGTTGTTGGGGCCGCCGCCGGTGATCAGCAATGCCTGACCGAAGAGTTGGAACTGCAGGATGATTTCGACGGCGGCAACCACCAGGATGGTCCGGCGGATGGAGGGCAGCGTGATCGAGACCAGCGTTCGCCAGCGCGAGGCGCGGTCCAGAGCCGCAGCTTCATACAGATCAGCCGGGATCTGCTGGAGGGCGGCGAGGAACAACGTCATCGGCAGGCCGATGATCCACCAGACCGTGACGATGGCGATCGCCGGGAGCGCCCAGGTCTCGCTGGTGACCAGATCAACGCGCGGCAGCCCCACGGACCCCAACACGTTGGCGAGCAGGCCGCGATCGGGAAGATAGACGAGGCGCCAGACCAGGGTGACGATGGTGACCGACAGCACCGAGGAGCCGAAGAAGATGGCACGCAGAAAGGCGCTGCGACGCAGCCGGGTGTTCAGCGCCAGAGCCAAGGCAAGGCCGAGGATGACAAAGACCGGCGTGGTCATCAGCACAAACAACAAGGTGTTGCGCACGGTGCCGCGGAAGATGCGGTCATCCAGCAGGTTCTTGAAGTTCTCAAGGCCAACATAGCGGTCCCACCCGCCGAGCATGTCGTAGTCCTGGAAGGCCAGCCAGATGCCAAGGATCAACGGGGTAACAACCATGACCAGCAGGAGCAGCATATAGGGCAGGACGAACAGCGCATTCGCCAGGCGGGGAATGCCAATTCCAGCCGCGCCGGTCGATTGGGGTGCTTCAGCCACGGATCGCCTGCCCGTTGGCTCCAAAGACATGCGCGCTGCTGCCGTCGATGGCGAGTTTCACCTGGTCGCCGATCGCGATCTGCACGTCGCCGGTCTCGTCATAGACGACCGTGCTGCCGTCGCGCAGGTTGGCATAGATGAGGGTGCGTTCGCCAAGGCGCTCGATGACATCAACACGGGCCTCGATCGCGCCGGTGGGATGGATGTTTTCTGCACGGATCCCAAGGGTAAGCTCGCCCGCAGGCACGGCCTGCAAGGGGATTGCGGTGGTGACAAGCGTGCCGTCGGGCAGGCGGATCTGCGCCATGCCGGCTTCGCTGCCGGCGAGCGTGACGGTCAGGAAATTCATTGCGGGGGTGCCGACGAAGCCGGCCACGAAGCGGGTGGCGGGGCTGCGATAGACCTCCATCGGGGTCCCTACCTGTTCGATTCGCCCCCGGTTCATCACCACGATCCGGGTTGCCATGGTCATGGCCTCGACCTGGTCGTGGGTCACGAAGATCATTGTTGATCGCATGCGCTGGTGGAGCCGGGCGAGTTCGATGCGGGTGCGGCTGCGCAGGGTGGCGTCGAGGTTGGACAGTGGCTCATCGAACAGGAAGGCCTGCGGCTGCTTGACGATGGCGCGGCCGATGGCGACGCGCTGGCGCTGGCCCCCGGAGAGTTGGCCGGGCTTGCGGTCAAGCAGCGGGGTGAGTTCCAGCATGTCGGCCGCGGCTGATATCTTGCGGTCGATCTCAGCGCGGGGGGTGCCGATATTGCGCAGGCCGAACGCCATGTTCTGGCGCACGGTCATGTGGGGGTAGAGGGCGTATTGCTGGAATACCATCGCGACGCCGCGGTCGCCCGGGGGCATGGTGTCGATGCGGGCGCCGCCGAGATGGATTTCGCCGGACCCGAGCGCCTCAAGCCCCGCGATCATGCGCAGAAGGGTGGATTTTCCACAGCCGGATGGGCCGAGAATCACCGCAAATTCGCCAGACGGAATGTCAAGCGACAGGTCTCCGATCACCTCGATCGGGCCGAATCGTTTCGAGAGCTGCCGCAGGTTGAGCTCGGCCAATCGCTTCCTCCCCAGAAAGCACGCTCACACAGATCGGCGTCTTCAGACGTCTTATTTATGTGTTGCATAAGAAGGCTATGGGCCGCCCCCTGGGTTGTCAAGCAACGACGCGATGCTGACATCGCCACGTCGCGAGCGGGGACGGGCGGAGTCTGCCGGTGCCAGCCAGCGGAGAATTCCGCGTCTCCGTTGCCTTGCCGCATTGCCATCCTGCCTGCCGAGAGGAAAGCTGCTGCGGGAATCGCGCCGCGCCCTGAGGGGACCGTCCTGATTCAGACGCACCGCCTTCCCGGAGGAAACACCATGCAGCAACGACTGCGACGCCCGCCCGCGATCCCGCTGGTCACAATCGACCCGCACACCAGCGTTTGGTGCTGTGCCGATCGACTCACCGATGACTGGCCCCGGCACTGGACCGGCAGCAAGATGGCATTGTACGGCGTGCTGCGCGTGGACGGGGTGGCCTACCGGTTCCTGGGCGGACCGGAATTTCTGGCCAACGCCGGCGAACAGCTTGCCCTTATCGTTGGCGCCACCCGCACGATCGCGCGGTTCCGCTGCGGGGCAGTCGAGCTGAGCGTGACATTCACCTCGCCACTGCTGGCTGACGATCTCGATCTGCTCTCCCGCCCCGTCACCTATCTGACGCTGTCAGCCCAGGCGCTGGACGCTCGGGCGCATGACGTCTCTGCTTATGTCGATATGACCGGGGAATGGTCCGTCAATCTGCCGCATGAACGCGTGGTCTGGCAGACCCAAACGGCCGAGGGGCTGCATGTGGCCTGCTTTCGCTCCGAGCATCAGCGTATCCTGGCGGAGGCCGGGGATCACCGCCGGATCGAATGGGGCACGTCGCTCCTGGCGGTCCCCACGGACGGCGGTGCGGCCATCATTGGCGATATCGACCATTGCCGTGACGGCTTCGTGCGACATGGCACTCTCACGGCGCAAGGCCTGAAGCCGCCGCCGCGCAAAGTCGATTACAATTCCGATGCCGTCGCCGCCGTGATGCTGCGGCTCGAAGCCGACGGCAGCCCGCGCGACGTGCTGATCGGCTACGATGACGAATGGTCGGTGGAACTGATGGGGCAGCGCCTGCGACCCTGGTGGCGCCGCGACGGGATGACGGACGCCATCGCCATGCTCGCCACCGCCCATCGCGAGGCGGCATCGGTGCATGCGCGTTGCGCTGCCTTCGATCAGCAACTGGCCGCCGAGGCCGAGGCGGCCGGCGGGCCGGCCCATGCCGATCTCCTCTCGCTGACCTGGCGCCACGCCATCGCCGCCCACAAGCTCGTGGCGGGACCGGATGGACGGCCATTGTTCTTCTCCAAGGAGAATTTCTCCAACGGCTGCATCGCCACCGTCGATGTCACCTATCCGTCAGCCCCGCTGTTCCTCCTGTTCAACCCGGCTTTGTTGAAGGCGATGCTCGACCCCGTCATCGCCTATTGCGCCTCGCCAGACTGGCCGCACCCTTTTCCGGCCCATGATCTTGGCACCTATCCGCTGGCGAACGGACAGACCTATCGCGACTTCCAGAAGCGCCGGGGGGTGGAGGAGAACATCATCGAGACGCAGATGCCGGTCGAGGAAGCCGGCAACATGCTGATCCTCGTCGCTGCCCTCGCCCGTGCCGATGGCCACCCAGGCTACGCGGCACCTCATCTGCCGCTGCTGCGGCAATGGGCGGATTATCTGGTGGAAACCGGCTTCGATCCAGGAGAGCAGCTGTGCACCGATGATTTCTCCGGCGTGCTTGGCCACAACGTCAATCTCTCGGCCAAGGCGATCATGGGCATTGCCGGATTCGCACAGTTGGCCGCATCCCTCGGCCACGCCGACGAGGCACACCGCTATCGCGCGACAGCGGAGACCTTCGCCGCCGGCTGGCTCGCGCGCGCCCGTGAGGGTGATGTCACCCGCCTGGCCTTTGACCAGCCGGGCAGTTGGAGCCTGAAATACAATCTCGTCTGGGACAGGCTTCTGGGCCTCGGCATGTTTCCGCCCGCCGAACTGCTGCGCGAACAGGCCTCCTATCGAACGCGCATCGAAGCCTACGGCGCGCCCCTCGACAATCGCAGCACACTCACCAAACCAGAATGGATGCTCTGGGCCGCCAGCCTGACCGATGATCCAGGCCTGCTGGAGGATTGGAGCAACCGAATCATCCGATACGCAAACGAAACCCCAAACCGTGTTCCGCTCTCAGACCTGTATTTCACCGAGACTGGCCGTAAGATCGGCTTCCAGGCGCGCTCGGTTGTTGGCGGATTGTTCATCGCCCTGCTCGCGCGGGCCTGGGAGCGATGAGGGGGAACAGGCAAAAGCGGGCAATCGTGCTCCACCGAGCGGTGCAGGAGCTGTCGGAATATGGCCTGCCGGAGCAACCGTTCAGAGCCAGGCGCAAGCGAGCCACGCCTTCACAGCGGTGGTCATTGCACGGCTTCGGCTTGGCCTCGTCGCTGCAGCGGAACCACACATGAGAACCGAACGATCATGGCTGATGCCATGAACCTGCCTGATATCAATGGCGTGGTTGTAGTGAAGTCGCACCTGAGGCCCTGGCGGATCTGGCCGGGGCCCAGCGCTTCCTTCCTACCTCACCACAGCCCCCACATGCGCCCCCGCATTGGCGACCGCCTTGCTGCGCGCCGCATCATCACCGGCTGGAAAGAACGTATAGCTGAGCGTGATGGTGCGCACATCGGCGGTGTTGGGATCAGTGGCCAAGGCCGGATCAACCCAGAAGCTCAACGGAAACGGCATGTCCTGCCCAGCCGCCAAGGTCTGTTGGTTGAAGCAGAAGCAGGCGGTCTTGTGGAAATACTTGCCCACCTTCTCCGGCGTGACGTTGTAGACCGCCATGCCGGTCACGGGATGGTCGGCGAGGTTGCGCGCCTCGTAGTAAGCAAGCTGCTCCTCGCCGAGCGGCAATGTCACCTTGGCAACCACGGGGGCGAAGCGCCAGGGCAGACCCGCGTTGGTGTCAGCATTGAAGCGGACGGTGATGGTCTCGGCGATCGCGCCGGGGGCGGCACCCGGGCCGATCTGCGGCGTGCCGCCATAGCCGGTGGCAGCACAGAAGAGGCGGTAGAGCGGCACGGCGGCAAAGGAGAGGCCGACCATGCCGGCGATGGTCACCACCAGGCCGGTGGCGAGCACGGCGTTGCGGCGCATCAGGAATGCAGCCCGAGCTGGATACTGAAGCTGGCGCCGAGCTTGACGATGGCGATGGCGTAGATCAGCACCGCCACCACCCCCAACGCGACCAGCATGGCACGGTTGCGGCCGCGGCGATGTTTCGCCAACACCTGGGACTCGGAGCGGGTGAGCGGAGGACGCTTGGCGGGAGAAGGCGCCATCACCGCAGCACCGCGTCAATTGCCAGCGCGCCGAACAAGGCGAAGAGATAGATGATCGAGTATTTGAACGTCGCCTTGGCGGGCTTGTCGTTGGTCAGGCTCACGCCCGTCTCGTCCTGCGCGTCGCGCCAGAGCTGCACGGCGCTGACGATGAACCACGCGCCGAGGATCAAGGCGGTTGCGCCATAGATCACGCCGGACAGCCCCATCACCCAGGGCAGCAAGGTGAAAGGCACCATCAGCAACGTATAGATCACCACCTGACGCCGGGTCTCGCGGGCGCCGGCCACAACGGGCAGCATCGGCACGCCGGCGCGCTCGTAATCGGCATGGGCGAACAGCGACAGCGCCCAAAAATGCGGCGGGGTCCAGAGAAAGATGATGCCGAACATCAACAGCGGCATCACGTCGAGCGTCCCGGTTACGGCGAGCCACCCGATCACCGGCGGGAAGGCGCCTGCGGCACCGCCAATGACGATGTTCTGCGCGGTACGGCGCTTCAGCCACATGGTGTAGACCAGCACGTAAAAGAGGATGGAACCGGCCAGCCCCAAGGCCGCCGCCCAGTTTGTGGCCAGCCACATCACCAGCACCGAGCCGGCCGAAAGCACGATGCCATACGCCAGCGCGTCATCGGCGCCGATGCGGCCATCCGGGATCGGACGTTTGCGGGTGCGGCGCATCACCGCGTCGATATCGCGGTCATACCACATGTTCAGCGCGCCCGCCGCCCCGGCACCGATGGCGATGCAGAGAATGGCAATGACAGCGAGCACCGGGTGGAGATGTCCCGGTGCGGCGAGCATACCGGCGAGGCCGCTATAGACCACGAGGGTCATCACCCGCGGCTTGAGCATCAGCAGCCAGTCGCGGGCAGAAGAAAACGTCAGTTCAGTGGCCTCACGGACGGAAGGGGAGGGGGTTGCCCCCTCCCCTTCGCCGGCGGCCACCGCAGCTGCGACGGTGTTCATGACGCTGTGTCCAGACTGTTAAACGCGGGGAAGTTCCTCGAACACATGGAACGGCGGCGGTGAGGCCACAGTCCATTCCAGCGTCGTCGCGCCTTCGCCCCACTGGTTGTCCGCCACCTTGGCCGTCGAGGTGAAGGTCTTGTAGAGCACGAAGAGGAAGATCAGCACCGAAATGCCGCCGATATACGAGCCGATGGAGGCCACATAGTTCCAGCCTGCAAAGGCCTGCGGGTAGTCGAGATAGCGGCGCGGCATGCCGGCGAGGCCGAGGAAATGCATCGGGAAGAAGGTCAGGTTCACACCGATGAACGTCACCCAGAAATGCACCTTGCCCCAGAATTCCGGGTATTCATGGCCACTCATCTTGCCGATCCAGTAGTAGAACCCGGCAAAGATCGAGAACACGGCGCCCAGCGACAGCACGTAGTGGAAATGCGCCACCACGTAATAGGTGTTGTGCAGCACCTGGTCGAGACCGGCATTGGACAGCACCACACCGGTGACGCCGCCGACGGTGAACAGGAAGATGAACCCGATCGCCCACAGCATCGGCGTCTTCATCTCAATGGAGCCGCCCCACATGGTGGCGATCCAGGAGAAGATCTTGATGCCGGTCGGCACGGCGATGATCATCGTCGCGGCCATGAAGTAAGCGCGGGTGTCGACCTCGATGCCCGAGACGAACATGTGATGAGCCCACACCACGAAGCCCACCACGCCGATGGCGACCATGGCGTAGGCCATGCCGAGATAGCCAAAGATCGGCTTCTTGGAGAAGGTGCTGATGATGTGGCTGACCATGCCGAAGCCCGGCAGGATCATGATGTAGACTTCGGGGTGGCCGAAGAACCAGAACAGATGCTGGAACAGCACCGGGTCGCCGCCCTTGCTCGGCTCGAAGAAGGCCGTGCCGAAATTGCGGTCGGTGATCAGCATGGTGATGGCGCCGGCGAGCACCGGCACGGCCAGCAGCAGCAGGAACGCCGTCACCAGCATCGACCACACGAACAGCGGCATCTTGTGCAGGGTCATGCCCGGCGCGCGCATGTTGAAGATGGTGGTGATGAAGTTGATGGCGCCCAGCAGCGACGAGATACCGGCCAGATGCAGCGCGAACAGCGTGTAATCCATCGCCGGACCCGGCTGATAGGTGCTGTTGGACAGCGGCGGGTACAGCGTCCAGCCCGGACCGGCACCGTCACCGGTGGTGAGGCCCATCATCACCAGCACCAAAGCCGGCACCAGCAGCCAGAAGCTGATGTTGTTCAGGCGGGGGAAGGCCATGTCCGGCGCGCCGATCATCAGCGGCACGAACCAGTTGCCAAAGCCGCCGATCATGGCGGGCATCACCACGAAGAAGATCATGATGAGGCCATGTGCCGTCACGATGCTGTTCCAGGCCTGGCCACCGGAGATGAGGTGCTGGCCCGGATGCATCAGCTGCATGCGCATATAGATCGATAGCGCGCCGCCGATGATGCCGGCAACGATGGCGAACATCAGATAAAGCGTACCGATGTCCTTGTGGTTGGTGCTCATCAGCCAGCGCTGGGTGAAGCTGATCTCGTGATGATCACCGTGCCCGTGGTCTGCGTGGGAATCAGTCGCCACACTCATGTTATCTCTCCTTGCGAGCGGGATCAGTTCTGAACGGCGGCGAAAACCTGCGGACCGGCCGCAGGCTCTGACGCGAAGGTTTTCTTGGCGGTGACGAGCCATGCCTGAAACTCCGGCATGGTCATCGCCTTGACCGAGATGGGCATGCCGGAATGGTTCACGCCGCAGATCTGGTTGCACTCGCCATAATAGGTGCCGGGCGCGTCAACGCGGAACCAGGTCTCGATGGTGCGGCCAGGAATGGCGTAGCGCTGCACACCCAGGCTCGGGATGAAGAAGCTGTGGATGACATCGCTGCTCGTGGTCAGCACCCGAATGTTTTTGCCGGCCGGCACCACAAGCTGATTGTCCACATCAAGCAGGCGAAGCTGGCCCGGCTTGAGGTCGTCATCCGCAATCATGCGGCTGTTGAAATTGATCTTGGCGGTGTCGGCATAGTCGAACTCCCAATACCACTGATGCCCGGTCACCTTGATGGTGATGTCGGCCTCGCGGGTGCGGTCCTCCTGGTAGACCAAACGGAAGCTCGGGATCGCGATCACAACCAGGATCAGCACCGGGATCAGCGTCCAGGCGATCTCAATCGCGGTGTTGTGGCTGAAGCGGCTGGCAACCGGGTTGCGCTTGGCGCTGTAGCGATAGACGACCCAGCCGAGCAAACCCGCCACGAAGATGACGATGGCTGTAATGATGTACAGCACAAGGTTGTTCAGGCTGTGCACGGAGGCCATCACCGGGCTCATGGCGGGCTGCAGGCCCATCTGCCACGGCTTGGGCGCCTGGGCTGCGGCGGGCCCGGCGAGAAGGGCCAGACCAGCCCCGACAGAGAGGAAGAACGCGGCCATTTGCCGCAGCATGTGATGCATCACCCGATCCGATCCGCTGGTTCCGCAAGAGGCTGGGCGCCTCTCGCATTGCGGCATGTGGGGTACAGGAGGCGTTGGTCCAGATCAAGGATGAAGGCGATGGAATTCGGGGACGCAAGGCTGATGTCGCTGTCCCGTGTTGCTGTCACGGACCCATGCGGCCCGCTGGGCGACCCGCTGGGCGACCCGCTGGCGAGGCCTTACCCGCCGAGATACGCCGCGATCACCACCGGATCGGCCTGCACCACCGCCGGCGGCGCATCCGCGATCTTGCGGCCGAAATCCAGCACCACGACATGGTCTGACAAATCCATGATCACCGGAATATCATGCTCGACGAGCAGAAAGCTGGTGCCGAACCGCTCCCGGGTGCGGCGGATGAGGGCGACCATGCCGGCCTTCTCTGGCGCGCTCATGCCGGCCATTGGTTCATCGAGCAGGATCATCCTGGCCTGCTGCATCAATGCCCGGCCGAACTCGACCTGCTTTTGGCGGCCATAGGACAGTTCCGAGGGCCTGGCATCCGCGGCATCAGCCAGGTCAAGGAATGCCAGGATTTCCCGCGCTGCAGCCTCCGTGGCCACCTCCTCATGGCGGGAGCGACCGAGCCCCAGCGCGCCTTCCAGCAGCCCGGAGGCGCCGCTGCGATAGGCCCCCACCTTCAGGTTGTCGAGCACCGAGAGGCCGGCGAACAGCGCCAGATTCTGAAACGTCCGGGCGATGCCGGCGCGGGCGATGCGGTTGGGCCGCAGCCCGGTGACATCCGCTCCGTCAAACCGCACCCGGCCCACGCCGGGCCGATACATGCCGCTGATGCAGTTCAGCAGCGTCGTCTTGCCAGCGCCATTGGGGCCGATCACCGCCGTCACCGCGCCGAGCTGCGCCGTAAAGCTCACCGCATCCAACGCCACCAGGCCGCCGAAGCGCATGCCGAGACCATCCACCGTCAGCAGGGCGGTCATAACGCGGACTCCGCCTTGGTACCCAGATAGGATTCGCGCATCCGCTCGCTACCCGCCACCGCGTCAGCCGTGCCGGACAGCACGATCGCCCCGCGCTCCAGCACATGCGCCGTGTCGCAGATCTCCAACGCCAGACGCGCATTCTGCTCCACCACCAGCATCGCCGTGCCGAAGGCGGCGCGCACCTGGCGCAACTGGTCATAGATCGATTTGACGATGATCGGCGCCAGACCCAGCGACAGCTCATCGATCAGCAGCACGCGCGGCGCCGAGGCCAGCGCCCGCCCCAGCGCCAGCATCTGCTGCTCGCCGCCCGACATCAGCCCCGCCGCCTGCCGCCGCCGCTCGGCCAGACGCGGGAACAGCTCATAGACGGCAGCGATCCGCTGATCGCCCTGCGCACGGGAGATCACGGCCGCCCCCACCCGCAGATTCTCCTCCACCGTCAGATGCCGAAACACCATCCGCCCCTCCGGCACCTGGGCGAGACCCAGCCGAACGATACGATCCGGGCCAAGCCCGGTGATCTCGGTGCCGCCGATCCGCACCGAACCGGCGGTGATCGCCCCGTGATGCAGCGGCAGCAGACCCGAGATCGCCCGGATCAGGCTGGTCTTCCCTGCCCCGTTGGCACCCAGCAGCGCCACCATGCCGCCCGCCGGGATGCTGAGATCGACATCGCGCAGCACAATCGCCTTGCCGCCATAGCAGGCGGACAGGCCCCGCAGCTCGATCAGCGGGCCGGCAGTCATACCCGCCTCCGCCGCATGAGATCGTCGTAAAGCCCCGCAAGCCCACCCGGTGCCCTGATCAGCAACACCGCCACCAGCACGCCGAAGGTCAGGTTCACCACCTGCGGCTGATGGCTCACCAGGAACTGCGTCAGCGTCCCCGGCAGCATCTTCATTTCCACCACCGTGCCCACCAGCACCGAGGGCAGCAGCAGCCACACCACCGCCCCGGCCACACCGCCCATGATGGATCCCATGCCGCCGACAATGATCATCGCGACAAAATGGATCGCATTGTCGAGCGTGAAGATCTCAGCCGAGACGGTGGTGAGGTAATAGGCCTGCAACGCACCGGCCAGCGAGGCGATGGCGGAACTGAAGGCAAACACCTTCAGCCGCAGCACCCGCACATCAATCCCGGCGGAGGCCGCCGCCAACTCATGATCCCGCATCGCCAGCATCGCCCGTCCCTCACGATGGCGCAGCACCGATTGCAGCATCGCGCAGACCAGCACCACGATCGGCAGCAGAAAGAAATACCATTTCACATTGCTGTCGAGCTCGTAGCCAAGGATGGTGGCATCCCCCATCGTGACACCGGCCACGTCATGGAACGCGTATTGATATTCGGCAAAGCTGAACACAACGATGAAATGCAGCGCCATGGTGGACAGCACGAAATACAGCCCGCGCACCCGCAACGATGGCAGCCCCGCCACCACGCCGGCCAAAGCCCCGGCGAGGGTCGCCGCCACCAGGGTCGCCACAAACGGCAGCCCAAGCTGCTGCCCGGCCGCCGCCGCCGCCATCGCCCCCAGGGCGAAGAACGCCGCATGCCCCACCGAGATCAGCCCCGCGCAGCCGGTGAGAAAATTCAACGACACGGCGCCGATGATGGACACCAGCATCAGATCAACCTGCGCCAGCCCAAGATTGAGCAGCGCCATGTTGCCCACCCGATAGCCGAACACCATCCGGCTGTTGAGCACAAAGGGCAGATAGACCAGAAAGGCCGCGAACAGCGACCAGCGCAAAATCCGCCTCATACCCGCCCCAGCTCCCGCTCGCCGAGCAGCCCCCAAGGCCGCACCAGCAGGATCAGCAGCAGCGGCACATAGATAAAGATGTCGCGCGCCTTGGGCGAAATATAGCCCGAGGCCAATTGTTCGATCAGCCCCACCAAAAGCCCGCCAATGATCGCCCCCGGAATGCTCTGCAACCCACCGATCACCACCGCCGGCAAGGCCAGCAGACCGATCGCCTCCAACTCGACGGAGGCCAACTGCAACTGCCCGAGAAACAACCCACCAATCGCCGCCAACACCGTCCCCAACGCCCATGCCAACGCGTTGATGCGATTGGCATTCACGCCTGACAGCACCGCCGCCTCATGACTGTCCGCCGTGGCCCGCATCAGCAGCCCCGCCTTGGAGAAACGAAAAAACGCCATGAACAGCCCCATGCACAGCCACGACACCGCAGCCGCCGTGACATGGATGGCCGAGATGCGCACCGGCCCGATCAACACCGAACCCGATGGCAGCGCGAGATTCAACGTGCGCCCACCGCCGCCATAGATCAGCTCGATTGACGCACGCAGAATGATGGAGAGCGCGATGGTGATCATCACCATCGGCAACAACGGCCGCCCCGCCAGCGGGCGGATGAGCACGGTCTGGATCAGCGCCCCCAGCACCGCCGCGGACAAGATAACAAAGGCAAACGTGCCCAGCACCGGCAGATGCAACGCCACCGACCCGGTGACCGCCAAATAGGCCCCCACGGCCATCAGCATGCCCTGGGCGAAGTTGAACACCCGCGTCGCCTTGTAGATCACCGCAAAACCGAGCGCGATGAGACCGTACACACTGCCCAGCAGAAAGCCGCTGGCCGCGAACTGCATCAGCATGAACGGTCTCCCCCCTCTCGGCCCGGCGGTTCAGTTCAGGTATTTGGTGAAATCGGCATAGTCACCATAGGAGCGGAAGCTCTTGGTGCCGTAGTCGTAAGACAGCGGCTTGAGGCCCACGAGGCCGAGATGGTCGGTCGGCGTGTATTTCAACTCCGAGGACAGGCCGCCGGTGTTGGCGGTGAACCCGGCATTGACCATCTGCGACAGCTTCTCACGCGTCGGCTCGGCGCCCGCCTTGGCGATGGCATCCGCCACCATGTTGCCGATCACCCAGCCGGCGACGAAATTCACGTCATCCTTCAACTTGCCCTGACCATATTGATCCGCCGCCGCCGACATTGCCGCCGAGGCCTTGGGGTCGCTGCTGGCCGGCGAGAAGCAGCTGACGAAGGAATAGTTCTTCCCGGCATCCGGCCCCAGGCTCTCATACACGCTGGGCGTGCCGAGATAGGTGATGGCAAAGGCCGGGGCGGTGAGGCCGTATTGCGCCAGGCCCTTCATCACCAGAATGGAGGTGGTGGTCACGCCATGGATCGCCACGAAATCCGGCTTCATCGCCAGAATCTCCAACACCTGCGGCGTGGCATCGGCGGCCACCACCTTGATCGGAATGTCCTTGAAGGTGCCGCCCCGCGCGGTCACCGACGCTTCGACATAGCCGGCAAATTCCTTGCCCGAGGCGACATCCAGCCGCACCAGCGCCACTTTCGGGCTCTTCAGCGACAGATGATCGGTGAAGAAGCCAACGCCGACCTGCGCCATTTCCTTGAAGCCACAGAACCCGCCATAGAAATATGGCGTCGGCGGCTCCACCGTGGCCTTGGCCGTGGTGTAGGTTCCCAGCACCGGCAGCTTGGCGCGCTTGATCAGCGGGATCATGGCGGTCTGCGCGCTGGAGTTGCCCATGCCGGAGGTGCCGAGCGTGGGCGTCTGGCTGACGAATTTCTCATAGGCGACGCGCTCGGCGGTCGCGTCATAGCGCGTGTCCTCGACCAGCACATTGATGCTGCGCCCGTTCACCCCGCCGCGGGCATTCACCACCTTCATCGCCGTCTGGAAGCCCTGGCCCCAGGGATTCTGCGCGCCCGAGCTGGGGCCGCTCATATCCGCCGTCATGCCCCAGTCGATGTGATCGGCATAGACGCCGTCCTGCGGCGATTCAAACCCGGCCGCATGGGCGACGCCTGCAAAACACAGCGTGACACCAGCGAGCAGCAAACGCAGTCGGTTAGAGATCATCAGAGCTTCCTCCGTGGCGCGGCGCGTTTGGTTCCGCCGCTGGTTGGGTTATGGCGATCCTACTCAAGGTATCTGGAACTTACCAGTGAGTATGAGGACGTCAACCAGGAGAAAGGCAAAATTCCGTGTGCGCGACCCGCCTCACCCACGCTCAAGGCGCGCGATGAAGAACCCGTCCATCCCGCCATGCTCTGACCAGAAGCAGGGCAACGTCCGCACATCCCCCGCAGGCGTGATCGCCATCTCAAGTCCCGGCAACTCGTCCGGCCTCACCGCCAGACGACGCAGCGGCAGACGGTTTAGTGCCGCTGCGATGCGCGCCTCTCCCTCTTCCGGCTGCAACGAGCAGACCGCATAGATCATTCGCCCGCCAGGACGCAGCATGGCGCAGGCAGCGTCCAGCAGCCGATCCTGCTGCGCCGCAAGCGCCGGAATATCACTTGCCCGCTTGAGATGCGCGACATCGGGGTGACGCCGGATGGTGCCGGTGGCGCTGCACGGCGCATCCAGCAGCACCGCGTCCAACGGCGCATCCGGCCTCCACAGCGCCGCATCGGCCACCACCGTCTCCACATCCAGCCGCAGCCGGGCCAGATTCTCCCGCAGCCTCGCCATGCGCGCCGCACTCGACTCAACCGCCGTGACCAGCGCACCCGCGGCCGCCAACTGCGCGGTTTTGCCACCAGGGGCCGCACAGAGATCGGCCAGCCTTTCGCCGGACCGCGCCGCCAGCAGCCGCGCCGGCAACGTCGCCGCCACGTCCTGCACCCACAAGGTGCCGGCAGCGAAACCAGCCAGCGGCGAAACCGGCGTTCCCGGCGGACAGCGCCACCCACCGCCAGGCAGTGCGACAGCCTCCGCCGGTGCGGCCGCTCCGGGCAGCAGACTGATATCCAGCGGCGCCGGCACCAGATGCGCCTCGGCGATGGCGCGCGCCTGCCGCCCCCACGCACTCCACAGCCAAGACGGCGTATCAAGGCGTGGCCCGTCAAGCCCCGCCAGCGCCTCCCCACCCGCTTCCGCAACCCGGTGCAGCACCGCGTTGACCAACCCGGCAAACGGCACCAGCCCCGCCGACCGCGCCAGCCCAACGGCCGTGCCGACCGCGGCATGAGGCGGCGTTTCGAGCAACAGCAGACCCGCCGCACCGATCCGCAGCACATGCATCACCGGCGCCGGCGGCTGCCGCTTCAGATGCGGCTCGATGACGGCATCCAGCGAGCCCAATCGTCGCAAGACGCTGGCGGCAATACGATGCCCGGCGGCGCGGTCTCGCACCTCCATCGCTGGCAGGCTGTCCAGCGCCTCCTCCAGCGGGCGGCGGCGATCGAGCGTGGCGGTGAGAAGTGCGAAGGCAGCCTGGCGAGTGGGGTCTGGCATGGTGCCGCAGTGATGGCCCGGATTGCCTGACAAGGCCAGAGCCCAAGTATTTACGATACATCAACCTATCGTCGGCAAAATGAGTGCACATCCACCCCCAAAGGAAGGAACCTCCCCGTGACGCCTCCCCCCTGCTCGGCGAACTCTGAACGATCGGGTCGGCGTCGTCTGGCGTCTTCTCGTGCCAGCGCTCCTCGGACTGATGCTGGGTGTGGCAATCGTCCAGACCCTCACCTTGCGCTCCCTTACCTCCGAGGCGCTGCGGGCGGCACAGGGCAGCCTCTCCGGCAGCATGACGGCCCTGCGCCTCACGCTGGGTCACATCGCCGGCAGGCAGGCGGAATGGTCTGTGAAGGACGGGCGCTTGCTGCTGGGCGAAACCGTGCTGAATGGCCGCAACGACATCGTCGATGAAGTGCGGTCCATCACCGGCGCCGCAGCCACGCTGTTCATGGGCGACACCCGCGTGGCCACCAACGTCACCAACCCGGACGGCACGCGCGGCATCGGCACCAAGCTGGCGCCCGGAGCAGCGTTTGACACGGTGTTACGCAACAATCAGACCTATCGTGGCCAGAACATCATCCTCGGCGGATCTTACATCACCCTCTACGAACCCATTCGGGACAAGGCCGGCACCCAGATCGGCATCCTGTTCGTGGGTGTGCCAATGGCTGCGGCCGACGCCGCGGCCCAGGATGCGAGGACCAAAGCGATTGAGGCCGGAATAGGCGTGGTCGTGGTCCTGGGCGCGCTGCTGCTCTGGCTGATGCGCAACTCGCTGCGGCCACTGACCAAACTGGCCGGCACCATGTCCATGATCGCCGGCGGCGATCTGAATGTCGTCGTGCCGTTCGCCCGCCGCAGCGATCAGGTGGGCGAGATGGCGCGCGCCCTCGAACGCCTGCGCGACACCTCGGCCCACGCAAGGCACCTGGAGGCCACTGCGCAGCAGGACCGTGCCCGCCAGGACGCCGAGAAGCTCGAAGCCCTGAACACCATGGCACGCACCATTGAGACCGGCACCGCCGCCGCGTTGCAGGACGTGTCACAGCACAGCACGGCGATCACTGCGATCGCCGACCGGTTCGCACAATCGGCCGCACAGTCCGGCGAGAGCGCCCATCGCGCCACGATCGCCGCCGGCGAGGCGCTGGAAACCGCAAACGCCGTGGCAACCGCCACCGAGGAATTGACGGCGTCGATCCGCGAGATCTCAGGCCAGGTCAGTCAGACGACCATGATCGTCGCGCGCGCTGTTGACGCCAGCGAAACAACCCGCAGCACCATCGCCGCACTGCAGGAACGGGTGAACCAGATCGGCACTGTCGCCGGCATGATCGCAGGCGTCGCTGCCAAAACCAACCTGCTGGCACTCAACGCCACCATCGAGGCAGCGCGGGCCGGCGAGGCCGGGCGCGGCTTCGCGGTCGTGGCCGGCGAAGTGAAGCTGCTGGCGCATCAGACCGCGCAATCCACCGAAGAGATCAACCGCCAGATCGATGCGGTCCGCGCCGCAACCCAGAGCGCGGTCGCCGCCGTGCAGCAGATCGAGGGCACAATCGGCCAGATCAACAGCGTCGCCACCTCAGTGGCCGCCGCAGTGGAGCAACAAGGCCTCGCCACCGGCCGGATCGCCCACTCGGTGGCCGAAACAACCAGCGCCGCCCGCGAGGTCGCCGATCGCATCCGGGAGGTCACCGATGAAGCAAACCACACCGGACAAGACGCCACCGAGGTTCGCCGCGCGGTCGTTACCCTGAACAACGTGGTGGTCTCGCTCCGCAAAAACGTCGTTCAGGTCGTGCAAGGCTCGGTAAGGGCGGCCAGCACCGGAACAAGCTGAAGCAGCGGCCGATGGGAGATTGAACCACCCAGTCAAAACACCAAGTCTCACGAACCCACGCGCGCCTGCCCCTAACGAAGGATCCCGGCGATGCGATGCATCCTGTCACTGCTGTCCACCTGCCACCGCATCGCCGGCACCTCCCACCCCGACGCGCCCTCGTCCTTCATCATGGCCAACGGCGTCACGTTCCATATGCTCGAAGCAGGAACCGGGCCGCCCCTGCTGCTGCTTCATGGCGGTGGCCTGACGCTCGACCTGTGGCGCAGCCTCATCGCCCAGGCCGCAGGCCGTTTCCACATCTACGCCATTGACACACGCGGACATGGCCAAACCAACAATCCGGACCAACGCTTCAGCTACCAGCTTCTCGCAGCCGACGCCGCTGCCATCATCACCGCCCTCAACCTCGACCGCCCAATGGTCGCAGGCTACAGCGATGGCGGCACCACAGCCCTTCTCCTCGCCGTGTCACACCCGGGCCTGCTGCACGCCGTGATCGTCGCCGGCGCCACCAACCAGGTTGCCACCCACCCCCATCATTTCGCCGGCCTGCACGACGCTTTCGGCACCGGCCGCGCCGGCACGATCACCGACGCCGATCTCGACACCTTCACCCTCTCACGCCCCGAAGCCGCCCGACACCTCGCGCATCTCCATCATCGCGACAACAATCCAACCCATTGGCGAAGCCTGCTCAAACAGCTCTGGCCCATGTGGACAACACCGCTGACCATCACACGCGACCAGCTCCGAACCATCAAAACACCCATGCTGGTGCTTCTCGCCGACCATGACGACTTCGCAGACGTCAAGGACGCGGTCTTCCTCAGCGAACAAATCCCAACCAGCCAACTCGCCATCCTGCCCGGCGCCACTCATTCCGTCTTCCACGACCGCCCCGAGCTGTTAAACACCCTCGTGCTGGACTTCCTCGACGCACAAACAACGTGAATGGGCGGCGCAGCCCTCAGATCATCCCACCAACCCAGCGACATGATCCCCGATCGCAATCGCCGATGTCAGTCCCGGGCTCTCAATCCCGAACAGATTGACCAGCCCGTCCACCCCATGCACCACCGGCGCCTGCACCACGAAGTCACAGGCAGGCTCCCCCTTGCCATAAAGCTTCGGCCGCACCCCGGCATACCCCGGCTGCAGCGCCCCGTCCTTCAACCCCGGCCAATACCGCCGCACCGCCTCATAAAAACTATCGGCCCGCCGAAGATCCACCGCATAGTCAATCTCATCGATCCATTCCACATCAGGTCCAAACCGCGCCTGCCCCCCCAGATCGATGGTCAGATGCACCCCGAGCCCACCAACGATCGGCACCGGGTAGATCAACCGCGAAAACGGCGAACGCCCCGGCAACGAGAAATAACACCCCCGCGCATAATACTGGCGCGGCACCAACTGGCTCGGCATCCCCACAATCCCGCGCGCCAACTCCGTCGAATGCAGCCCCGCCGCATTCACCACCAACCGGCAGCGCAACGACATCGGCTCCGCCCCACCGACATCGAGCTCAACCCCGCCATCCACCACACGCCCGCCCAACACCGGCGCATAAAAGGCAAACATCGCCCCATGCGCCTCCGCATCCCCCTGCATCGCCAGCATGTAGGAATGGCTGTCCACAATCCCCGTCTCCGGCGAAAACAACGCCGAAGTGCAGGACAGATTCGGCTCCATCTCCCGTGCCTCCGCGGCCGACACGCGCCGCATCCCCTCCACCCCGTTCGCCTGCGCCCGCGCCAGAATCCCGTCGAGCCGTAAATCCTCCTCCTCAGAGGTCGCCACAATCAGCTTGCCGCATTTCGAATAAGGCACCCCCCGCGCGTCACAATATGCGTAAAGCGCCCGGCGCCCCGACACGCAGAACCCAGCCATTAACGAATCCTTGGGGTAATAGATCCCGGCATGCACCACCTCGGAATTTCGCGACGACGTCTCCGTCCCGATCCCCTCCGCGGCCTCCAGCACAATCACCTCGCGCCCCGCCAAAGCCAGCGCCCGCGCCACGGCGATGCCAACGACACCCGCCCCAACCACCACAACATCCACCGCTTCCATTGCCATCCCCACCCGACTTGCCCCCATACTGCCACCCAGCAATCATCCGGGACAGACAGAGATGGACCGTCGCAGTTTCCTCGCCGGCACCGCCGGCACCGCCGCCACCCTCGCCGCGCCGCGCATCGCCAACGCCGCCGCAAGCTCAACCCTGCGCTTCGTCCCGGACGCCGACCTCGCGATCCTCGACCCAACCTTCGTCACCGCCTACCAAACCCGCGACCACGGCTTCCTCGTCTACGACACCCTGTTCGGCCAGGATCAGAACTACCGCCCCCAACCCCAGATGCTCGAAGGCTACACCGTCGAAAAAGACGGTCTCGAATGGCGCCTCACCCTCCGCCAAGGCCTGATCTTCCACGACGGCGAACGCGTGCTGGCGAAAGACGCCGCCGCCTCCATCACCCGCTGGGCCCGCCGCGACGTCTTCGGCCAGGCCCTCGCCGCCGCCATGAACGAAATCTCAGCGCCGGATGACCGAACCATCCTCATCCGCCTGAAGGAACCCTTCCCCCTCCTGCCCGACGCGCTCTCCAAAACCTCCCCCATGATGTGCGGCATCATGCCCGCCCGCATCGCCGACCAAGACCCCACCAAACCCATCACCGACCCCACCGGCAGCGGCCCCTACCGCTACAACGCCGCCGAACGCATCGCCGGCGCCCGCGTCGTCTACGATCGCAACCAAGCCTACCAACCCCGCCCCGAACCGGCCGAACGCACCGCCGGCGGCAAACGCGCCTATTTCGAGCGCATCGAATGGACCATCCTCCAAGACCCCGCCACCGCCTCGGCCGCCCTGCAACGCGGCGAGATCGACTGGTGGTACACCCCCTCCTCCGACCTGCTCCCCCTTCTGGAGAAAACCCCAGGCGTCGCCCTGCGCGTCGTCGTCCCCACCGGCACCATCGCCACGATGCGCCTCAACCACACCCAGCCGCCCTTCAACAACCCGGCCCTCCGCCGCGCCCTCATCCGCGCCGTCACCCAATCCGACCACATGACCGCGGTGAACGGCGATGACCGTCGCCGCTGGAACGACAATGTCGGCTATTTCTGCCCCAACACCCCCATGGCCAGCACCGCCGGCATGGACGCCCTCACCTCCCCCCGCGACCTCGCCGCCGTCCGCCGCGCCATCGATGCCTCCGGCTATACCGGCGAGAAAATCCTGCTGATGGCCCCGCAAGACATCGCCAGCGTCAAAGCCCTCGCCGACGTCACCGCCGATCTCCTCCAACGCCTCAAGCTCAACCTCGAAGTCGCCAGCATGGACTGGGCCAGCTCCATCCAGCGCCGCTTCAAAACCGGCCTCCCCAGCGACGGCGGCTGGAGCATCTTCCAAACCTCCTGGGCCGGCACCGACCACATCAACCCCGCCGGCCACGTCTTCCTCCGCGGCAACGGCCAAAACGCCGCCCCCGGCTGGCCCTCCAGCCCCCGCATC
>Ga0114959_10001209_pt1 | contig 23179 bp, 26 predicted proteins | sample C_130625_EF_Meta_FD_87317 | JGI IMG/M metagenome (GOLD analysis project Ga0114959, IMG submission 87317) | Freshwater microbial communities from Lake Croche, Canada to study carbon cycling - C_130625_EF_MetaG | ecosystem: Environmental > Aquatic > Freshwater > Lake | place: Lake Croche, Canada... | reverse complement strand
CTCGTATTTCTTTCGTCAATTTAATGTACGGTAATGTCTTCGCAGCGGGTTCGAGTATTTTTTGCCGAATGCAGTCGTTCTTCCATTTACATTCAATTTGTATCTTGAACATAGAATCGCTGGAGAGCAGAAAATACATCGGCGGAAGTACCGCAAAATCGCGCTGTAATACTTTCTGAATACACATATGTTGCGTCAAATATACGTCATCCGCGTGTTTGAAATGAATCGCCGATATATCGACACCCTGTGCTTGTAGAGCGCGTTTGTAGTTGAGCAGACCCATCGTGACGGCCTTTGTAAATTCGGTATGCCACGCGCGTATTATCGGACTATTCGGCGGCGCCATAATAAACCAATTATCTACGACGAGTGGAAGTGCTGTACCGGATATATGCTGAAAAGTACGATTTTCTTTTGTCTGAAAACCGGTTAGCGCGCTACGCTGTTTCAAACTTGCGTACCGTATTCGGTTCATAGCGGCAGTATCGTTTATAATAATACTTGCGTCAATCCAGCATCCTCCGTAATGTTGTAATAAGTACAGTCGCAACCAGTCGGCTTTGTGCTGAACTAAGAGCTTCGAGTACGTTGGAGGTAAATCGTGGTGAGCTACGTATTTGAACATAGTTCGCCGGTTCAGAAATCGTACGTCCCATCCGCGGAACGCGTTCGCGTTATAGGCCTGAATTTTTCGTACAATATCCGGAATTTCTTCCGTATCCCAGTACATCCATATTATTTTTGGAAGCGTATAGTATTGACGGTATGCGAGAAGTAAAACCGTTGCGAGGAACAATACTATTAAGCAAAACAAATAGTATCGTTTCATCCTTAAATTGTTCTAAGATTAAAAAAACGGTTTGAACGGTAAAGAGCGCGTACCGGCCTCGTTCAGTAATACTGGATGCGAGAGAGGAACAGGTAGAGATGAAATATCTTTCAAATACATACGATACATACCGAGTTCCGCGACGATCTTGGGTACGCACCAGGTGACAACGCGTGCATTGAGTTCGGCTATCTGTTGTGGAATGTCGTATGGTACGTTGCGACTGTACTGTAAATAAATCGCCCGCATCACCATAAATAAATCATCGGTACCGACCGGGTCGATGATTTCTCCCGATTTTTGATGTACGGTGGCGCGGATACCGTTCTGGATAATCTGAAAATTCGCCTGCGAAAAGAACGCTTGGTTCAATGGCGTTTTCTCGAAATTTCCCCTAATACCGTCGTTGCCTGCGCTATTCGGGGCCTGCGTAGAATAGGCGAATCCTGGAAGTTTGGTGACGTTCGTTCCGGCATCTGCGGATAAATCTATGCGTCCTGGACTTTGCTTGAACTCCATCTTCTATGGCTGGATTTTTTGTTCTAGAGATTTCTCCGAACTTTTTTCGTAACAAGATGTATAAAGAATGTCTTCAGTTGCCGGCCATTATTCTCAGGTTGCTCCGTTCAAGCGTTATCTTGCTACCGCTACATTCCGACTTTACAACAGCGCAGGCGCTTTATCTGGCCCCACTATCACGGTTAGCGCGGGGCCTCTCGTGTTAAAAGATATGGGTAAAACAAAGATTGCTACAGCGACCTCTGTCGATGCCGCGGCGGTTGGCTCTGTTCTGCGTAAGGTAGCGCTTCTCCCTACTCCTGCGGGTAATGGCCCTGTAGTTGTTGGCTACATTGTCCTAAGCGATACGGTCCCTTCGCAGCAGAAGGTTGTGGCGCTCAACTAAACTTTCTCCGAACTTTCTCCGACCCTTCGAATTTTTTTCCCAACCAAAGATATAAAAGAATGTCTTCGGTTGTTGGTGCGTTTTCTCAAGTTGCTCCTTTTAAGCGTTGGGTCGCGGGCGCAAGTGCGCACATCTATGATAATACCGGTGCGAATGCCGTCAGTGTAAGTCAATACACTGTTCTGCAGGATATGGGTAAGACCGTCTTTCTTTCTAGCGGTGGTGTTCTGCGTAAGGTTCGTACCTTGCCGTTTGTGAACAGTCCCGCACACGTCACGGGTTACATCTGGATCAGCGATACCGTACCTGCTGGCCAGAACATCACTCTGCTCAACTAAACGGCTTTTCTCCCGAATATATACGATTTTTAGCATTTCTATATTTTACTAAAACATAGAAATGAGGTTTATTCAAAATTTTTTTCGCAACGTAATGGTAGGATGACCTCACTGTTAAACAATTATAAACAGACGACTGCTATGTATATTAACGTTGCGAGTGTTTATAATCATATTTATGATAGCAACGGCGCTGTAGCGCAATGGGCGTCTCCGTCCGCAGGTCCATTATCCAACGCACTGACGACTGCGGGCGCGACTGTATTTCGCGATATGGGAAAAACTATTTATTTACCGGCAAGCAGTACCGCAAGTTCGCAATCTACCATTCTTCGGAAAGTTCAACTTGTCCCGGCGGGAGGTCTAGGTTATTACGGAACGGGTGGAAATGTAAATAATGAATTTTATACGGGATATATTCGCATCGGCGGTCAGAGCTATGGTGGTGGTGATGGTGTTCCGACACCAGTAGCACGCATTGGATAAATATTCTAACTATAAGTAGAATGGCCAAAGCTAAGACATCTAGCACCGCGATTACAGTCATGAAATGGGTCTATTGGATTGTTGGATTACTACTGCTCACCGCGGCGTGCTATGTTCTATATGAACCGTTGGATCGTCAGATTGCGAGCGTGCTGGTCTTTTTAGGCGGTGTCATAATTCTTTACTTTTACTACGTCAAGTGGTTTATTGTCGCATTAGCAACGCCGGCGTGGCCACCGTACCAAACTTTATGTCCCGATTATCTCACGCCGATGAGTCCCGGTTATGATACGGCCAGCGGCGTTCTACAGGCGCAATCGGGCGCGTCTATACGATGCGTCGATTTTGTAGGCGTAAGTCGCAATGGTATGCTCAAAAGAGTCGAACCATCCAATGTACAGCAAGCCCTACTCAGCGACTCTACGTCCTTTAAGGTCGATCCGACCGAGGATCCCCAAACGCTCAAAGGTCGCCTACAGACGTACGGTCTGACGTGGGTCAGTCTCTTCGGAGATATGTAAAGGTTATAAAGAGATGGCCGTAGAATTTAATTAATGACCTCCATACATTCCGATTTGTTTTCCCAAATTCAACAATGGGCAAACAAACCGGCTCCTCGTACTCCATCCTCTCTCTTCTTATACGGTCCTCCAGGTATCGGTAAAACGACTCTGGCACGCGTAGCGCTCGAATCCGCAGGATATCGCGTTGTTGAATGGAATGCCTCTCAACATCGCCATAAAGCCGCCGTAGAAGAATCATTGATTCCTCTACTCAATAGCCGTAATGTCGCCGATTTTTTTCGTCCCGAAGGTCCCCGAAATCTCGGTGTAGTTCTTGACGAAATCGATGGTATGTCCGTCGGCGATAAAGGCGGGCTTTCTGAACTTGTACGTATTTTGAAAGACTACAACGGAGAAAACGCAATTATATGTATTAGCAACGAGTGGATGGAAAAAAAGTTCCAGCCGTTTCAAAAAATCTGTCAAACCTTTGCCGTCACGGCTCCGACTGCGAGCGATGTTCTCGCGCTCATCCAGGCCCAATTTCCGGATAAGAAATATCCGAAAGGACTGGAACAATTAGCTAATGATCTACTCGCTATACACAGCGGCGATTTACGTAAAATCCTTCAATCGGTACGAGAAATTAAGAAAGATATGATTGCGGGAACCTTACAAGTTTCGCAGGTCAAGGATACTATTGAAGTCGGATTAGCGGACGCGCACGCTCTCGGTTCCAATCGTATTCGGCGTTCCGAAACAATTAAATCCGCGGTAGGACAACTTTTACGAGGCGGACTGGATATGACGGCGGAAGTTCCGCTCAATAATAACGATCTCAATCTCGCGGGACTCCATCTTCACGAAACGCTTCCTACATGGATAAAGCGTTACGTAGGAAATTCGGCGCAAGGATACGACCTGTACAAATCTGCATTTCAAACAATTCTCGCTTCGGATCGCTTGGATTATTATACCTTCTTTTTCCAGCATTGGACGCTCTTTCCGATTACCTATCAGGCGAAACTTCAGGCCGTCAATCATAAATTATTTAGTTCTACGACGATTGATGCGCCTTCGTGGAAAGATGAAAATATGGAATATACTGCGGTGCTGTCGAAACAATCTATGTTGTATAACCAGTTCCGATATTTGGGTGAGATGCGCGATTTATTTATGTCGGCCGATGTTCGCTACGACGGTGGATTTGATTCTACGTTTTGGCGCGCCAATCTGTTCCTCGTAGCGGCGTTGTCGGAACTTGAAAAACCTGGAACGCCTGGATACGGAAAGAAAGTCGATATGCCGGTGTGGGAAAATACGGAATTTTGGCGCGCGATGGTTCCGAAATGGTTTCCGACGGGCGACGCGAATCGGTTTATGCGATTGATTCAGGCGCTGAATATTCCGCGACCTCTGCCTTTTTCGACGTAGCGGATTTCGGATAGAAAGAATACGAACCGTCGATTCGTATTCTTTCAATACTCTACAGTACGAAAAAAGCACCGTCTATGTATATGGAGTTTTTTACCAAGTATTGAGCGAAATACAATGTGCTGTGTTGATGTTCGTAGTCGAAAGGCTGCCTGCTACGTTGAACCGAAAATTCAATATGCTCCGTACTCCCCAATGAAAAAAACATTCTGAGACGAAGAACTAGGACCGGCGAACGAAATCGAGTGGTTGTGATAAAAATCTGTATCCTTTACAAAATGACCGATTGGACCGTAGTTGTCCCAAGTTACAATCGTGTGGATGGATTCAAAAAGAAGACACTAGCGACCCTACAGCGTCACAAAATCCCGCCCTCCAAGATTTATCTGTTCGTAGCGAACGAAGAGCAGAAAAAATTGTACGAAGAAGGCCTGGAACCCGGTACGGTCGGCCATATTATCGTAGGTGAAAAGGGTCTGCCGCAGGTTCGCAATTTCATTTTCAAGTATTTTCCGGTTGGAACTCCGCTTGTTTCGTTTGATGACGATGTTCGTGGATTCGTACGCTTGGACGGAGATAAACTACGTGATGTCCGACCGGCTGAACTCGGCGATTTGTTTGATATGGCCTTCGCGGAATGTAAGAAAGTCGGCGCGCGATTTTGGGGCGATTATCCCGTTCCCAATGGATTTTTTATGAGCAATACTATTTCGTACGATCTTAAGTTTATTATGGGAAGTTTCTGGGGATGCTTCAATCCGGGTAAAACGGTACAGATTACAATCGGAAACGGTGAAAAAGAAGATTATATGCGTACGATTCAGTTCTGGGAACAGGACCATACAGTAGTACGCCTAAATTTTCTATCGCATAAAACGGCGACCTATAACGAAGCCGGCGGTCTTCAATCCGATGGACAAGCGGCGCGTATTCTGAGAGAAAAAGAAACTGTAGCCACTATGTTGAAGAAATGGCCTCAGTACGTTCGCGCCAATCCGCGGCGGAAAGGTCCGTTTCCTGAAGTATTACTGATACGTCAAAAAATGGATGGAACTCGTAAGCGTGATATGCGCAACAATCGAACACGCAAGCATCCGAAGGAGTGAAAAACATGTAGGTTTTTTTGGGTTTTTTGGTTTTTTATTTTTTGTTTAGAATCTCAGGCGTAGAGCAACTTCGCCATAGCCTCATCGATGCGTACCTTCAGCAGTCGAGACTCCTCCTCGGTGATCTCTACGCCGTACTCCTGTATTCCATAATCCATCGGCAGAACGTGTAGGAAGTACGACCATCCTTCCTTGACCTCGCGCAACTTGAATCGTCGCCGGACAGCGTCGTCCTCCGTACGACTCACGACGACGTGGAACTCGGAAAAGTCGTGGAATACTTCCTTGTCGTCGCGGAGCAGAGTCACGTTCAGCGATGCGCCCTCAATGTAGGCCTTCGGTCCGTTCTCCTTGAGATCCGCAATCCTCTCCTCCTTGAGCCTCTGTAGTTCCGCAGCATACTGGATAATCCGATCCGCTCTGTAGGCAAGTCCGCTCGCCGAAGCGAAGCGATCCGAGAGCCAGTTCTCGGTGTTCTTGTTGTCGTCGTGAATCTGGCGGAGGCAGGAAAGAGCGTTCATTTGGAAAGAAAAGGAAAGGAAAGAAGGAAGAAAGAAAGGAGGAATTCAGTGTGTGGCGGCCCACCGCACTGTAATAACCGGATAAACTCTTCAATTTTTTTCATTCGACTAGTAAAAATACCTATTGTAGTTGGAAATTCCGTTCGGACCGTAATAATCGTAATCGTAATCATATGTATCGTAGTAATTCCAGTGTCCAGAAGAGTGTAAATGTCCATCTTTATCTACATAATACACATCCCATACCCAATTACGATAATGATTGGCACGTGGAGGTGGTATAGAAGGTCGTAAATTGACTTTACCTTCAACGATTCCGTTAGATCCGAATCCCGAGAAATTATAATTGACCTTTTGTCCCGTATAGGTTGGTAGATTGATATGGGTATTTCCAGTAAAATCTACATATCCCTCTCGTACTGCGATTAGGCTAAGAATACAAAGTATAATTAAACACCACAATAAAAAAATCATTCTTATTGTGGTGTAGTATAAAGTTTCTACAACGCCGACCAACCTCCTGTAGGACCAACATTAATTGTACCATCGGCTGTTCCGTCAAGTTTGTAATTATTGAATGTAAAATTTGTTGTATTAGTATCGGGTATTTGGAGGGATACGGCTCCGTTCTGAACCATCCCTACAAATTTTGTTTTATGATTGAGGCCTTCGCGTATTAGAGGTTTACGGAAACTGACGGCGATAAGTATGGTTATAAATAACGCATTCAAAAACGCCGCGAATGCGGGTAATACCAAACAACTCAATTGGAAAAGGCTCCAAAGAATTATGGTAAATAATACAAATAGAATCCACAGGTTATCCTGTTTCATATCTCTAATCTATATCGTCAAATAATTATTCTCTATCGGTCTTTATAGTACCCAACACGTGTCCGTTAATTTTTAAATCGTCGAACTTCGTGTCAAAGGTCAGCGCCTCCCATCCCAATAATCCGGAAGAGAGTTCGCGTCTCGCACTCGGATCAATGAATAGAAAGAGTGCTGAAATTCCCGCGCAGATCGCTACAAACACCAGACCGTTTCCGTGTATCGTTCCTCGTATGGCTTCCATTGCGAAAATAAATCCTGCTGCAATTAAGACAATGAACGCAAGCGATACCAATTTGTACATTGTAAAATCCCTAATTAGTCGCTAGGTTATTTCTTGTGCTTTCGCGTCTTCGCTCGCCATTTTTCTAAGCGTTTTTCCAACGCTTCCGCATCGTACATTTTTTGGTTTCCGCATTTCTTAATGATACCTTCGCGTAGATAATTCACTAAACTCAATCGCTGACTCGTGTCATCCGTAGGAACCATCGGACTGTTGCCATGAACCTGATGTACATCCATGGCTAAAAAATCACCCGTACGACAATCAACGGCGACGCCGTATTGCGGAAATCCCGTGTACGCTCCTTTGTACGGAGCGCCCCGCTCAATCACGACTAGATTACCGAATCCCGTAGGCCAATCTCCGTTGTCCATATGCGCGGCCGTTCGAAAGTTTAAATTCGTCGTAACAGTCGAGAACGCCGTTCCGCGGATATGAAACGGCGTACTACGCGCCGCTTTGAGTTGGTTCTGGTGTTCTTTCGGACACAGCATTTGATATTGCGCGTCGATTTCCTTGACCAACGGAACCACCTTTTCCCACTTTTCGGGAAAGCGAACGTTAAAGGTACAGAGTCGGCAAGGACCGGGATAACGGATACCCGAATTTTTGAACGTCGCTTTCTGACTTATTGACCATTTATCAAAATATCCTAGAATATTGGACATCACCGGTTTCTTTTCGCCCGTCTGTAAGCCTTTTTCGGAACCGCTGGCGACTCCGCGATCCGTAGTCGTTTTCTTCACAAATTCTTTCAACGCCTCGTAAGCATCATCAATTGCTTCTTTGCTTAATACGTTTTTACGGAATCGTAATAATAACTCACCGTCTTCTGTATATACATCCGCATCATCTTTGAGCACGACCGGATAATTTTTTTCTTCCATAAATTTACCCTTAAAGGCGAGAGTTTCTTCATCCGTCAGAATTTTCCTCACCGTATATACCGGAATACGCTTGGACGTATCTTTACTGAGAATTGGATTGACCATTCCTTATTACGTCGTGCGATTATAGTTTTTTAGACTAATTCAAAAAACTACTAGGTATGCGTGATGACGTTGCCTACTTCATTCTCGTGAAGAAGATGGATAACGTCGAGTGGTTCGGTGCGACCAAGACGCATAGCACGTCCAACAATCTGCGCTTCCAATTCCGAGGACATACGATGAAAGAGTACAACGTGCGTCGCGCATTCGATATTCAGACCTGCGCCCATATTACGCGCATTGAGAAAGAGTACATTATGCTTACCGGCTTTGAATTCTCGTAGTAATTTATTGATACGGGCCTGCGATCCATTCACCGCAGCGTGCGTGATGCCCTCCGTAGATAACGTTGTCTCCATACCTGCGAACGTCGCGTCGTATCCGCTAAACATAAGAACCTTTGCCGTTGTATGCTCTTTCATAAACCGAATGAACGAATCCTTTTTATTTAATTTTCCCGTTTTCAGAATGACTTCTTTGGCTTCAGGAGTTTTCGATTTCTCTCCTACGACCTGAACTTCCTTCAAATCGTTGATACGCGCACGGCAGAGCGGACACGCCGCGACGCGCTTGAGCGATTCGCATAAACACGGAAAACAAAACAGTTGTTGGCAGCACGGTGTTACCGCAGGATTATTGACATCGCAATAGCAGATTGGACACGTTTGCTCGGTCGCTTTTTCTAGACGATTCTGAATCGCGGTGATACGACTTTGAATACTGGCGATCTTTTGCTCGCAGGCTTCCAGAGCTTTCGCTTTGATTGCTTCGGTACTGTAATCCATAGATTTTTTATACTCAAGAGTCAGACGGGCCTGCTCCAAATCTTTGAGCAGAGATTTCGTCACCGCGGTCGTAATTTCGGTCGTCGTATGTGCGCTCATACCAATCGATTCTAACGCGCCTTGAATATCTCCTGCGTTCAAACGTTCCAACATATCCGGTGTAATAAAAGTATCTAGTACGCGAATATTTGCGGGCGTACTACAAATGATATTCGTATGCGTGACTGTCGGCGACGAAAAACTTTGTTGGATATATTCCTCTGACGCGTGAATAATCAGCCGACTCGATTGATATCCGGCGGCATTGATAGATATACTTGAATACGCAGAGGTCATGCCGCACATACGACGGACGATATTCATATGCCGACATCCTGGAATCGTTAAATGTTGCGCGCCGCCCTGTAATCGTATCACACGCGCGACGACCGACGGAGGTGTTTCGGGTAGAGGTGTATATGCCGTAGTTATATTAAAATACGAACCGTTCGCAAACACTAAATTCCACCAACTCGCCGAAATAAACCAGTAAAATAGCGCGTGAAGTTCATCGTGGTCGGTCGAAATAGAAATACTATCCGCTTCATCAATAAAAATACGTTTCCATAAAATGGTTCGTACAGGATGAAATTGCGTAAATGTATTCCACATCGTTGAACTCACGAATAGTGCGTCATATGTATCTATATCGGTCATTAAGTTCTCGGCGGACGCATCGAGTTTTTTCTTGACGAATTTACATCTCAGCGTCGTATCACGACTGACATAGGTTTCCCATTGCGTAATCAACGCGTGGGGAACTATAAATAGCGATGTACTAAGAGGACGAAGCGTCTGACCCGATCCAGTTCGTAATTGACTACGAATACGTAGCAAACCGATATCTTTTCCGTCGCCCTGTATCGATCCGCGGTTCAAAAATTCCGTATATTCGGACGGAGGCGCGGGCGCTTTCACGAGCGCGAGCGCCGTCAGAGATTTACCGGAACCAACTTTATCGCCGAGAATACCGTAAGATGTATAGAATTTTCCTCCGTGCGGATCGCCTGCTATACTTCCAACATCGATTCCCGTAGTTTTTGCCTTTTCTAGATTCAGAGCGGCGGCGACGGCACTCTGTTGGTGTCGTAGCAATTGCGTTTTGAGCCAGGACGGAGACGCCGCTTTTGCGTTCGCGTCGGTTAGTTCCTGACTGTACAAGGACTCAAAGAACGACCATAACTTTTGTCGCGATACGATAGACATTTTCTAGTCATTTCTGGTTGTATGAGTTTTAGACCGACCTGGACGCTGTTCGGAAAAAATTGAATATTCCATGGGATTGGTGGGAGATGCTGAGACGAATCACATCAATTCTTTCCTTTCATTTCTTTCTTTCCTTTCTTTCCTTTCTTTCTTTTCTTTCCTTTCTTTACAATGACAAGCCTGTCCGAGGAGAATTTAATTCTGCGCCAGGGTCTTCAGATCTTTGCGAGCGAGATGGAGCAGATTCGCGCTGAGAACGCACGACTGGAAGCCGAGGCAGCGGTCGCACACAACGTAGCGAACTTACAAGCCGAGTGTGCGCGTTTGCGCGCCGAGCGTAACACCGCTATCCGCGCTCTGCGGGCCAAGACACCTACTGTAGTTCCGCGGTATATTCTGGAGAACCACGTAGCCGCCGAGAAGGCTAAGCGGACCGATTGTCCTATACTTATGGTACCTCTGAGCGAGTGCGATTCCGTGACGGTAAGTACGGCGTGCGGTCACATCTTTGATACGGATGCGTTCAAGACGTGGAGCAAGGATCATCGCGAGTGCGCGGTATGCCGTACGATTGTTGGCGACACGGCGACGTTCCGCCGGTAATCACCAAACAAAAACTAAAAAAAAATTTTTTTGTCGTAATTTACAACTAAAAAATACACTAATTTATTACCTTATATCTCATCCTTTCCAACAATTACATTTGATTGATTGCTGTATGGTTCTTTTGAAACAAGAACCGAATTGGACCGAAGCCCTGGAGTAACCTATCATATTTTTGGTTTGCTGTATGGTTCTTTTGAAACAAGAACCGAATTGGACCGAAGCCCTAGAGTAACCTATCATATTTTTGGTTTGCTGTATGGTTCTTTTGAAACAAGAACCGGATTGCTGTACCTAGAATATTCTTGTTTGCTGTATGGTTCCTTCTGGAACCGTTGCGGGCTTCAAATAAACTATTATGGAATAATATTTGAGTTGCTGTACGAAGCCCTAGCTTAGTAATATTTCTTTCGCATATGCTCTGTGTATCAGGATCCAATAATTACTTTATATTGCTGTACAGATCCTTTGTATCGGGCTTCAAATAAACTATTATGTAATAATATTTGAGTTGCTGTACGAAGCCCTAGCATATGCTCTAGAAATACCACTATCAGGATCCAATATATTAATATTCTTTATATTGCTGTACGGATCCTTAGTCTCATCATCTTTCTCACACGTGCTGGCTTTAGACCGGCCGGTTGTTCAATTTTTTAGCCAAGGGCCCTGTGTGTATTCTACTTTTCTAGGGACCAGAAATCCAACCGAATTTATTTCATTCGTCTCGTTGTACGGCGTTTGTTGGCGGTTTTCCGTACAGTTTTCCGATTATTTGGTAGCGTTTTCCGCATCACGATCATATCCTCTTGTACGCAATGCGCCTCGGTAATGACCTCAAATCCGTATCCCTTGTAAATTTTAGGAAGTACATTCCGTTCAGGAATCTTATCCTCCACCATCAGATACAATTCCGAAATACCCTGTCGTATCGCAAATCCTTCGAATCGTTTCATAAGAATCTTTAGCGGGCTTGACGTTGCTTTTATGCTACGAGTAATACGGCACAAGTCATTGACCCATAGTTGCGGAGTACCCGTTTCGCACCAATCATAATATTGTAGAGTTCCGACGGCTTTATCGTCGCCGTTGCTCACAATACATACCGCCGTATAATCATCGTTTTCTAAACTATCTTTCACACGTTCGTAGGTATTTCCTAAACAGATTTCGCCTCCGTGTCGTTTCTGGTCTGCGAATTCGTTGAGAATAATTTGTATTTCACTTTTATGTAATTTCGTATGATCTTCCGTCACAAAAAACTGGATACGAAACTCTTTCTCTTCTGTCGTAAAGTAACGTTTCCGTATATTACGACAGATTCGCTCCACTCCCATTTCTATTATCTATATTTATTTCTGTGAAAAATTTTTTTGTTTTTCTGGTTTTTCTAGGTTTTTCTGGTTTTTTTGGTTTTTCTAGTTTTTTTTGGTTTTTCTAGTTTTTTCTGTTTTTTCTAGTTTTTTCTGTTTTGACTAGTTGTAGAGAGCCACGAAATTTTCGCGGATCCTATCCCGTACCTTCTTGTACTTCGGATCGTCCAGTTCAACCCGTAGGATCTCGTACGGAGTCATCTGGCGCGGACCCTCCTTCTGGAGAATCTCGAACTGCGCCGGCGACCAGCCCGAGAGCATCGCTACGCCAGGCGTATCCGCCGCCGCGTGATGGTCGCTGCTGTACGTGGAAGCAAGATTCCAGATGACGATGCGGGGAGCCGTAAAGCCCTGTCCAGGGCCCCACATACGCTCGCCGAGCGTCTTGAACGCATTCTGAATCATAGTGATTTGCGTCTCCCACGGCGTAGTCTTGACGACGCGCGAATAGCAGTGGTCCGTGTACGCGCTACGTTCGCCAGGTCCGCACGCCTGATCCCAGCCCATGTCCGTCAGAACGATGAGATTCTCGGGCTCCTCGCCGGGTCGGCAACCCTTCATCTCAATCATCTGAAGTACGAGGTCCATCGCCTTCTGGAAGTCCGTACTGAGACCGTGTCCAACATTGCTATCGTTGAGCAGAGCGATTCGCTCGAAGATGTCCGAACCTGGACGGAAGCGAAGAATGTTCGGATCCGAGTCAAAGGTCAGTACCATATCCTTGTACTCCTCAGCGCAGACTTCCGATCCGAGCAGACCGAGCGCCGTCGATACCCAGTAGGGGACGTCGCCTACGGGCGAAGACTGCATGGATCCGCTACGGTCGATCATGAAGAGCGAACGACGCAGACCACCGCCCGTCTTCACCTTCTCAACCATACTCCGCCAGACACCGAGCAGAAAGTCCTTCTCCTCTGTTGTTCCGTCAAAGTCATTGACCTTCTTCGCAATCTCGTGCGGAAAGAGCGTATCCGCGCCATGGACCTTCGCCTCACCCTTCGCCGCCTTTGCGTAGTGCTCCTTGAACTTCTCGCGGCACGCCATCCGCTTCTCGTCGTCCGGATGGCGGAGCGTGGCTGCCGCCGTGGTACTCGAATTGTAGGTCGATGGCAGGTTCAGGAACGCCTTGTTGTAGATCTTACCCGCGCGACCTGGTACGGTCTTCGGATCGATCATGTCAAAGGCGCCAGCGCACATAAACGTCTCGACCGTCTCAAGCTTACGGTTGAGGTTAGCGACGTACTGACGGTATTGACGCATCATCGAACTGAAGCGCCCGACAGCACGCGGAAACAGAATATACGCGATATCCATAGCAAACCGCCGATTCTTATCCTCGCGCGGAGCCCACTTCGCCGCGAGGCTCATACCGGTCGTCGATTCCGCGTCGGTCTTGAGTTGCTTCGCGTACAACTCCGTGACGTCCCGCCGGTACGCGGGAGCAACCTTAGTCTCTAGGAGACGCGAGAAATCGTCCCAGCAACCGTAGTGCGGAATCAGATCTAGCACGGCCTTCGCGAGCACCGGTTGCTCGTCGCAAAGATGCTGAAAGAGATGCTCGAAGACCTTGCGTTCGCCCTTACCGCCGCGAACATTGCGTACCATGAACGCCAGGACGAATGCGTCCTCCATAGCCTGCGATGTTCCGATCCTAAGAACGGCCAGAAGATCCTTCTTAAGGCTCGCCGGCTCCGCTCCGCGTACGCACTTGACGTTGAGATCTACGAGCGGATGACCGGTCGTAGCATACACATCGGAACCCTTCGCTCCGACGGCCTTGGGAAGTAGGGAAGAAACGAGGGAAGACATTTTGGAAAGAAAGAAAGAAAGAAAGAAAAGTAAGGATTGAAAGAAAGTAAGAGACCCACTTCATTTTTTTATCCGTGACGGTTCGTCAATTTTTTCCAATCCTCGGTCTAAATCTACACTTGAACTATATTTGTAAGATGTCTTCGTGGCCAAACAATCTTTCGAAATCAACTACGCATCCTCCGGTGAGTATCGTTACACCAACTTATAATCGTAAAAAGTTTATTCCGTGGCTTATAGAATGTATCAAAGCCCAGACGTATCCGAAAGAACGTATGGAATGGCTTATCTTCGATGACGGCACGGAGAAAATCGGCGATCTCTTAACTCCCTACATCTCGTCTATGAACATTCGCTACTTTTCATCAGATACGAAACTGACGATCGGCGCGAAACGGAATCGGCTTCACGATGAAGCCCGCGGAACCATCATTGTCACTATGGACGACGATGATTATTATCCGCCGGAACGCGTTCATCACGCGGTTATGACTCTTCTGAGTAAAAAGGTCGAACTCTGTGGTAGTTCCAGAAACCACTTATATTTTACAGACGACGGCGGGATTTGGGAAATTGGTCCTTATACACCGTATCACGCGACCTTCGGAACGATGGCCTTCACAAAAGAGTATTTGAAAACCAATCGTTGCGATGAAACGGTGACGCACGCCGAAGAGGTTCAATTTACGAAAACCTACAGTAATACGTTGGCGCAGCTCGATCCTATGAAAGTTATGCTCGTGATGTGTCATAAGGAAAATACGTATAGTAAAAATAAGTTACGCGAATCTCCTCCGCATAATATGAAAAAGACGGCGTTCAAGTTGAAAGCCTGGGTTCGTTCCGCGAAACAGCGAGAGTTTTATATGTCGGCCTAGTGCCGGAATGAAATGGCCGGCGGTCTAAATTTCTTACAATATCAGTAGAATTATGTCCTCTCTATTGAATGGACCCGGTGGGACCAATGTATTTGGAGATATGACGACGGCCGTCCGAAATTCGACTAAGAATATCGGCGGAGATTGGCTGTTGTATCTTCTCGTCGCCTTTTTTATAGCCGTCGTGATTTTTATGCTAATGGGTAAATCTCCAAGTCTCTCGTGGGTCTCGTTTATCGATCCACGACCTGCGATTTGGAAAATCTTAGCGCGCGCCTCGCTGTTTTGGATTCCCAGTCCGTTATTTACGAATTTAATCGTGCCCGCTGACAAGGCGGTCGATGGAATGTACGACGATATATACAGTGTAACCATCGAATATGTATTATACAATACTCGTAGTTACAATACAACGGAAGGTCCGTATCGCCATCTATTCCACCGTGGTTCGAGCGAACTCGCGAAAACTACGGTCGGTGGCGCGATTTTAGCCGGTTGCGCCGCGAACCAATCCGGCGATTTACCGCCGTTCGGTCTGCCCAAGCGTCTCAATCCCGGTATATTCTTAGATCCCAATACGAACGATATAATTGTCTTCGTTGATACAATCAAAGGTGCGGATACGGTTCGCGAATCATTACGTATTGCCGATATTCCTCTCGATATTCCGGCGCGCATTGGTGTCGTTCTGAATAAACGTGTATTAGAAGTCTATTTGAACTGTAAGTTGGAAGCGACTAAGGTATTACAAGGCGATCCAAAACACGTTGAAAACGAATGGTACGGTTTAGCGGGTCCCGCAGGAGCGCAAGCCCAGATCCAGAATATGTATGTGTGGAAAGAATCGCTGAGCGCCGAAGATATGCGCCAATTGTGTCCTGGACCACCCGTATTTAGTAAAGAACGTCCGATATGTTCAGGAGCCGATACTCCTGTAGCTCCTGTAGCTCCTGCGACAAAAAATACGAAGATCGATTTAGGTCTCGGTACTTCGCTCATGGCGAAGTGCGCCTAAAGTATTATGTTAATCTTTTGAGAAGATAAGTATGGAACGAATCTTCTCAAAAGCACACGCGACGGAGTTTCTCGCGCCCTACGGCTTGATTATTCTTGCGGGCCCCGCATTCAGTATTTTATTATGTCCTGAGCGACACGCATTGTCTGCGGTCCTCGGTATTATGATTATGTATTGCTGGGCGTATTTTGCGCACCGTGTATTACATCTATTGCCTAGCGAAGGACCGCTCAGTCATTGGAATACGCATTGGAAATTTCATCATCAACCTCTCAAACTCTTAGATCGACATGTCGAGTTAGCTATAGAACTCATCAACGATTTATGTATGAGTCTGACAATCTTAGCAATACAATATTTTTCGCCGTGGCGAGTACCTACCAGCGTCGTTGTATTCTTTGCGATATGGTATGCCTCCGTTCATATTGTCAATTACAGTATAATTGGTTCGCCACACCATCGCGAACACCACGCGCAAATTCATAAAAACTTTGGACCGGATGTTATGGATCATTTCTTCGGAACCAATCATAGCAACGTCAGAGAAGATTTGGTAGGTATGACCGTAAATATAATTTTTGCGTTTGCGCTCACGTTTCTACTCAAAGAAACGTTCCACTGGAACGAATGATTGAACGAAAATCTGAATCAAATGAATGATCACTAAATTTCCAACAGCGATTTGCTCGTATGTATAGATATCCGTATGTTTGTAATCCTGAATAGTTAATGCCATACCCATATCCGCGAGTATAGGTTTGTCGTCGCAGATCTCCCACGAATCCATCGCGCATCCGCGGAACATGCGAATTCCGAAGAAAATCAGTAGCAACGTAGCGAGTACAGCTCCCTGAGCGATTCGCGTACGCGAATAAATAACACCGACGACCATCACAACGCATAAGATTCCGTGGAGAATCGTGACTATCCATTCCAAAAGCATAGAATACTTATAGTATCTTTGGAATTTACGGTGTATAAATAAACGTAGTCAATAATAAGGAAAATGGATATGTTTGGGGAAATGACGCAAAGAGCGAAAGCGACTGCGAGTTCCTCGCCTATGGCTGTATGGGGCGTAATCATTATGTTAATACTAATTGTCGCTGGTGCTATCTACTGGTGGTTTTCACCCAAAGCGAAAGATGTGACGGTTATGGGTCCCTATGTTCTGAAACGAACGACCGCGGGAGCCGCGAGATCGATGACAACCGTATTTACGCAGGAGGAAATCAACAATTCGCTCGGTAACAATTTCACTCTGAGTTTCTTTGTCTATATGGAAGAGGCTAATCGCGAAGATATTCCTATAGGTGGTCCCGAAGGCGATTTCCGATTCAAGCCGTTCTTATACATTCTCGGTGTCGGTGACGTATTATTGGATCCAATTCACCAGGTCGCACGCATACGTGTGAAACCTCTTGCCGCGAACGGAGTTCATCGTCCCGACGGCGTAGTCAATTTAGACGTCGAGAATTTTATGATGGCGCGCTGGAATCAAATCACTATTACTCAGGAAGGTCGTAGCGTAGATATTTACTTGAACGGTGTCCTTACTACATCGACCTTATTACAAAATTTACCCATACTCAATCCCGTAGGAGTTCTCCTTGAAACATCTCCGGATTTTTCGGGTCAAGCGGGACTGTTCCAAGCACGGCCTTCGCGTCTTACGGAACATGAGGTGATGCGAAATTATAAGCGCAATACCGATACTCGGGGTAAGCCACTAATTCCCGATACGCCCTTTCGTATCAACGATGCGTGGAAACAATTCCTGAAAACCCTGTGCGAAATGGGATTTTGTGGTTTCCGGGTTCAGGTCGGTGGATTAGACTACATTGATTATGAGTTTGCCTAAGCGATTACGTACATCGGGATGTCAAAGAATTTTAGGTGTATTACGGTAGAAGAATATGGACGCTATCCGCAATTTTACAACCAACAACCGCGGATCGATCATAAACGTAGTCTACGTGATTGCGTTTTTACTCGCTTTGTACTACTTATACAAATTCCTGATCCAGGGCTCGGAACTGGAAGTTGTAGTACTAGGCAATGAGGTCGATGCGAACGTACCCAAAGCCTTACCGTTTCCTACCAATAACGAAGACGTCCGTGTGAAGCAGGGTGGTGAATATACGATTAGTTTCTGGATGTACATTTCGAGCTGGGATTACCGCTCTGGTATGCCGAAGAGCGTACTCCAGATTGTAGATAGCAATCTTTCCGATAGTTCTCTCTTTACTAGCGTACTGTATCCCAATGAGGCGAAACTGATGGTTCGTATTCACACGGATGCTACCAGCGGTGAAGATACGGATTACACGAAGAACACGAACTTTGAGAATCTGCTATCCGGACAGCAGGGCGCCCAGATGTTCGCTCCGTCGCTGACATCGCCGATGTGCGATATCCAGGATATTGATCTCCAGCGCTGGATCAACATTACGGTGACCGTCAATGGACGTATCGTAGATGTCTATTACGACGGTAAGCTCAATCGTTCTTGCGTACTTCCCACCATCCCTGCCGCACCGGCAACGGGTACGCAGTCAGTAGTGATTGGTCAGAAGGGTGGTTACGGCGGTAAAATCAGTGGTATCCAGTTTATGGCCTATCCTCTCACCCCGGACCGTATCTATGCTATCTATCAGGCCGGTCCCGCGAGCGGCGCTGGCTTACTCGGATACCTAGGCGATAAACTTGGCATCAAAATCAACTATTCCGGCAAAAGCAAGTAAATAATTTCCGGTATTATTAAGTTTTAGTATTCATAAGACTAAAACTTTATTAATTCAACCATATAAATAGAGGAAATGGATACAACATCGGGTCCCTTAAGTTACATACTCGGTAAAAATCTGGTCAGCCAGATCCTTCTAACAATTGTTGTTATGCTCGCCGCGTATTCCGTGATCACTATATTTGAAACGGTCGTAACTATGGTTCGTCGATTCAATGAACAGACGACTGTACTCTTCGCGGATACAACGCCAGGTAAGCAACTTATCGTACAGAAACCCGACGCCAGCGCGTTGATTTACAACAGTCAGAATGAGTTGAACGGTATGGAACTAAGTTATTCCATGTATCTGAATATTTCTCCCGATACCTTTGAAGCGCGAGTATCCGATGAATGCGGCGTCACCTCCGAGAACAAACCGACGATTCTCAAACATATTATGCACAAGGGATCCAAGGATGGTTTTCCGCTGATGGCTCCTGGTCTGTTCGTCGAAGGCAATAAGAATACGCTACGACTGTACATGAACTCTACGACCCGATGGGACAACTACGTAGAGATTCCGAATATACCTATCGGTAAGTGGTTCCATTTAGTCGTCGTACTCAAGGGTAAATATTTGGACGTATATGTCAATGGTAACGTCACGGTACGCCACCAGTTTGACGTCGTGCCGAAACTCAACTTTGGCAACGTCTATGTACTCTATCCTATCAAATTCCCGCGGGATTCGACGGATAATACGATACGTACGAAATTTACGGTGGATAACGCCGCGAAGGGTATGGTCTCGCGTCTGAAGTACTATGCGTACGCACTCAATTACGCACAGATTGATACTCTTTACCGCGAAGGACCATCCAAGACTATCGTCAGCAATACCTTTACGGAAGTACCTCCCTACTTCCACGACGATTGGTGGGTCACTCAGTATTAGACCTAACAGATTTTTTTCATATTTATGTATTTACATAAAATTCATAAATATATACAAACGAAGAAAAGCGAACATTGTTACTTCGCAAACTTGAGACCGCCCAAACCACTACTAATTTCTAAGAAATTCAGCGTTTCTACAAAAACCTGTAATTCATACGTATAGTTGGCAAGAAACGGAATCGGTTCGACATCCACATCCATTTCTAGACGATCAATTCGGCTGGTATTCAATGTACCGTCGGGTTGCTCGACACTTGAACCGTGTAACGCGAAACTATAGGTATGAATTGGCCACATTTCCGACTGGGACGCGAGACCGTAATCATTAAACGGAACGGTATTGCCGTTGAGAAACCGGTACGGTACATACTCGGTGAAATAGGATGGATCCTCGGAATCAAACAATTGCGTACCGTTCGCCGTTAGAAATACGTTTCGTAAAATACGACGTTGTAATCCTGGAATGTTGAGACCCGACCGTCCGATATCAGTTGGTTTTCCGTTGATATATACTTTATTCGGATAACTCGCCGGATTGACCGGTGCCGCAAACGGACGATTCGCGCCCTGCGTATTGATCCAATTCGTCAGATTTGTCGATTGGTTTCGGTACGGTATCGCGTCGGATCGGCGGCCGAAATACGCAATCCGTGTGGCTATATTATGGACATCCAACCGATATGTATCACGTGTATTGATTCCTGAGAATATGAAATTCTGAACCTGTCGAACATTGTAGCGTACGGTTTTTTTCACAAACGCTTGCTGTTCTTCGGCGCGAATAAATGTATAGGTCGCTTCCAATGTAGCGTTCAGAGGCCAGCCGTCAAAGGACGGTACCGAACCCGAAATATCCGTTAAGAAATATCGCATACTACCCGAAATATCTGGATTCGCACCATACAAGTTATTCAGCGTCGCGGGAAGAGGTCCGAGTACAGCTGGATTCCATACATTCGGATACTGGTCCGACGGAATATACGGTAGCGACGCGATATTGGACCGAAGTCGTACGCCACTCGGATCGAGCACCGTATATAGATCGCGAATTGGACGTAACTTTAGCGTAATTTCGCAATCGTGATACTGTAGTGCGATGAGAGGTAAAGAATTCGCGATATAATCGCTAAACCATAGACCTAGAGGTACTCGGATAATTCGACCAGGAATGCTCGGCGCATTGTTTTGTTGCGGAGCACCACGCCACGCTATCACATTCGGATATCCGCCGACTTGCGGATCGCTATATATTCCGTTTGCTGGATCGAAATATTCTGGCGTATCCCCAACCATCGCGCGCCACTGTTGGTAATTATCTGTATCGTTATCCAAGAGTGCGCGGGCGCTTATCCAATCGCTCGTAAATTCTTGAATCAATTGGCCTCCTACAGTTACGCTGACCGTATCAATAAGACGTGCGCCGATCTGTCGCACCCACGCAAACTCGTATTTCCGGTCGAGATTCAGCTTTCCAGACATATCTTGCGATATGTAGGCTTTACTAAAAATATCCGGCAACTGAAATCGGAATACAAGATCACTCAACAGATCGCCCTGGCGTGGTATTTTCGCTTTGAGTAATATTGGCGCGTCCATCAGCAGTAGATTCGGTCCTTCCAACGGAATCTGTATAGGCTCTTGCGAGAAATGAGTATAGCGCATAAACGTTTTATAAAACCACGTCGTTTGCGGATTGCCATTGATTTGTATATTCTCATTGCCGTAGCAAACGAGAGATAATAATCCACCCGGCATAGTACTACTCGGGTGTAGAGTATTTTAAGAAAAAGAAAGACCGCGGTGTACAGTAAATGGAAAACCTTGAGACGAATATGATAGGTACTACGGATAGTCTTTCCAATAACTCCTACTACGTGTATGGCGTCATCGCGATTCTTGTAGTATTCCTATTGTGTCTCGGTGTATATATGACTTACCGACAGTGGAAATCCTCGCCGTGGTGGTCGGATCGCTATATGGCCTGGACGCAGGGATGGAACTGGACGCGTTCCTCGGATGCTTTCGGTATCACGGAAACGGGAACGCTACAGGAAGTCGCTACGCCAGTACCAGCACCCGGAGCCCCTGTCACCGAAAGTACATCTGAACGACACCAGACAACCGAATCGTGGTGCTTTATTGGCGAGGATTTGACGGGTCGGTATTGCGTGAAAGTCCCCTCCGAGAAAGCGTGCGATAGCGACCGATTGTACCATAATCGGAAAGAATGTGAATTAACGCCGGCGAATCATATGCCCGCCGGCGTAGTGAAGCAACACGGTACTGCGATGGCTTCGCTTTCGTCTCTGCGATTCGAGTAGTAATTTTGTATCTTACTACAAATAAGGGAATGACGTTTCTACAACGTGTATGGTTTCGTATGACGAACGATCCTGCTTCCGATAAAGCATGGAAAAAACAACGCGAAGAAAATAAGGTCGCGTGCGATCCCGAAATTAATGAATGGAATAGAAAACTTTCATTTGTAACCGATCCGAATTTTACGAAAAAGGCGTTGCCTGAAGATATCGCCTATCTTACAAAATTCATCAAAGAGCGCATTAAACAACTCAAAACCTACACATTATCGGCGACGGATATTGATACACTCAATACTAGTCAAGAGAGCGAACATTTTAATATAATGATGGCTACATTCGGAAAACGTTTTGAATTCAAGTCGGTAGTCGATGGCGCCCTCACTCAATGGAAGGCCATCATACAAGATTTGAAAGATAAGAAAAAAACGGTACCACCTAGTTATCCAAAACTTATTGTACGTCTCGAACATGCACTCGCGTGGTTTGGAAAACAGAAATTTGTCGAGGCGGAAGTCTATTCCACGGAATTAAAAAATCTATCGGAAGACGCGGATGTCATTCTTCGAGGTACAGGTGGCGACTTACACGATCCGGAAATGAGTAAGAAAGTCGCCGAAGATGCCGATGATGCCGCGCGTAACGAATTCAGTATTTCGCGACTTATCGCCAAAATCCTGGCGGTCGTTTTTACTATTTTCAATACGTTCATAATCTTTGTAGGCGGAGTCTATGGCTCTTCGCTCGCGACAAATCTCAATTTACATCACAGCGCGGCGTATCGCGTATTCTATGCTATCTTCGGATTCCTCTTCTTTTTCATCGTCATTCCGTATGTACTTCTTTATCGCTGGTGGTGGAAAGGAAAAAAACCGCGATTTTACTCTCTGATACCGCTCGTACCCTATCATTTTGATAATTATTACACGGGGCTGCTACTAAGTTGGATGAGTTACAAACCGGACGACCGCGTACAAGCTTTGAAAGAGTGGGAACTTGAACATAAAATATAAGTCGTAGTTAGGAGGAATGAATTCCAGACTCCCTATCGCTGTACTTTCACAAAGTTCGCACACTATCGGACTTTTTGATCTTTTTCGTATTCATCAGACGGAAGCACAAGATGTCACGTGGATCGCACCCAAACGTATGGCTATTCAAGAATGGATTCGTCCATCCGCATTAATATCTCTCGATATTCGGATTCATTCGAATACTTCCGAATCTATACGTTTATTGTCG
>Ga0114959_10001208_pt1 | contig 23181 bp, 18 predicted proteins | sample C_130625_EF_Meta_FD_87317 | JGI IMG/M metagenome (GOLD analysis project Ga0114959, IMG submission 87317) | Freshwater microbial communities from Lake Croche, Canada to study carbon cycling - C_130625_EF_MetaG | ecosystem: Environmental > Aquatic > Freshwater > Lake | place: Lake Croche, Canada... | reverse complement strand
TTCTCCCCCACCGAGATCTTCCGGCAGTGGGAAGCGATGAAGCCGGGCCTCGGCTGGGTGCACATCAAGGATTATCGCAAGGTGGCCGGCAGCGTTCGGGGCCGGCATGTCGACGAGGGGGGGCTGTTGAACTTCGTCCCCGCCGACGTGGGCGTCGGAGGGCACGAGCGGATCCTTGCCGATCTCAAGACGTTCCTCCCCGCCCTCACCAAACGCCTCGACCGCCGCGGCATACCCGGCGTGTTTCTCGATCTCGAGCCCCATGTCCGCGGCGGCGGCCAATTCGGTGGCACGAGTGGGCCGGATGGAATGGGGATCGCGCTGCGGGGCCTGTGTCGCGTCCTCGACGGGGCCAAGATTCCCTACCACCTCCGCGATTTCGACGATCTCCTCGCCGCCCGCGGCATCTCCTGACGCTTTTTCCCCGACGGCGACCGATCCATGAGCGACACGAAGAGCGACACCAACATCGAAAACAAGATCGACACGAAAGTCGAATCGACCGAACCGGGCAGTTACTTCATCTCCAACTACCCCCCGTTCTCCTCCTGGACGACGGCGGCGGTTCCGGCGGCCCTCGAAGCCTTCGCTGCGCCCCCCACGGAGGCGGCGCTGGGGCTCTATCTTCACGTCCCTTTCTGCCGGAAGCGGTGCAAGTTTTGCTACTTCCGCGTCTACACCGACACCTCGGCCAGCGACGTCGAACGCTACTCGCAGGGGCTCGCGCGGGAGGCGGAGCTCGTCGCCGCCCAGGCCGCCGTCGCCGGCCGCCCGCTCCGCTACGTCTATTTCGGCGGCGGCACGCCGTCGTTTCTGTCGGTGAAGCAGCTCGAGCGGCTCGTCGCCGGTCTTCATCGGAGCTTCGGCTGGAATGATGCCGAGGAGGTGACGTTCGAGTGCGAGCCAGGGACGCTTTCGGAACCGAAGGTGAAGGCGCTTCGCGAGCTCGGCGTGACTCGGCTTTCGCTCGGCGTCGAGAACTTCGAGGATTCCATTCTCGAGGCCAACGGCCGGGCCCATCTCTCCGCCGAGATCCTCCGCTGCTGGGATTGGATCAAAGCTGCCGGGTTCCCGAATACGAATGTCGATCTGATCTCGGGAATGGTCGGCGAGACGTCGGAGAGCTGGGATCGGACGATCGACCGGACGCTGGCCCTCGAGCCCGACAGTCTGACGATCTACCAACTCGAGCTCCCCGTCAACACGACCTTCGTCCACGACGCCCGCGAAACCGGCTCGCCAACGCCGGTCGCCGACTGGCGCACCAAGCGGGAGTGGGTCGGCAGGGCGTTCGACCGCTTCGTGGCGGCGGGGTACACGGTGTCGAGCGGGTACACGCTCGTCCGCGATCCCGCCCGGGTCCATTTCCGCTACCGCGACATGCTTTGGGAGGGGAGTGATCTCCTCGCCCTCGGCGTGGCGAGCTTCGGCCATCTCTCCGGCTGCCACTATCAAAACGCCCCTCACTGGGACGACTATCTCGGCGCCGTCGAGGGGGGGCGGCTGCCGGTCGCCCGCGGGCTTGTTCCATCGGCCCGCGATCTGTTGATCCGCGAGACGATCCTCGGCCTCAAAAAAGGCAAACTCGACGCGGAACGCCTCCGTGCGAAGTTCGGTGTTGATCCGCTCGAGGCATTCGCGGCGCAGTGGCAAAGCCTCGAGGCGGAGGGCTGCCTGGAGCGGATCCGTCCCGCCCCCGTCCTCACCCGTCGGGGCCTCCTCATGGTCGATGCCCTTCTCCCCCGCTTCTTTGACGCTCCCTCCTGACGCCGGTCAGCGCGGGCCCCCGGCAGAAAAGGATCTTTCCGCCGTCGCCGTGGGGATGGGAAAACGGGGTTAGCGCCGGCGGGGCCGTCCGGTTTACTGGGCAGGGAGCCGGTTGGCACGAGGAACCGTTGGCACGGTCCGGTGTCGCGTTCCCCAGTCTTTCTTGGGAAAGGTGGCTGTTTCCGTGCTCAATCCCCCCTCGCTCGACCTTCCCGGCTTGTCATCCGACAGGCCTGAAACGATCGCCTACCCCTCGGCCAAGGGCGCACGACCGGCTGTTGCTCGCGGTGCGGGGCTTGCCTGCCCGGCCGAAAAGCCACTCCGGGATCGGCTCCGGGCGATGGCCGCCGACCTCGTTGCTTCGTGGCGATCGGGAGGGATGCCCGCCGGGGCCCGTTCGGCGGCCGGCCTCCGGTCGCAGGCCGAGATCCTCTGCCAGCGGGCCGGGGCGGGGGCCAGCCACGTCGGCTGGACGATGGTCACGATCGTTTCCGAGCATTGGCGCGACAAACTCGCGGCCGGGTCCAGTGGCCGCCGTCTCCTCCTCCTTCCCGACTGCCCGATGGCGGTCCGTCCCGCCGAATCATCCGATGCCTCCCGGCCTCCGCATCTGTGCGGTCCGGGGTGCGTGATCGGCACCCTGTGGGGAGCCGCTCGCGAGCAGGGCTGGGTGGTCGAGACCACGCCGCGGGCCGTCGCCGGCATCGGGGGCCTGCTCACCGGCCAGTATGACGGCATCCTCGGCGTCGCCCGGCTCGAGCATCTCGAGAAGGCTTTTGCCATGGTGCCAGCCTTCGCCCTGCCGATCGCCGCCGTCCCCTTCGATCCCCAGGGCGTGACACCGCTCGACACTCCGGCCGGGGGAAGTGCCGCCTGTGCCTCGGCTGCGTCCCGGTCGGCGCTCGATGCCGAGTGGGTCCTCGGGTTGCTCGGTGTCGCTGGCGGGCAGACGGCGCCGGTCGCCGATCATCTCCCTCTGCTCCGCGAAGCCGCCGAGTTGTTTCTTCCGGCCTCGCTCCGTGGCATCGCCGCGACGGCCGGCGTGCCCGACGCCCTCGACTGGATGGAAGGGCGTCCTGAACCGCTCGTCTCTACGGCCCGGTTTGCCGCCGACTACCTCGGCCGCGGCGGCAAGTTCCTCCGCCCGTTCATTACGCTGGCCTCGTTTGAGGCCCTGACGGCAAAGGATCAGGTTTCCTCGGGAAGAGGCGACGCCGACCGGACCGCCGTCCGGGCCGCCGCGGTGGCGGTCGAGGTGTTTCACAAAGCCTCGCTGATCCACGACGACATCGAGGATGCCGACGAGATGCGGTATGGCAGGAAGGCGCTTCACGAGGAGGTGGGGATTCCGGTTGCCATCAACACCGGCGACCATCTCCTCGGCTTCGGCTACAGGATCATGGCCACTCTGCCGGAGGTCGATGCGGGATGCCGAGCCGACCTGGTGGCGATGCTCTCCGAAGCCCATGTGCGACTGGCGCGTGGGCAAGGGGCCGAATTGTGGTGGCGCGACACGCGCGATACGCCGCTCACGGTTCCTGAGGCGCTTGCGATCTACGGCCTGAAGACTTCGCCGGCGTTCGAGGTGGCCCTGTCGATCGGCGTTCGACTGGCCGGCGTCCTCCCGACGGCGGCCGGGGCGATCGATCGCTACGCCCGGCACGTTGGTGTCGGCTTCCAAGTCCTCAACGACCTGAAGGATTGGCATGGCGATCCGGAGAATGCCAGGCACGCCGCCGGGGACCTCCTCGGCGGTCGACCCACGGTGATGTGGGCCTTGGCACGCGAACGCGTTCCCGCCGCGGACCTGCAGCGACTCTCCCGCCTGGCCGACGAGGCGAGACAGCCGGGCGGCCCCTCCTCTGCGGAGGTGATCGCCGCGGCGCGGCGGCTCTACGGATCGGCCGACGTTTTCGCCCGGGCGGCGAATATCGTCGATGCCGAACGGGCCGGCGCCCTCGCCGCAGCGGCCACGTGCCGGCAACCCCGACTCCGCGAGGTGTTCGAGTTTCTCCTCGATCTGGCCGTTCCCGAGGGGGCCGCGGCCCAACTCGTCGGCTGAAGGGTCACCGAGCGGGGGGGATGGTTGCGTCGATCCGATCCGGCGGCGTAATCTTGCCGCCGCGGTGGCCGGGAGGTTGCCGGGTCCACCGTCCGTGCGGGGACCGAACGCAAAGCCCCGGCCCGGTGGAGGCCAACGTGTCCGACCAACCCAGCGCCCCCCCGGCCGCTTCGCCGGAGGTTGTCTCTCCATCCCCGTCGCGAGGGCATGGGAGCGAGGGGGCCGTGGCGCGGGCCCTCGAACTGGTTCGCCTCTTTGCCGATCCGGGGCCGAGTTTTGCCACCTTCCGGAGCGTCGACCGCGCGGAGGTCCCCGAGCCCGCCCGAACCCTCCTCGATCACACCCGCCACATGACGGTGGCGATGGAGGCCCATCACGGAGCCCCGCTCGGGCTCCGGGTTGTCGCCAGAGCCCGAGATCTGGGAGCCACCGACGGCCACAATCCCTGGTATGCGAGGGAGATTCTTCTCCTCTCGCCCCAAGGGGACCTCGTCCAATATGGCATCGTCCGCATCAATTTGTCCCATGTCGATCGGGCGACGGCGGCGGCGATCCGGGCGGGCAGGATTCCGCTCGGTCGGGTGCTCATCAACGCCGGGCTCCTCCGTGAAGTCCACGATGTGAGTCTGCTCGAAGTCCGGCCGGGCCCTCGTTTGGCGTCCCTGTTTGGGGGATTGCCCGTTCCCGGTGTGCCGTCGGCGGCGACGTACGGTCGCGTTGCCGAAATCTCGCTCGGAGGCCACCCCGCGGTGGAGCTCCTCGAAGTGGTCGTTCCCCCGGCGGCAGGCTGAGCCCCCGGAGCGACCGCAGTCGTGTTGTCGCTGTCGGAGGCGACCTGGTAGCCGTGGGGCCTTCGTGATTCCACGGCGGTGGGCGATGTGGGGTGAAGGTGGCAATTCGGAGCGCAATCGGGGACTGGAAGGCTGGCGAACGGATTCAGGCTGTTTGCCCAAGGTGTTGCGCGAACAGTGTTTGCGCTGACTGCATCGATATTGACTCAATGCGCAAGATGGCGTTAGAGTTGGCGACAGGTAAGGACGGTAAGCAGGGAGGATGTCGCGGGAAATGGATTTCCCCCCGATCTTCCCCCCCCTGCCCCGAAACGTCAGACCGGGAGCGCCCGAAGGGCCCAGTCGACCGAAACGGGTGATTCTTCGACCGGCTTCCGGCAGCGGTACCGGTCCCATGCGGGGTTCGACACGCGTTGATGTGGCAACGCGTTGATCAGGCAACAAGGAGGCCTAGGCGACCGGGGTGGCCTTTGTGGAAGAGGCGTTTCCCGGGAAGCCGTTTCGACTAGCTGCACCACGGCTAGGGAGAGGGTGGTCAAGCACATGCAAAAGACTGTCTATACGACCGGTGAAGCTGCCAAGATCTGTAAGGTCAGCCAGCAGACGATCATCCGTTGTTTCGACTCGGGTCAGCTCAAGGGTTTCCGGGTGCCGGGCAGCCGGTTCCGGCGGATTCCCCGCGATCAGTTGTTCCTGTTCATGCGGGACAACGGGATTCCGACCGACGCCCTCGAAAGTGGCCGTCGCAAGATTCTCGTCGTTGACGACGACCAGGATCTCGTCGAGTTGATCACCGATGTCCTCGAGCGGGACGGCCGCTTCGAGACGCGGAGCGTCAACAATGGCTTCGATGCCGGCATGATGGTCAAGGACTACCGTCCCGATCTGATCGTGCTCGATGTGATGCTCCCGGACATCAATGGCAAGGAAGTCTGCCAGCGCGTCCGGAGCGACTCCACCATGGACGAGGTGCGGATCATCTGCATCTCCGGCATGTGTGAAGCCGACAAGATCGAGGAATTGAAGGCGTCTGGGGCGAATGAGTTCCTCCAGAAGCCGTTCGAGGCCGAGGTGCTTGTCGATCGCATCTGCACGCTGCTCGACATCGAGTCGGTGGCTACCGGTTCCTGATCACGAACCCCCGGTGGCGGCTTCGGTTCCCGGGGCTGAGCCAGCGGTGGTGAGGGGCATCAGTGTCTCAGGGTCGTTCGTCCGGCGTGCGGTTGATCGTGCGTCCGGGGCGTTCGACGTCTCTCGCGTTGCCGGTTCCGCGCCAGGCCTGTCAGGGCCTGGCGCGGGCCGTGCTCGCGGCCGCATCCGGCATCTCGGCCTCCGGCGTGGGAGCGCTGGGACTCCAGGGAGACCTGCTGCCGGAATCTCGGGGGCAGGCAGTTTCTCCGCGTGCGCCTCGGCCCCCGGCTTGGCCGTGGCTCGCGGCCGCTGAGGCCAGCATTGCCGAACTCTTGGGCGGGGCCTCCCTGCGGCGACGGCGGAGCGAACCGAGCTCGGCCCAAAACGCTTCTCCACCGGGCCATGTCACTGTGGCCGGCGAAGCGGTAAGACGGATCGCTGCGGTGGCCGCGCCTTCGGGGACGGGGGCGGAGGCGCTGGTCTGGTTGTGGGCGAGTCTGCACCCATCCAATGGGCCCGAAGAGGCCCGCGACGGTATTTCCGCGGGGGCGGATGGCGCGTTGTGGTCCAGAATCCGCCCCGGGGCCAGTCGGCCGGGCAGCGTGCCGCTGGTGAGCTTTGCCAGGGATTTGGTGTCAGGCCCACTCCCAGACGATCGAATCGACGTCGACGAATCGGCTTGGCTGGCCTGGATTGCCGCGGGGCCGGCGGAGGCCGATCCGGCGGCCCAGGGAGAGGCCTGGGCCGATCGATTGCGGGCCGGAGATCTCCCGGCGTTGCGGATTCCGGGGCCCCCCACGCTTTCGGTGGAGGGGGGGGAACTCCTCGGCACGGTTCGCCTCGCGGCCCACCATGTCCACCTCGCCCTGGCTTTTCAGGATGCCCTCGGCGAGGCCCGCCTCGAGGCGATGCGCGAACTTGCCTACGGAGCCGGGCACGAAATCAATAACCCCTTGGCGAACATCGCCACTCGGGCCCAGACGCTGCTCCTCGACGAGCGCGACCCGGAACGACGTCGACGGCTCTCGACGATCGTCGATCAGGCCTTCCGAGCGCGCGATCTGATCGGCGGGTTGATGTTGTTTGCACGGCCGCCCCGCCCGCATCGTCTGTCGACGGACATCCACGAGATGGTCAGCACCGTCATCGATCGCCTTGCTCCTTTGGCGGGACATCGACTTGCCCGCCTCGACTATGGCCCGGCCCCGGCCCCGGTGGCGGTGGCGGTCGACCGTTCGCAGGTGGAGGAGGCGATCCGTGCCGTCGTCAGCAATGCCCTCGAGGCCGTTGGGGAAGGCGGTCGAGTGACGGTGTCGGTCGCGGCCGGCCCGACTCAGGGGGTCTGCGATCTGATCGTTTCCGACGATGGTCCCGGGATCGATTCGACCACCCTGCGCCGGGTCTTCGATCCGTTCTTCAGCGGTCGTGAGGCGGGACGTGGTGCGGGGCTTGGGCTCTCCAAGGCGTGGCGTTTTCTCGAAGCCAATGGGGGTGGCATCGAGATCGAGAGTCGCGCCGGTCGGGGCACCCGCGTCCTGATCAGGCTTCCTTTGGCAGAGAGTTAGGAGGCTCCGCCGGTCGTTGTTGCCAAGCCTGCGTCCGACGATCGCTCTGCTTCGACAGCTTTTACTGTCTTTCCCATATCGCCCAGTCGTTCAGGTTGAGGCCGGTAAAGTTGCCGCAGAGCCCCCGGCGTGATCCCCGGGTCGATCGGGAGCGGGAAGCGGAGAAAACGGCCACACAAGCGTCGTCGACGGAGCGCGGCGGACCTTGTGGGACTTCCCGAGTTTCCCTATTCTCCGCTGTCAGCGGAGAGTCTTGTTCGCGGCGAAGGATCGCCCTCCCTGAATCGGTGGCCCCTGGATCGGTGGCAACTGGATCGGTGGCAACTGGCTCTTGGACCTCCGCCGGTCGAACAGCCCTGCTCGGAGCATGGATGCCCCCATGAGCTACACCCAATGAGCTACAGAGGATCAGCGGTCGAGACAGGGTTTGCCCAGGCCATGCCGGCTGACCGGGCCGATGGTGGGACGGTGTCTCGTCGTCCTTCCGAAACCGCCGCGCACTTCCAGCGCAGGTCTCCCGAGGCGGAGGTCCTCCCGGCGTGCGGCGCGACTGCCGACTGGCTCAGGCAGCGGCAGGCCGCCGACGGGCACTGGCGCGGCCCGCTCGAAGGGGACACGATCCTCGAAAGCGAGTATCTCCTCATCCTCGCCTGGCACGGTCGCCTGGAAGGGGCGCATGTTGCCGGGGCGGTGCGACGGATCCTCCGCGAGCAACTTCCCCACGGGGGCTGGGCCATCTACCGCGGTGGCCCTGTCGATGTCAGTGCCAGCGTGAAGGCTTATTTCGCCCTGAAGATCTTCGGCGAATCCCCCGATTCCGAACCGATGACGCGGGCCCGACGGGCGATCGCGGCGGCGGGAGGGCCGTGGGCCGTCAACAGCTTCACCCGCTTTTATCTCGCGCTCCTCGGGCAGATGTCGTACGGCGACTGCCCGGCGGTGCCTCCGGAGATCGTCCTCCTTCCGGACTGGTTCCCGGTCAATCTTCACCGGGTTTCGGCCTGGTCGCGGACGATGATCGTTCCGCTGTCGTTGATCTGGGATTTCAAGCCGGTCAGGCATCTCCCGCCCGAGCAGCGGATCGATGAATTGTTTGCCGATTCACCCCGGGCGCCTCACGCGCGGCGTCTCGGCGGCGATGACGGGTGGGCCCGGTTCTTCCGCGGCGTCGATCGGATCCTGAAAGGTTGCGATGCGGTCGGGTTCCGTCCTCTCCGCAGCCGCGCCGTCGCCGAATGCCGCCGCTGGATGCTCGAGCGCTTCGATGGGAGCGACGGGCTCGGAGCGATCTTCCCGCCGATCCTCTGGAGCATTGTCGCCCTCCGGGCTTATGGATGCCCGGAAGACGCCCCCGAGGTCCGCGAGTGCTGGCGGCAACTCGAAGGGCTCATCGAGCACGAAGCGGATGGAACAACGCGGATCGAGCCCTGCCGATCCCCCGTCTGGGACACCGCGCTGACCCTTCGGGCTCTCGCCGTCGACCGTCTGGCCCGGCGCGATGGCGTTGATTCCGGCGACTCCGATCAGGCTCTCGACGACGCGGTCGACTGGCTCCTCTCGCAGGAGATCCGCACCGACGGTGATTGGTCGCGACGGACCGTCCCGGTGGCTCCGTCGGGCTGGTGCTTCGAGTATGCCAATCGCTTCTACCCCGACGTCGACGACACGGCGATGGTCCTGATCGCGTTGGCGACGTGGCGCGAGGGGGAGCGATCGGACGATGCGGCGTCGCAGCGGCGGCGGTCGCTGGTCGATGCCGCGGTCGATCGAGCCAGGCCCTGGCTCGAGGCCCTGCAGAACTCCGACGGCGGCTGGGGGGCGTTTGACAAGGACAACAACTGCGAACTCCTCTGCAAGGTCCCCTTCGCCGACCACAACGCGATGATCGATCCGAGTTCCCCCGATCTGGCCGGTCGGGTGTTGGAGGCGTTCGGGAGAATCGGCTATCGCCTCGGGCATCCGGCGGTCGACCGGGCGGTGGCCTACCTGCGGCGATCGCAGGAAGCCAACGGGGCGTGGTACGGGCGTTGGGGGGTCAACTACATCTACGGTGCCTGGCAGGCGATCGAGGGGCTGCGGGCTGTCGGCGTTTCCGCCGACGACCCTGCCGTCACCGCCGCAGCCGGGTGGCTCCTCGCGCACCAACAGTCGTGCGGTGGGTGGGGCGAGTCGGCTGACAGCTACGCCGACCCGAGCCTGGCCGGTCGTGGCGAGCCGACCCCGTCGCAGACCGCGTGGGCGTTGGCCGGATTACTGGCGTCCGGGCACGCCGGTTCGCCGGAAGCTCGCCGGGGCGTCGCGTGGCTCCTCGACCATCAGACGCCCGACGGGGATTGGAAAGAAGAGAACTTCACCGGAACCGGCTTCCCGAAGGTTTTCTATCTCCGCTACCACTGGTACCGCGTTTATTTCCCCCTCATGGCCCTGGGGCGGTGGTCGATCGCCCGGGGAACGGACGGCGCCGACGAGGCCCCTTCCAGTGAGAGCATTCAGTCTGCCCGCCGCGCGGGCCAGGTTCGGGAGAAGGTTGCATGAGCGTTCCTGTCGGGCAGATGATCGCGGTCGTGCGGCATGTTCTCCGCGAACGGTGGCGTGGCAATCATCGCTATCCGCTCGTGCTCATGCTCGAGCCCCTCTTCAGGTGCAACCTCGCCTGCGGCGGCTGCGGAAAGATCCAGCATCCGACGGAGATCCTCCGCTCGCACCTCACGCCGGAGCAGTGCTTCCAGGCGGTCGATGAGTGTGGGGCGCCGATGGTGTCGATCCCGGGAGGGGAGCCGCTCCTCCATCCGCAGATCGAACAGATCGTTGCCGGGATCGTTGCCAGGAAGAAATACCTCTACCTCTGCACCAATGCCCTCAAGCTGGAGGAGATGCTCCCCCACTTCACGCCGTCGCCCTACCTGGCTTTCTCCGTCCATCTCGATGGGCCGAAGGAAGAGCACGATCACGCTGTCTGCCGCGAAGGTGTGTACGACGTCGCCGTGGCCGCGATCCGGGCCGCGCGGAAGGCCGGATTCCGGGTGACGACGAACTCGACCCTGTTCACCGACGCCGACCCTGTCCGCTACCGCCGGTTCTTCGACGAGGTGATGGCTCTCGGGGTGGAAGGGATGATGATCTCCCCGGGCTACTCCTACGAGAAGGCTCCCGACCAGGAACACTTCCTCGCGCGGCAGCGGAGCCAGTCGCTCTTCGCCCGCATCCTGGAAAATGCTCCGCGGCGTTGGAAGTTCAACCAGTCGCCGGTGTTCCTCGAGTTTCTCAAAGGGAACTGGGAGCTCGAATGCCGCCCCTGGGGCACCCCGACGTACAACCTCTTCGGCTGGCAGAAGCCCTGTTATCTCCTCGACGAGGGCTACGCCACGAGTTTCCGCGGCCTCATGGAGGAGACGAGTTGGGCTCACTACGGCCGGGCGAGTGGCAATCCGAAATGCGGCGATTGCATGGTCCACTGCGGCTATGAGCCGGCTGCGGTCGAGGCGACGTTCGGCTCGCTCGCCGGCCTTCTCGCCACCGCCAGGCTGACGCTCTTTGGGGCGCCGAAGCGGCCCCTGCCGCCGCTTCCCGCGGCAGCACCCGCTGCCCCGCTTCGAGTCCAGGCCAATGGCCTCCATGCGCTTCCGGTGCTCGGCCAGTCGTCGGCGGTCATCGATGCCGAGCCGGCCTGTGACCGGGTGGCGTAGCGGGATCGGGTGGCTTAGCAGACACTACGGGGGCGGATCAGCCGAGCGTCCGCGCCGCTTCGATCGCCGCACCCCGGGCGCCGGCCGTGTCACCATCACGGATGACATGGATCGGGATCCCGGCCTGTTCCTCCCGCTGGGTCGGCATGCCCCGGCGGATCTCGTCGACAAACCAATCGCGGAAGGCGGCGCTCGTTTCAACGGCTCCTCCCCCCACGATCAGGGCGTCGGGGTCGAACACGTTGACCATCTCGTCAAAGAACAGGGCTAGGGCTCTGGCCTGCACCCGGAACACCTCCCGGCAAAGCTCGTCGCCGCGCTCTGCCAGCCCACGGACCCGCTTGGCGGCCTCGGCGGGATCAGTTAGCCGAGCGAGTTCGTGCCCTGGGTTCTTGGCGAGGAACCAGGGAAGAATCGTGCGGCGGATCGCCGTCAGCGAACAGAGCGACTCGAGATCCCCCGTCCTTCCGCAGTTGCAGGCCGGATCGATCCCCTCGATCCCGGGGATCAACGTCCAGGGGATGAGGACATGGCCGAGCTCGCCGCCGAACCCCCGTCTCCCCGCCACGACCTTGCCACCATGGATCACGCCGCCACCGAGCCCGGTCCCGACGATCGCCGCGACGCTCGTGGCGTCGGTGTCGTCGCCGAACAGGGCGACATGGCCCCACAGCGCCGCCGCGTTGCCGTCGTTGAGGTAGGTGACCGGAAGGCCGGTCCGTGTGGAGACGCCTGAGCGGATGTCAAAGCCGGCCCAAGCGGCGTGGGCGAAGTTCGTCGAGCCCCGGCGGCTGAGGACGCCGTCGGCGCTGGCCGGGCCGGGCGTATCGAGACCGATCGCCGCCACGTCGGAAAGATCCAGTCCCGCTCGGTCGGCGGCGATGGCAAGCCCGTCGACGATCTGCGCGAGGCAGACATCAGGCCCTTCGACGCTCCGGGCGGGATGCTCGCAGAGACCTTCGATGAGGAATCGCCCACCCGAATCGAGGAAGGTGTAGTTGATGGCCGTTCCCCCGAGATCGATACCGGCGACGACACCGCGGGTCATGGGGATTCCTTCCCGGTGGGGGTGGAGGCGGCAAGCAGGCCACGTTTGATATGACCAAGAATTGCCCGCAGGCCGCGGGTGCGGAGAATCCCGAGCACTTGGGCCAATCCCATCCGCTCGAGGAGATCGTCGCGGATCATCAGCACTTCGTCGACAGGACGGCCTTCGACGGCCTCGGCGAGGATCGCAACGAATCCCATCACCGTCGGAGCCTCGGCCGCGACCTCGGCGTGGAGTTTCGCGCCGTCGGCGGTCAGTTCCGGCCAGAGATAGACCGGCGTCTGGCACTCGTGGACGCGGTGGTCACCGCTGGCACGCTGCGAGGCGATGTGGGGGGGAAGCGCGGGAAGCCGGGCGGCAAACTCGAGGAGGAGTTCGAGTTTCTCCCGCCCTTCGAGGTCGACGAAGTCCTCGACGATCGAATCGATCCGGTGGGCGACGGTGCTCATGAAAGACAGTTCAGGAAGACGGATTCGACTCGATCAATCCAAACAGCGGCAGGCAAACAGCGACGGCCGTTGGCGCCTCGAGCGGCGGCACGGCCTCAAGCGGCGCGAGGTCAAGCCGGCGAGCCGTCGGGGGTGGTTCCCTTGACGACCGGAACACCGACGCAGTTGCCCCACTCCATCCACGAGCCGTCGTAGTTCTTCACCTTCGCAAACCCGAGGAGAAAGGTGAGGACAAACCACGTCAGGCTCGACCGCTCGCCGATCCGGCAGTAGGCGATCGTGGGGGAGCGACGCTTCAGCCCCGTCTCCTTCACGTACAGCTTCTCGAGTTCCTTGGCCGACTTGAAGGTGCCATCTTCGTTGACCGACAGCGGCCAGGGGATGTTGACGGCGCCAGGGATGTGGCCGCCGCGGAGCGCTCCCTCGTTGGGATAGTCGGGCATGTGGAGCCGATCGCCGCAATACTCCTCGGGCGAGCGGACGTCGACGAGGGGCCTTCCCCCCTTCTGATGCTTGAGCACTTCGTCGCGAAGAGCACGCACCGAGCCATCCTGCTCGGGGGCCGTGTAGTGCCCGGGCTTCACAGCAGGGCGGTCGGTCGACCAGGCCCGCCCCTCGAGTTGCCACTTCTTGCGGCCACCGTTCATGATCCGGCAATCGGGATGGCCGTAGAGCTTGAACACCCAGAACGCGTAGCAGGCCCACCAGTTGTTCTTGTCGCCATAGAACACGACGGTTGTGTCGTTGGAGATCCCGTTGTCGCGGCAGAGTTTCTCGAACCCGGCCCGGTCGACGTAGTCCCGCCGGACCTGATCCTGGAGGTCGACCTGCCAGTCGATCTCGACGGCGCCGGCCACGTGCCCCTGGGTGTAGAGCGCCCGGTCCTCGTTCGATTCGACGATCCGCACCTTCGGATCGTGGCCGTGCTCGGCCACCCACTCGGTACTCACAAGGACTTCGGGATTCGCGTAGCCAGCCATGGATTCGGATTCTCCTCGCCGTTCGGGGGACGGCGACTTCGGATCGATGCCGCCGCGGGAATCGTAGTGGATGGGGATGCCGCAGTCCATCTGCCCCCCGCCGCCGCGATCATCAGAGGCTCCGGCGGCCGGGGGGTGCGCGGGTGCGGCCGTCCACGATCCGGCCCGGGGGTGGTATCATGCCAAACCACTCCTGCCCGCGGCCCCGCCGCGATCCCACCCCTCCGTACAGAAGACTTTCCGATGGGCGCCGCATTCATCTATCAGATCACCGACCTGACCAAGAAGTTCGGACAGCGGGAACTCCTCAAGAACGTCAACCTCGCCTTCTATCCGGGGGCGAAGATCGGACTCCTCGGCCGCAACGGCGCCGGGAAGAGCACGCTCATGAAGATCATGGCGGGCATCGACAAGGAATATGAGGGGGAGACCCGCCTCGCCGACGGCTACACCGCCGGCTATCTGGAGCAGGAGCCGAAGCTCGATACGACGAAGACCGTGTTCGAGAACGTCATGGAGGCGGTCGCGCCGACGCGGGCGATCCTGGCCCGGTTCGAGGCGATCAACGCCCGGCTCGGCGAGCCGATGGAGCCGGAGGAGATGGAGAAACTGCTGGCGGAGCAGGCGGCGGTCCAAGACCAGATCGAGGCCCGCGGCGCCTGGGATCTCGATCGGCAGGTCGAGATCGCGATGGACGCGATGAACCTCCCCCCCGGCGAGTGGGAGGTGACGAATCTCTCCGGCGGCGAGCGGCGGCGCGTGGCGCTGTGCAAACTCCTCCTCGAACGCCCCGACATGCTCCTCCTCGACGAACCGACGAACCATCTCGACGCCGAGAGCGTCGACTGGCTCGAGAAGCACCTCGCCGAGTATCCCGGCACCGTCGTGGCCGTGACCCACGACCGCTACTTCCTCGACAACGTCGCGAAGTGGATCCTCGAGGTCGATCACGGGCGGGGAATCCCTTTCGAGGGGAACTACTCGTCGTGGCTCTTCCAAAAGAAAGCCCGTCTCGAGCTCGAGGAGAAGCAGGCCAGCGCCCGCCAGAAGACGCTCGACAAGGAGATCGAGTGGATCCGGATGTCGCCGAAGGCGCGGCAGGCCAAGAGCAAGGCCCGGGTCGCTTCCTACGAGAAGCTGGCCGCCGAGCAGGCTGCCACCCGCGACTCCGAGGTGGAAATCTTCATCCCGGCCAGCCGTCCTCTCGGCGATCTCGTCATCGAGGGGGAGGGGCTCTCCAAGGCCTTCGGCGACAAGGTGCTGTTTGAAAACCTCTCCTTCCGCCTCCCTCCCGGGGGCATCGTCGGCATCATCGGCCCCAACGGCGCCGGCAAGACGACGCTCTTCCGAATGCTCGTTGGCCAGGAGAAGCCCGATTCAGGCACGCTCCGTGTCGGGCCCACGGTCGACATCGGCTATGTCGACCAGAGTCGCGATGCCCTCGATCCAGCCAAGACTGTTTTCGAAGAGATCTCCGGCGGCCACGACACGATCGAACTCGGCAAGCGGACGGTGAACGCCCGCAGCTATGTCGCCAAGTTCAACTTCCAGGGGCCAGACCAGCAGAAGAAGGTGGGGACGCTGTCGGGTGGTGAACGCAACCGCGTCCATCTCGCGAAGCTTCTCCGCGCTGGGTCGAACCTCCTCCTTCTCGACGAACCGACCAACGATCTCGACGTCGACACGCTCCGCTCCTTGGAAGAAGGGATCACGAGCTTCGCCGGATCGGTGGTCGTCATCACCCACGACCGGTGGTTCCTCGATCGCCTGGCCACCCACATCATCGCCTTCGAGGGGGACGGCTACGTCCACGTCTGCGAGGGAAACTTCGAGACCTACGAGGTCAACCGTCGCGAGCGTCAGGGGATGGCGGCCGACGAGCCCCACCGCTTCCGCTACAAGAAGCTCCAGCACTGAAAGTCCAGCTCCGGGGGCCTTGTTCGAGGCCTCGGATCAGGAGTTCAGCGGCCGCGAGGCGGTGCCTGAGCGGAGTTCCTTCGGGAGGGGGAAGTAGACATCCTCCTCGCGGATCGATCGCTCCTCCACGGTCGCTTGGTAGCGATCCTGGAGCCAGCGGACGCAATCCTGGACAACGCTCTCCGGGGCACTCGCCCCGGCGGTGATGACCACCGTCTCGTCGCCACGGAACCAGGCGGCGTCGATCTCGTTGGCACCATCGATGAGATGGGAAGGGATGCCCCGTTCGCGGGCGAGTTCGGCGAGCCGCTGGCTGTTTGAACTGTTTTGACTTCCCAGCACGATCACGACATCGGCATCATCGGCGAGGGTCCGGACCGCCTCCTGGCGGTTTTGCGTGGCGTAGCAGATGTCGTCCTTCGGCGGGCCGACGATCTGGGGAAAGCGGGCTTTCAAGCGGGTGATGATCCGCGAAGCGTCGTCGACGGAGAGCGTCGTCTGGGTCAGGTAGGCGAGCCGATCGTCCGGGCCGAAGGGGAGGCCATCGACCTCCTCCGGAGAATCGACGAGCGTGAACGCCTCTGGCGCCTGACCCATGGTCCCGATCACCTCGTCGTGCCCCTCGTGACCGATGAGCACGATGCGGTGGCCGCTCTTGGCGTACTTGATCGCCTCGAGGTGAACCTTCGTCACCAGCGGACAGGTGGCATCGATCGCCAACAGCTGGCGCTCGGCCGCGACGCGCCGAACCTCCGGGGCGACGCCGTGGGCCGAGAAGAGCAGCACCGCGCCCTCGGGCACGTCCTCCACACGATCGACGAACACCGCCCCCTCGCGCACGAACCGATCGACAACATGCTTGTTGTGGACGATCTCGTGGTAGACGTAGATGGGGGTGCCATGAATGCGGATCGCCGTCTCCAGCGTCTCGATCGCCATGTTGACACCGGCACAGAAACCGCGGGGGCCGGCAAGAAGGATCTTCATCGTGCGTTCCAGGCTGGAATTGGCGGGAGCGGGGGGGCAGGCAGGAGGGGAAACAGATATCCTAGCTTTCCGGCGACAAAGGCATCCATGGCTTTTGTTCCCGCCGTGCACCCCGGAAAGAGCCGTTCACTTCATGGCCCGCCCCACCATCCAGCCGACGGACGGCATGCCGGGCGTCCATCCCGAGGCTCGCGATCCCACCCCGTGGGCCCTCCACGAGGTGCCGCGCGACCTCGATCTGGCCGCCGCCGAGACCTGGTGCCGCCAGGTCGCGGAGAGCCACTACGAGAACTTCACCGTCGCCAGCCGGATCGTTCCCCCCCGTCTCCGTCAGGATCTCGCCAACGTCTACGCGTATGCCCGGTGGAGTGACGATCTCGCCGACGAGGCCCCCTCCCCTGCGGCGGCAGAGGAAGCTCTCGGCGCGTGGCGGCGCCGACTGGAGGCCTGCTTCGCCGGCCGGCCCGACCATCCGGTGTTCGTGGCGCTGGCCGATACGGTCCGGCGCACCGGTCTGGGGATCGAGCCCTTCGCCCACCTCCTCGATGCCTTCGACGAAGATCAGCGCTTCGACGCCCGGGGGGCCACGGTGCGGTACGGCACGCGGGACGCCCTCGTCGCCTACTGTCGGCGATCCGCCGATCCGGTCGGCCGCATCGTCCTCGGGCTCGAGGGGTGTCGCGATCCGGAGTTGGTGGCGATGTCGGATCGAATCTGCACGGGGCTGCAGTTGGTGAACTTCTGGCAGGACGTCCGGCGGGACCGGCGCGCTGGCCGGGTCTACCTCCCGGCCGAGGATCTCGCGCGACACGGCGTCGCGGAATCGACGCTCGACGAACCGGCCGGCACCTCCGCCTTCAAGGCTCTGATCCGCGACGAGGTCGATTGGGCTCGCGGTCTGTTCGATGCCGGCGCCCCGCTTGCCCAACGCGCCCCGCGGAGCCTGCGTGCGGCGATCGGGATGTTTCTCGCTGGCGGACGTGCCGTGGCCGATGCTATTCAAGCGATCGGATTCGACACCCTCCGGGCCCGCCCGTCGCTGGGGCGCTTGCAGAAATCCCGCCTCGCGGCCCGGGCGGCGCTTTCCGTCGCCTGGGGAACGCTTGCCGACACGTTCCGGGGGGGGCGATGAGCAGCGGGCTTGCCGCCGATCACGAGGCCTGTGCCGCGCTCCTCCGCAAGAGCGGTTCGAGCTTCGCCCTGCCGATCCGTCTTCTCCCCGCAGAAAAGCGCCGCGGCACCACGGCGCTCTATGCCTTCTGCCGTCGGGCGGATGACATTGTCGACGGAGGGGAGGGGGAAAGGGTCGATCCCCGGGCCGCGGAAGTGACCCTCGACGCCTTCGCCGCCGACCTCGAAGCGGCCCTGCGGGGCGCCAGCTCGGCCGACCCGGTGATTCGGGCGCTGGTCGATACCGTGCGCCGATACGGCATCCCTCCCGGCTACCTTCGGGCCGTGCTCGACGGCGTGCGAATGGATCTCCACCCCCTCGACATCCCCGATGTCGGGGCCCTCGAGCACTACTGTGGCCGCGTTGCCAGCGCCGTCGGTCTTGCGGCAATCCACATCTGGGGATTCCGTTCGTCGGAGGCGATCCCCGCCGGGCACGCCTGCGGATTGGCATTCCAGCTGACCAACATCCTCCGCGACATTCCGGAGGATCTCGACCGTGGCAGGCTCTATCTTCCTGCCGCGGACCTCGCCGCTGCCGGATGCAGCCGCTTCGACCTCCGTCGCCCGGAGGCGGCCGATGCCCTCCGTCGCCCGGAAGCGACCGAGGCCCTCCGTCGACTCGCCGCGATCGAGGTGGCCAGGGCCGATGGCTACTACCGCCGGGCCCGGGCCCTCGACGGACTCCTTTCCACCGATGGGCGGCTCGTCTTCCGAGCCATGTATGGGGCCTACCGCACCATCTTCCACGCCGTTCGACGCAGCGGCGACGGGATTTTTTCCACGCGAGTGAGCCCTCCGAAGCCGCTCCTTGCCGGGGCGGCATTGATGGCTGTTGCCACTGGCCCCCGGGGAATTGGTGAACCATGGTGAACACACCCACGATGCCTCATGTCGTCGTTGTCGGTGCGGGCTTGGCGGGCCTTGCGGCTGCCGCGGCGCTCGTCGACGGGGGCTGTCGGGTGACGGTGCTCGAAGCCCGGCGGCGGGTCGGGGGACGCGCCGCTTCGTTCGATGATCCCGTCGGTGGTGGGCTCGTCGATGCCTGCCAGCATGTGGCGATGGGGTGCTGCACCAACTTCCTCGATCTCGCCAATCGGGCGGGTTTTGCGGGGAGCCTGCGGCACGACCGGACGCTGTGGTTCATCTCGCCCACAGGGGAACGCTCGGCATGCACCCCATGGTCGAGCCTGCCGGCGCCGCTCCACCTCGCTCCGCTCCTCTTCGGGATGCGGCACTTTTCCTGGTGGGAGCGTGCCCGGCTCGGCCTCGGGATGCTCCGCCTCGCCCGGACACGCGGAGCGGCGCTCGACGACACCGCGGCGGCATGGCTCGAGCGGATCGGCCAGCCGGAGCGGGTCGTGCGGCTCTTCTGGCAGCCGGTCCTGGAAAGTGCCCTCGGCGAGTCGATCGATCTGGTCAGCGTTTCGGCGGCGCGCAAGGTGGCCGTCGACGGGTTTCTCGCCCACCCAAAAGCCGCCGATCTCCATGTCCCCGTGGAGCCGCTCGGCGTCCTCTTCGGTGAGCGATTGCTCGACTGGTTGCGGGAGACCGGCGTGCGGATCGAGACCGGCACCCCCGTCCAGGGCATCGAGCGCGACGGAGGCGAAGTCCGTGGTGTTTGTATCCCGGGAGGAGTGGTGGCCTGTGATGGTGTCGTCGTCGCCGTCCCTTGGCGGGCCGCGGCGCGACTCGTGCCAGAGTTGGTTCCGCAGGCCGAGGAACGACTGGCGGCGTCGCCGATCACGGCCGTTCATCTGTGGTTCGACCGGCAAGTCATCGATCTGCCCCATGCCGTGCTCGTGGGGCGGGTATCGCAGTGGGTATTCCGGTCGGAGGCTGCTGCAGGCGCGCCCGGCGTCGGCTACTGCCAGGTGGTGATCAGTGCCTCGCGCGGCCTGCTCGGTGGCGATCGCGATCGGCTCGTGGCCACGGTCGTCGACGAGCTCCGCGAAGTGTTCCCCGCAGCGCGGACGGCAACGCTCCTCGGCAGCCGGGTGGTGACCGATCCAACCGCCGTTCTCTCGGTGCGCCCCGGCGTCGATGCCGTCCGCCCTGGGGCCGCCACGAGCATCAAAAACATGGCGCTGGCGGGGGATTGGACCGCCACGGGATGGCCCTCGACGATGGAAGGCGCCGTGCGGAGTGGGCGAATCGCGGCGGCGACGCTGCTGCCGGTGGTGGTGCCTGAGGGACTTCGCCGCAACGACCGCGGGCTGTCCCCCGATCTGCCCCGCGGCCTGCTTGCCCGACTGCTCTTCGGCGCCTGATCCGTGGCGTCGGCCCCGTCCGGCCGAGTCGCCCTTCGATCATGCTTCCGGGAGGGCAGCGACGAGGCGTTCGAGCGCCACGGCGAGGGCGCGACCGTCGACGACGGCGTTCTCCCACAGCCGCCACATCGTCCCCGCGGCGGCGGGCTTTCGGCCGATCGCGGCCAGCGCGGCTCCGGCGCGACGAAACGCCGATTGGGGAGCCACGAGCCGGGCGATGTCGGCGGGAAGTTCATCCCCTGCCCCGTCCGATACGATTCGCACCGAGGCACAGGGGATCCTTGCCGCGGCGGCGGCCGCCGCCACGGCGTGGGTCTCCATGTCGACGATGGCGGCGCCCGAGGCAACGCGGAGGTCGCGCTTCGCTGCGGTCGTGGCCACGATCGAGTCGACGGTGACGATGTCCACGTCGGTGGAGGCTGCTGGGAGCAGCGAGGCGAACTGAGCAAGCGGAAGTCGAGGGGCCCCCTCGCGCACCGCGCCGGTGGCGAGCACCAAAGCCCCCCGGGCGAGCGCCGGGGTAAGGCCCCCTGCGAATCCGGCGCTGACGAGGAGCTCGGGGGCGTGCCCTTCGAGGAGCGTCGTCGCGGCCCGGCCGGCAGCGGCGATTCCGGCGCCCGAGACGACCCAGGCCACCCGTCGTCCGGCGATCGTTCCCTCGTGAAACGTCAGCGCCGGGCCGCGGAGGATCGTCGCGTCGGAGACGCGCGCGGCGAACGGATCGGCCTCGGTCTCGAGGGCAAAGATGAAGCCAGCAGCGCAGCGTTTCGGGGGAAGTCGAGTCATGACACCTGTCCGGGACGCGAATCAGAAATCGAAGGCGAGCCGGCTCCCGAATCCGTGGATCGTTCCGCTGCCGTCGTACGACGGGACCGGGACTGGTCCGGAGGGGCCGTTGGCCCACGGCGTACTTTGGTAGTCACGGTGGGTGAGGTCGTAATTGAACACGAGGCGGGCGTTGGGCGTGAGGAGCCAGTTGAGGCCGAGCGTCATGCCGTTGAGAAGGCCACCGTTGACCTGTCCGTCGTTGAGGCAGAGGTAATTGTAGCGGGCGGCTGCCTGCCAGGCCCCGAGCCCGCGGGGCCGGTGCGGCGAGAGCGCGAGGAGGCGACGCGGTTGCGGGCGGTCGAAGCGGTGCTCGACGAGGGAATAGGTGCGGCTCTCGCCAGTGAGGAAGTAGGTCGTCTCCAGATAGCCCCCCTGGTAGAAGACGGTGCCCACCGGCGTGCCTGGGGGTGGTTGCCACCCGGCTGTCGACAGCGGGCCGATGTCGGTCGTGGCGGCGTCGTAGAGCCACGAGCCGAAGTACTCGGCCTGCATCGACCAGGAGCCGACGTTGGCGACCAATTCGGTGCCGAGCATGTTTTGCCACGAGCCGGCGAGCACCCCCGAATCGGCATAGATGGCGTTGTCGGGGCCCGGTGGACCGTTCCACAGGCCGCCACGGCTGCGGAAGCGGACGAGGCCGTTGCGGGGCTGCATCGTCCGGCCGGCGAGGCCGATGTGAAGGAGCCTGCGGCCATCGTCCTCATAGGTCGGCACCCAGACCACCCGGCCGGATGTCATGCTTCCCCCCGCGAAGTCGGAGAAGCCGAAGGGGGCGGCGGTGTTGACGAACTCGCCGGCCTCCCAGCCGAGGAGGCCGTCGGCGGTGCCGTTGCGCGCCGAGATCCCGGGGACAAAGCCGTCGTTGAAGGGGCCGACGAAGGCATCCTGGCAGTACGACCGCTCCATGAAATCGAGGTATCGGCAGCTGGAGAGATGTTCGTAGCCGAACGGATCCTTTTGATTGCCGGCGCGCAGAGCGCCAAGAGCGGGCACGTCACTCATCCGCAGCCATAGGTCGGTGACCGCGGGGTATGGCCCCTGGCTGGGCCAGAGGGGATCGATCTGGTTGTTGGCGTTAATCTGATTGACGAAGTCGTATTCGGCGGCCCAATCGAATTGATCCCCCCGCCGTCCATCGACCCGGAGGCGGGCGCGACGGAAGTTCACGGCGTCGGAGAGCGGCGGGGCGAGCCCGGCTCGATCGATCGGTTGCAACGGGCCAGCGCTCGCTGCATAGGCGGTGTCATCGAGTTGGACGAGGCCGCCGATGCGGACCATGGCCGTTGCCGGCTCGTCCCCACGGAGCGGATCGTCACCGAATCGCACTGGGGTGCTCTCTTCGCCACTCCCCTCCCAGATCGGCGTCGTCGACGGGATCGGAGCGGGGCCTGCGCTGGGCGGGGGCGGAAGGGTTTCGACCATCCCCTCCGCGACGCCAGGGATTCCAAAAGGGCGTCGGCCACCGCTCACGGCTCTTTCGTCGTCGGCGGCCGAGGCACCGGCGGCGAGAGCGGCCGCGCCGAGGAGGACGGCTGCCAGAGCGAAGGTCAGCCTGAAGCGGATCGATCGAGGGCCCGGTCCGGACCCCCGAGGGGGGCGGAAGGGCTGATCTCTGGCTTCCCCGGCAGGGTCTTCCACGTCGCGACAAACCTCATGGGTGGTATCCCAGGAGGAATCGTCAGGGTCGGGGAAGTCAGGGGAGCGACCGGATCAGAAGTGAGCGTCAGGCAGGATGCTGCGGAGATGCCTGACGCGAAGACGCTCCCGGATCGGCAGACTGGGGAAGATGAGTGGAGGCTGAGGTGGATGAGGTGGATGAGGTGAAATGGGGGATGACGAGAACGGCTCGGGCTCTCAATGACACCAGGAGAACACCCGCTCGAACGCCGAGCCGAGGCAGCGACAGCCGAGGCAGCAGCAGGCTGGCTCCGGCTCGCAGCACGGGGCGGCCGGCTTCATCACCACCTCGTACTTGAGAACCCGCTCCACCTTCTCTTCCTCCGTCTTGAAAAGCTTTTTCTTCGTGTGCACGTTGCCGCAGGGAGTGGTCTTCTCCTCGCAGCAATTGCCCTGATGGTAGGGCTCCCACGGCCTGGTGCACTCGAAGTCGCACTTCTGGGTGAACTTCGCCTTCTTCGTCTTCTTGTCGTCCCACTTCGCCTTGCAAGTGGCCACCTGGGGGATGCATGAGGTGCAGCCGGGCTTTCCACAGCCCGTTCCCTTGGTTGCTGCTTGAGTGTCCCCTTTCTCCGCGCTTGCGGAGGGAACAGCCGGATCGGGGACAGGAGCGACCTTCTGGCCGCTCCGCGGTCTGGCCGGAAGGTCCTCCGGCGGCTGGGCTGCGGTCAAGCGGCCAGCGGTCGCCACGAGGATCGCAAGCGACAGGGGAGCAGCGTAGCGATGCATGTCGAGAAACTCCTTCGCTTCAGGTGGTCGGCCGAGAACTGGGTCAGAAGTCGAAGGCCAGACGGGTGCCGAAGCCGGTGATCCAACCGCTGGCGTTGTTGTTGAAGTTGTTGGTGAAGTCGCG
>Ga0114959_10001206_pt1 | contig 23198 bp, 23 predicted proteins | sample C_130625_EF_Meta_FD_87317 | JGI IMG/M metagenome (GOLD analysis project Ga0114959, IMG submission 87317) | Freshwater microbial communities from Lake Croche, Canada to study carbon cycling - C_130625_EF_MetaG | ecosystem: Environmental > Aquatic > Freshwater > Lake | place: Lake Croche, Canada... | reverse complement strand
CCGTGGGCTTGAAGCCGGCGCACGAACTCGGCTTCGTCCTTACGCCTCGATGCAGTCCACTTCGACCCTGGCGTGGGATTCAGCGGAATCAAATTCACGTGAACTAGCCGACCCTTGAGTAACTTGCCAAGCAAGTCAGCGCGCTCGGCTTGATCGTTCACATCGCGAATCAAGGCGTATTCAATGCTGACTCGACGCCGGGTAACGTGCGCATAATTCCAGGTGGCGTCGAGCACCTCGTCAACTTTGAACCGAGTGTTGATCGGAACAAGAGTGTCGCGCAATTCATCATCTGGGGCGTGCAGTGAAACAGCCAATGTCACCGGAATACCTTCGGTGGCCAGCTGCTGGATGCGTGGCACAAGTCCCACGGTCGACACGGTGATATTTCGTGCTGATAGCCCAAGGCCCTCGGGCGATTCAGTTGATAGTCGGCGAACCGCACCGATCACGGCGTCGTAATTTGCCAGCGGTTCACCCATGCCCATGAACACAATGTTGCCCACACGCCCCTTGCCGCCCTCTGCCTCGCCTCGATCGAGCAGGCGAGCCGCAGCAACCACTTGCTCGACAATCTCACCGGTCGACAGATTTCGAGTGAGGCCGGCTTGTCCGGTGGCACAGAACGGACAGTTCATGCCGCATCCGGCTTGGCTGGAAATACACACTGTGGTTCGGGCCCGCGACCGCTCAGTGGCGGGGTATCTCATCAGCACACTTTCAACGAGAGCACCATCGAATAATCGCCACAGCGACTTCACCGTCAGGCCGTTGTCGGCCTGCATGCGACGCACCTCGTCGAGCAGAGCGGGCGTCAGCGCCTCACTCAGACTCGCACGCATTGCTTCTGGCACATCTGTCCAGGTCGCCGGGTCGTCGGCCAACCGACCAAACCACTGCTTCGACACTTGATCAGCGCGAAACCCCGGCAGGTCGAGCGCCTTCACCACATCTCGTCGCTGGGCAAGGGTCAGATCAGACAGATGCACCGGTGGCTTACGACGTCGAGGCGCCACCATCTGCAATTCACCAGGTTCAGGCATTACGACCCCAAGAAGATCGAGAAGAGTAGCCAAGCTACGAAGGCATTCGGTAGCAAGGAATCGAGCCGATCCATCATGCCGCCGTGGCCCGGAACAATCGTGCCCATATCTTTCACACCAAGATCGCGCTTAATCGCCGATTCAGCAAAGTCGCCCAGAGTTGCCACGATTGTCATCACAATTCCAACGATTACGCCCTGCCACCATGGGGCGTCGAACACGTAGTAAAACAGCAGTGCGCCGACTACGGATTCAAGGAGCAGCGAGCCGATGAGTCCTTCCCACGACTTTTTCGGTGAAATTGCCGGCGCAATTGGGTGCCGACCAAACAGTACGCCGGCTACATAGCCACCGATGTCACTAGCAACCGTGAGCGCAATGAAAGCAACGATTCGTGCGGGTCCGTTATCGGCCCGCAGCATCAACATCGCAAAACCGATCATCAACGGAAGGTAGGCAGCGACAAATATGCTCGCCGACGTGTCGCGCACGTAACCGTCGGTGCCCTGTCGAAGCCGCAGGAAGATCAGGGCCACAACCAACAGGCCCATCGAGCCAACCAGCCAAACTGCGCCACCCAGATACGAGCACAGCGTGACTACTGCAACGCCGACATACAGGGCGTTCGTATTGAGCCTGATACCACGATTGGCCATGGCACTGTGAAACTCATTGACCGCAATCATTAGGGCCACGGCCGCCACCACCGCAAAGAGCCACTTGACGGTGAACAGACTGACCAGAACTAGGGCCACCAACACCAAGCCCGCACCGATCGCCGCAACGAGATTGCGACCGGCCCGACCATGCTCAACCGGCGATGAATCGGTCGTCACCGTTTCGTCGCCAACGGGCATGTGATCGTCAGACATGTTTGGGAAGTCGCGAGGGATTAGACCTCGAGCAACTCGGCTTCCTTGTTCTTGAGCACCTCGTCAATGTGTGCCACGTGAGTTGACGTGAGGTCATCGAGTGCCTTTTCGCCGCGGCGCACGTCGTCTTCGCCAACGTCGCCATCCTTACCCATCTTGTCCATGGCTTCCTTGGCGTTGCGACGAATATTGCGCATCGACACCTTGGCATCTTCAGCCTTGGTGCGGGCCATCTTGATGTACTCCTTGCGGCGCTCTTGCGTGAGCTCTGGTAGCACAACGCGAATCACGTTGCCATCGTTAGAGGGGTTGACGCCAAGATCGGAATCGCGAATTGCCTTTTCAATGGCTTGGAAAGCGCCCTTGTCGTAGGGGGTGATAACGATCATGCGCGCTTCGGGCACGGTGAACGAGGCCAGCTGCTGGATCGGAGTGATCGAGCCGTAGTAGTCGACGTTGATCTTGTGGAACATCGACGGGTTGGCTCGGCCGGTGCGAATCGATGCAAAGTCTTCGCGAGCCACGCTTAGAGCCTTATCCATCTTTTCCTCTGCCTCGAGGAGGGTCTCGTCGATCACCGCTGTCTCCTTGCTTTCGTTGGCTAGCTGTGTGGGTTTTGCAAGCGCGTCAGGTAGTCGTTCCGGAGATTAGCGTGCCAATTCGCTCGCCCCGCACTGCCCGAGCGATATTGCCCTGTTCCATCAAGTTGAACACCACGATCGGCAAGTCATTGTCTCGGCACAGACTGATTGCGGTGGCATCGGCAACTTTGAGGTTCTTTGACAGCACCTCATCGTGGGTCAGTTGCTCGTATCGCACGGCGCTGGGGTTGGTGCGCGGATCTGAGTCGTACACCCCATCGACTCCCTTGGCCATCAGCACAACCTGGGCATGCACTTCGAGAGCGCGCTGCGCGGCTGAGGAGTCGGTCGAGAAGAACGGAACTCCGAGACCGGCACCGAAAATCACGACGCGACCTTTTTCCATATGACGAATGGCCCGAAGCGGAATGTACGGCTCGGCCACCTGGCCCATGGTGATGGCGGTTTGCACCCGCGAGCCAACACCTTCCTTTTCTAGGAAGTCTTGCAGCACCAAACAATTCATCACGGTGCCGAGCATGCCCACATAGTCAGCGCGAGCCCGATCCATGCCGCGCTCAGACAATTGAGCGCCACGGAAGTAGTTGCCACCACCGATCACAATGGCAACTTCGGTTCCCCCACGAACCACATCAGCCACCTGCTTGGCGATGCTCTGCACCACATCCGGATCGACCCCGAGCCCCCCGCCGCCGGCAAATGCCTCACCGCTGAGCTTGAGCAGCACCCGGCTCCAACCGAACTCGGGGGCGAGCGACCACGTAGAGATCGTGCCTTCTAGTGAAGGCTGGACAGCGATCGGAGTTGATGGCTCCACGCTCATCTCCTCCTCATTTTCGCTGTTACCCCACGCACTACCCTGCAGTCTGCCACCACAGCGATCGTGATGACGGTGCGTTGGCTCAGTTAGCCTTGACCAATCTCAAAGCGCGAGAAGCCCGTCACCGCTGTGCCATTTTCGTTCAGCACAGCCAAGACAGTCTTCTTCGAATCCTGAACCGACGACTGCTCAAGCAAAACGTTGTCCTTGAAGAACCCGTTCAAGCGACCCTCAACGATCTTGGGCAACGCAGCCTCGGGCTTTCCTTCTTCGATGGCCGTGGCTTCAGCGATGTGGCGCTCATTCTCAACCACATCGGCCGGAACATCTTCGCGGGTCAGGTAGCTCGGACGCATGGCGGCAATTTGCATTGCCGTCTGGCGCGCGGTTTCTTCTGATCCGGTGTACTCGACCAGCACGCCCACCTGTGCGGGCAAATCGGCCGAGCGACGATGCAGGTAGACCGCAACATCGCCATCGAATCGGCTTACTCGCCCAAGTTCGAGCTTCTCGCCGATTACTCCAGCCAACGCACCAATTGCGTCGTTGACGGTGGTTCCGTCGGCCAAGGTTGCCCCGCCGAGCGCCTCGGCCGTACCAATGCTTTGCGCATCGGCAGCGGCCACAATGGCGTCGGCCAGAGTCTGGAAGTCGGCATTCTTAGCCACGAAATCGGTCTCGCACAAGATCTCAACCAGAGTGGTGCCAGACACAGCAACCAGTCCGTTGGACGCCGTGCGCTCGGCGCCGCGCTTGGCGGCCTTGGCTGAGCCCGAGATGCGAAGGATCTCAATGGCCTTATCGAAGTCGCCATCGGCTTCTTCGAGGGCCTTCTTGCATTCCATCATGCCCGCGGCCGTTAGGTCGCGCAGCTTCTTGACGTCAGCGGCGCTGATCGTTGCCATGGTGGGAATCTCCGTTGTCGTGGTCGGTTCGATGGATAAAGTGGATCAGGCCTGCGGTTCGGCCGGGGTGGGCTCAGCTGATTCGACTGACGCGGCTGGAGCAGCCGGCTCTTCGTCAGTTGCGGGGGCCGGTGCCTCGGCTTCAACTACCTCGGCGGCAACCTCGCGAGCATCAACCTCACCGAGTACAGCGGTGAGTTCTTCGCTCATGACCTCATCGACAGCGACAGCCTGAGCGGCTGCGGCGGCCTTGCCAGCGCGAGCCATAAGACCATCGGCCACGGCGTCAGCCACAACGCGAGTGAGCAGAGCGACCGAACGGATAGCGTCGTCGTTTCCAGGAATCGGGAAGTCGACTTCGTCAGGATCGCAGTTAGTGTCGAGCACAGCGACCACGGGAATCTTCAACTTGCGAGCTTCGGCGATCGCGATGTGCTCTTTCTTGGTGTCAACGATCCACACGGCGCTCGGAATCTTGACCATGTCGCGGATTCCGCCGAGGGTGCGCTCAAGCTTGATCTTCTCGCGCTCAAGAATGAGTAGTTCCTTCTTGGTCATACCCGAGGCCGCAACGTCGGTGAAGTCGATCTGCTCGAGTTCCTTCAGACGCTGGATGCGCTTGTTGACGGTCTGGAAGTTGGTGAGCATGCCGCCGAGCCAACGCTCGTTGACGTAGGGCATACCAACCCGACCAGCCTGCTCAGCAATTGACTCTTGGGCCTGCTTCTTGGTGCCGATGAACATCACCGAACCGCCATGGGCAACGGTTTCGGAGAGAAACTCGAAGGCGCGGTTGATGTAGTCAAGCGACTGCTGCAGGTCGATGATGTAGATGCCATTGCGCTCGGTGAAGATGAAGCGCTTCATCTTGGGATTCCAACGTCGGGTCTGATGCCCGAAATGCACGCCGCTTTCAAGCAGCTGACGCATGGTGACGACGGCCATGGTGGACGTCCTCCTTCTGCACCCTCTCGCCAGGCACGCACGCGCGACCCGACGCCGTGGGGCGCCTCGGTTTTTTGACTGCCGCCGGTTAGCGGCAATCTCGTTGAGCACCGGAAACTCTCAGCCCCAAGGGGCACCGCGAGGGTTCCGACGAGGGTGAACTTGCTGCGACCACGGGCCGCGGAAGTACCTTCGCTGACATGCTCTGTGTAGTCACCACATAGTGGCGCTGCTCATACTGTAGACGAACCCCGCCAAAGCACCGAATCCGGTCCCCATGCCCAGGTTTGAGCGCACTATCCACAGTTGCAGGATTTAGATCTTCACCTGCCACGGCTCGAGCAAGTATTCGGACATGAAATCCCTAAGTCTTGCCCTCGCGGTCACTCTTTCAGTACTCACCGGCTCAGCTGCGATTGCTCCCCCAGCCCACGCCGGGCCGCACGGGGTCTGGCCCATTCGACCCGCTGTTGTGATAGCCGGCTTCGCTCCCCCGGCCATCAGATGGCAAGCCGGCCATCGGGGTATCGACTTGGCCACCAGCACCGGGCAACCGGTTGGCGCGGCTGCCGCCGGGGTGGTTTCATTCGCCGCCGAACTCGCCGGTCGCTGGGTTGTCGTGATTGACCACGGAACCCTTCGCACCACCTACGAGCCTGTGCGGCCAAGTGTCTCTGTCGGTGAATTCGTGCGAGTGGGTCAGAACATTGGCGTGATTGATACCGGCACGGGGCATTGTGGCGACGGTCACTGTCTGCACTGGGGGCTAAGGAGGGGCGACCGCTATCTCGACCCTCGACTGCTTCTGGGCCTTCGACCGGTACTCAAGAAACCGTTAGTGCGCTAACCATCGTTGGCGTTGGCGAACTTTCCGCGCAATTGCAACATGGCCTTGGTGTGCATTTGGCTGATTCGACTTTCAGTAACGCCAAGAACTTGCCCGATCTCGGCCAGGGTTAACCCCTCGTAGTAGTAGAGGGTGACCACGATCTTTTCTCGCTCAGGCAAGGTGTTGATTGCTTGCGCGAGGATGAACTTCATCTCCTCGGTCTCAAAAACGGCCACGGGATCATCGGCACGCTTGTCTTCGAGGGTGTCGCCGAGCGAGGTCTTGCCCTCGCCATCTCCACCATGCAACATCTCGTCAAGGGCAACCACGTTGACGAACGAAACTTGATTGAACGTGGTGTGTAGTTCGTCCATCGTGATGCCCAGTTCAGCGGCAAGTTCAGCATCAGACGGCGAGCGCTGCAGGGTTGCCTCGAGCGACGCGTACGCACGCTCAACATCTCGAGCCTTGGTGCGTACTGAGCGCGGAATCCAGTCGATACTGCGAAGTTCGTCGATGATGGCACCGCGGATTCGGTTAATCGCATACGTCTCAAATTTGATCTCACGATCTGGATCGAACTTCTCAATCGCATCGATCAAACCAAAGATGCCGTAGCTGACCAGATCGGCCTGCTCAACATTCGGCGGTAGCCCAACCCCAACCCGGCCGGCCACGTACTTGACCAAGGGTGAATAGTGCAAAATCAGCCGCTCGCGCAAAGCTGCTGAACCATCTTGTTTGTAATCGGTCCACAATTCACGCAAAGCTGCGGCTACTTCGTCCTTGGTGGGTTCGAGGTCGGCGTCGGTGAGCACGATGACATCGTCAAGTTCGGCGTCAAGATCGGCGTCAAGATCGTCGTCGATTTCAGCTTCGACAGGGTTCACCGCGTCGTCGAGCTCTTCGGGAATTTCTCCCTCAGGCTCGCGGGTGCGCCTGCTCATACGATGACCTCAATCGCTCAACCGATACATGGGTGTAAATCTGCGTGGTAGCGAGCGTAGCGTGCCCCAGTAACTCTTGTACGGTTCGCAGATCAGCGCCACCCTCAACGAGGTGAGTTGCGGCCGAATGTCTCAGGCCATGTGGCGCTAAATCTGGTGAGTTCGGCACTCGTTGGGTCATCTGGTGTACCGCGCTTCGCACCGCCCTTGGGTCAATTCTGCCCCCGCGTCGCCCGAGGAAAAGAGCAGTTTCACTGGGGTGCGTCATCAATTGAGGCCGACCGTTGGCCAACCAATCGTCCAAGGCCCGCTGGGCTGGTACTCCGTACGGAACCACCCTCTCTTTCGCGCCCTTTCCGAGCACACGAACCGAGCGCCGAGCCGAGTCAAGATCGTCACAGTCGATCAACACGAGTTCGCCGACACGGATGCCGGCGGCGTACAAGAGTTCGCCTATCGCACGATCACGCGAGGCAACCGGATCGCCGTCATCAGCGGCCACTGCTGCTAAATCGAGCATGGCAGCAGCCTGGTCGGCTTGAAGAATCGAAGGCAAAGTTCGTGCCCGCTTTGGGGTGGCCAAACTGGCCCCGGGGTCAACGGTGAGCAACTCGCGCTCAGTCGCCCAAGCAGTGAATGTTCGGATCGAACTCGCACGGCGAGCCATCGTGCTTGAGGCTCGGTCACTGGCGTGCTCGCGGGCTAAGAAGGAGCGAATCGACCGCTGATCGATTTGGTCTAGTGCCTGAACGCCGTCGGCGACTTGGTAGTCGAGTAAGAGTTGCACGTCACCGCGATACGCCCGAACGGTGTGAGCACTACGGCCGCGCTCGAGTAACAGGTAGGTGCAAAATTCATTGAGCACGTCATTCACCCAATCGGGCGTGTCGGGCTCGTCACTCACTTCTCTACCGTGCGGGTGTAGGTCAGGTGAAGTCAAGCATCTGCACCGTGTCGTGAGACTGAAGGTGTTCACTTACCGGTGGTGTCGGCGCCCATCCGCCCGTCTGACGTTCAACGAGTCCGGCAAGTTCTAACCCGGCAAGGTCTGCGGTGATGTCGGGTTGCGACACACCTAATCGGTTAGCCAAGTCGGCCACACTTGTAATGCCCGCGGCCACCACGGCTTGGAAGGTGACCGAAGCCTCAACCCCGAGTCGAGAAATTGCGTCGGCTACATCAAACTGTCGATCGGATTCGTCACCCTTCACGGCCGAGATAACGTCGTCGGCGCTCGACACCAAAGTGGCACCTGAGCGAATCAGCGCATGAACTCCGGCGCTCGCCGTTGAAGAGATCGGCCCGGGTACCCCGAAAACCTCGCGCCCGAGATCAGCCGCACAGCGTGCAGTGTTCAACGCCCCGCTGCGATGCGCCGCCTCAACCACAACCGTGCCTCGGGTGAGTGCTGCGATTACGCGATTGCGGGCCAGAAACCTCCAGCGTCGGGCTGGTTCTGCCGGTGGTGCTTCGGAAATGAGCAATCCCGAACTACGGCACTGCTCGAACAATGCTGCATGAGTGGCGGGATAGGGGTGATCGACACCGGAGGCCAACACGACAATCGTGCTGGCCCCGACAGCCAATGCCCCGCGATGGGCGGCCGCGTCAATTCCGTAGGCGCCCCCAGAAACAACGCACCAGCCACGCTGGGCAACGTCTGACGCCAACACCGACGCCGTGCGAACGCCGTACTGCGTGGCAGCCCTCGCGCCGACAAGAGCCAATGAGCGCAGAGCCAGCAGGCGGAGGTTCGAAGCGCCAAGTACCCATAAGCCAAAGGGTGTCTCGTCGCCGAGGTCGTCGAGTTGAGTTGGCCACTCGGCGTCACCAGGAATGACAAATCTGGCCCCTACCTGATCAGCTTGCTCGAATGCTCGTTCAACTCGAGTGAGATCCACCGTCGAAATGCGCGATGAGGTGCTTGTTTGGCAAATTTGCTCGATTGCTCGCGTGGCTCCCACGTCGGAAACAAGTGCGCCTACGGAAGCACTACCCGGTTCGCAGGCGCAGGAAAGGAGGGCACGGGCAAACCGATCAGAGTCGGCACCACGGGGCATGGCACTCATGCGGCCCACTGTCCCGAAGCATCACGGAGCGCGGCGGCGTGGTTGATGTCGCGAGCCGAAGGCTGTTCACGACCACCAAGGTCGGCCACGGTTTGCGCGATGCGCACAATGCGGTCAACACCTCGGGCCGATGCTGACGGCTGCCGCAGCACAGCTTCCAATGCGTCGACCGCATCGCCCTTCAAAGACAGTCGGCGGCGCAGTTCAACACCCGGCACCTCAGCGTTCACTCTCCAGGGTGTGCCGGTGAATCGCCGCAGCATTCGCTCACGTGCCATGTGCACACGCCCGGCAACAATGGCGCTGGCTTCACCTCGTTGATCGTCGAACGCAAGTTCTGCCGGGGTTGGTTTGGCCAGAACGAGTCGAATGTCTACACGGTCGAGCAGTGGGCCGCTGAGTCTGGCCAGATAGCGCCTTTGTTGGCTAGCCGAGCAGGTGCACTGAACCTCAGATTGCGCGCCCGCGTGCCCACACGGACAGGGATTTGCCGCCAGTACCAATTGAAATCGCGAGGGTAATTGAGTGGTGAATCCAACCCGAGCCACGGTGATGACGCCTGACTCAAGCGGTTGGCGCAGGGCGTCGAGTACGCGAGGTGCAAACTCAGGTGCCTCGTCGAGAAACAGCACTCCTCGATGAGCGACCGAGACCAAACCAACGCGGGGCGAGCGGCCCCCGCCTCCGCCGACCATCGCCGCGAATGTGGCGGTGTGATGGGGTGCACAAAACGGTGCGCGCCGATCAAGGCCGGCAGAGTGTGACAACAGCCCCGTCACCGATCGAACGGCCGTAACTTCTAGAGCCTCATCGTCAGAAAGAGGCGGCAGGATGCCGGGCAGTCGCTCGGCTAGCAGGGTTTTGCCTACGCCCGGCGGTCCGATCATCGCAATGTGATGCGCACCTGCCGCGGCAACCTCAAAAGCAAACCGAGCTGCTGCTTGCCCCCGGACATCGGCTAGATCGGGCAGGGGCGGCGACTTCTCGGCCACTACCTCAACACCTGAGTGAGTTAAAGAGTCGATCGACGCCTCGCCCCGCAGGCTGCCAACGAGTGCGGCAAGGTCTGCGGCGCCGATCACCACCACACCTGTCACAAGCTTGGCCTCGGCAACGTTCGCCACCGGAACAACAACTCGATCAAAACCGCCATTGCGTGCGGTGAGCGCTGCAATCAGTGCGCCGCGAACAGCCCTGATGCGACCATCAAGGCCCAGTTCACCAACAAATAGGGTTCGGCCGATTGCCTCAGCAGGTACGGTGCCATCGGCGGCGAGGCTGGCCATCGTGATGGCGAGGTCGAGGCCCGAGCCGGTCTTAGGAAGCCACGCTGGTGACAACCCGACGGTCAAGCGAGTCTTGGGCCAAGGCAGCCCTGAATTGAGCACCGCAGAGCGCGCACGATCGCGCGATTCAGCGACCGAGGTGTCGGGTAGGCCCACGATGACCATGGCCGGAAGGCCTGGGCTGATGTGGGCCTCGACTTCGACCACATGGCCTTCGACGCCAATCGCCACCATCGAACATGTTCGCGCGTGCGACATCAGGCCACCCCTTGAAGGTGCTCAACTATGGGGGCACCTCGAGCTGGGATAACGACCGAAACAGCATCGATGCGAACGGCTGCAACATGCTCTGGCAGCTGTGCCAGATACAGGCCCGCCAGTCGCCGAAGTCGGGCCTGTTTGGCCGGCGTAATGGCTTCGAGTGGATCACCAAATGTTGCTGATCGGCGGGTCTTTACTTCGACCACCACTAAACAACCCTGATCTTGGGCGATCAGATCGATCTCACCGCGCGCACAGCGCCAGTTACGCACTCGAATCGTGTAACCCAAACCCGCAAGATACCGAGCCGCTAGGTCTTCACCGAATCGCCCTACCGCACCACGCACCGACACGACTGACTCCTTCGATCAGCACCGCGATTCGGTGCGTCAGATCGATCGTCCGTCATTGACATCCGGGTTCGCCTTTTTTGCAGGCGCCTGTGAACTACGCGGGCTCGACTATGGCTGTGGATTCTCGGATTCGCCGTCGGACACACCTACGAGGTTCCAACTTCGCCGGTGGTAATCGCAGGGGCCAATGCGAACGAGAGCGTCGCGATGTTGCGGGGCGGCGTATCCCTTGTTAATTTCCCAGCCGTATTCAGGGTGAGCGGTGGCTAAATCAATCATGATGTCGTCGCGTTCAACCTTGGCCAACACGCTGGCGGCGGCCACTGAGGCGCAGCGAAGGTCGGCCTTAACTCGGGTGACCACAGGCGGAACTGACACGTCGGGCAGCTGTGCCTTCGAGCCAGAATCAACATCGAAGAGGGCCGCTTGGTTCGGCGGCGTCAACCAGTCGTGCGAGCCGTCGAGCAGCACGATCGAAGGCGTAATGGTCAGTTGGGCAAGTGCTCGTAGCCCGGCTAACCGCAATGCACCGGTGAGCCCGAGTTCGTCAATTTCATTCGCAGACGCATGGCCGACTGAGTGCTCAACGGCCCATCGCTTTATTCGTGGCACGAGTTCGCGGCGGGCTTGCGCCGAAAGCAACTTGCTGTCTCGCACGCCTGCGAGCGTGCGTTGAACACTTGCATCGATCACCACCACACCAACGGTGACCGGCCCACTCAGCGCCCCGCGCCCCACCTCATCAATGGAGCAGATGGTGACATGGCCCTCACGCAGAAGTCGCTTTTCTTCACGAAGATCTGGTGGCGCCACAGACGCGACCGATCACCCGGTTGTAGCTGGCAGCGTCGGAACGGGCTTACCGCGACCCGCATCAATGGCCGGATCTTGGAAATCTGTCGGAGTTCCGATGGTCTTGATATTGGCCAGCGGCCAGACAATGACCACCACCTTGCCAACCACATTGTCGACCGGCACACCACCGGAGTTGTCTTCTAGGTGGTAGCGCGAATCGCGGGAGTTACTTCGGTTGTCGCCCATGACAAAAACTGATCCGGCCGGAACTGTGACATCAAAGTTCACTTGATTGGTCAGATCACCGGGCTTGACGTACTGGTCTTCGTCGAGGGCCACGCCATTGAGAACGATCTGGCCCTTTTGATTGCAACATTGAACCCGATCACCTTCGACTCCGATTACGCGCTTGACCAAGTCTTGACCGGAATTGCTGGGCAGCAGGCCAACGAATGTGAAGGCCTCGCGAACTAGCCCAGCGAACCCCTTTTGCTCGGGTACGTCAGGCAGCCAACCGCCCGGATCCTTGAACACCACGACGTCACCGCGGTGAACTCCGCTGATTTTGGTGTTGATTTTCGAGGCAATGATGCGATCGCTGATTTGCAGCGTATCTTCCATCGACTCACTCGGCACATAAAAAGCCTGCAGCAGGAAGGTACGCACCAGAATCGACAGCACCAACGCTGAACCCACAATGATGCCAACTTCGCGGAGCATTCCGCCCTTGCGTGCTTCTGCGTGGCGCGCAGCTTCGGGAGCCGCTGAGCTATCAGAGGTCACGCACATACTCCCGTCGCGTTGCAGTAGAGCCGCTGGAGACGAACTGCGTCACTCTGCTGAGGTGTCAGCAGCCTCAGGTGTTGCTTCAGCCATCACTTGGTCTTCGGCAATCTCGGTGGGCGCAACGGCCGAAGGCAGACCGAGAGCGTCGCGCTTCTCCTTGATCTTGGCCTTCTTGCCTCGCAACTCGCGCAGGTAGTACAACTTGGCGCGGCGCACATCACCCCGGGTGACGATGTCAATGTGATCGATGATCGGAGTGTGCACCGGGAAGGTGCGCTCTACGCCAACACCGAACGAAATCTTGCGCACCGTGAATGTTTCGCGAACTCCACCACCATGTCGGGCAATGACAACGCCTTGGAAAACCTGGATGCGAGAGCGGTTACCTTCAACGACCTTCACGTGCACCTTGACGGTGTCACCGGGTCGAAAGGCGGGAATGTCTGAGCGGATCGAGGCCTTGTCGATCGAGTCGAGCGTCTGCATGGTGATACCTATTCTTCGTGACAGCCGCAGGTCTAACACGGAAATGGAAGGAACATAACGAAACGACGATCAGGAACTCCCCTGCGGCAGAGCCAGTGATCATCGTGCCCTCACAGTGTGCCACAGAGGGGCGCAAGGCTGAAATCGCCCCTTTAGCCGGCCAAATCCGGCCGCCGAGCGGCAGTTCGCAGTTCCGACTGCTCTCGACGCCAGCGGGCTACCGCTTCATGGTCACCCGAGCGTAAGACTTCGGGCACCTCAAGCTCACGCCACATCGCCGGCTTGGTGTACACCGGCCCCTCAAGTTCAGCACCCATTGGTCGGTCTGGTGCGAATGAGTCGTCGGGGGCGCTCTGAGCGTTACCAAGCACTCCTGGCAGCAATCGAGCGGTTGCCTCGACCATCACCAACACCGCAGCTTCACCTCCTGCGAGCACATAGTCGCCCACGCTTACTTCGTCGACCTGGCAGTGCGCGGAGTAATAATCCATCACTCGCTGATCGATTCCTTCGTACCTGGCACAGGCGAAGATCAACCACGGCTGGTTTGCGTATTCGTGGGCCAAGGTTTGGGTGAATCGCTGCCCGCTTGGCGTAGGAACGATCAACCGCGGGGGGTGGTCGTGCGCGGCTAAGAGCGCATCGAGTTGTTCACCCCACGGTTCAGGCTTCATCACCATGCCGGGCCCCCCGCCATAGGGCGAATCATCCACGGTGTGATGCCGATCGTGTGTATGGTCGCGCAGATCATGCACGTGCAAATCGATCGTGCTGTTCTCGATCGCTCGGCCCACAAGCGATAGCCGCAGGGGCGACAGGTACTCGGGGAAAATCGAAACGATGTCGATTCTCATGTCGATTCCGCGTCGAGGTCGTAAAGAAGTCCGGCCGGTGGGGTGATCACGACGCGCCGGTTGACCAGGTCAATGGTCGGAACAAAATCAGCGATGAATGGCACCAGCACTTCATCTGCGTCGACTCGGTCGATGGCCAGCAATTCAGAACCCGGCAGATGAACCACCTCACGCACAACTCCCACATCGGTGCCATCAGCAAGTTCAACGCTCAAGCCGACCAACTGGTGGTCGTAGTACTCGTCGTCTCCGTCGGGCAATTCGTTGGCATCGACATCAACCTCTAGCACCAAGCCCTGCAGGGTTTCGGCCATCGTTCGGTCGTCGACACCGATGAGATGCAGTAGCAGGCGCCCTGAATGCCAACGCGACCACTCGACCTCGATTGTCGGCCGCGAGGTGCTATCGGTGAGCAGAATCGAGCCGGCGGCGAACCGCACATCGGGTTCGTCGGTGCGAACCTCTACGCCGACATCACCGCGAATTCCGTGCGCTCGACCGATTCGGCCAACCACCACCCGCATGGGCGAAGGTCAGCGTTCGTGCTGATCGAGGAAATCGATGCGCACCGATCGACCGGCAGAGAGTGCGGTGAGCACGGTGCGTAGCGCGGTAGCGGTACGACCCGAGCGACCAATCACCCGGCCCATGTCTTCGGGATGCACACGAACTTCGAGGGTGCGACCACGATCATCGCGTCCGCGCCGCGGCCGAACAGAAACGTCTTCTGGATGGTCGACGATTCCGCGCACCAGATGATCGAGAGCGTCTTCGAGCATCAGCTCTCCGTTGACTCGGCGACGGCTTCAGCCGCAGCTTCTTCTACGACGGCTTCCACGACGACCTCTTCGGCGACGGCCTCAGCGACTACTTCTTCGGCGACTGCCTCTTCAGCGACAACCTCTTCTACGACGACCTCTTCGACGACAGCCGCGTCAGCAGCCTCGACAATTGCCTCGGCCTCTTCAACTACTGCCTCGTCAGCCGCAACTTCTTCGGCCGCTTCGACCTTGACCGGGGGCTCCCACTTTTCATCGGCAGCAACGACGGCATCTTCGACAGCGGCGGCAAACACCACGCGCTTATCGATTGCGACCTCGGCAACCCGAAGGGTGCCTTCGGCACCGGGCAGACCCTTGAACTTCTGCCAGTCACCGGTCACCTTGAGAATTGCCATTACTGGCTCGGTGGGCTGAGCACCCACGCCAAGCCAGTACTGCGCCCGCTCTGAGTTCACCTCGATGCGCGAGGGATCTTCTTTGGGGTGGTACAGACCGATCTCTTCAATCGAGCGACCATCGCGCGCAGTGCGCGAGTCGGCGATGACGATGCGGTATTGGGGGTTGCGAATCTTGCCGAAACGCTTGAGCTTGATCTTAACGGCCACGAGCGGGTGATCTCCTAGCGAAACTTGTGATGTGGTGGGCGACTGAACGACACAGTGGGGAGTGTCATCAACCGTCCGATGGGATCGATTCGGGGGTTAGAGGGTCCACACCGAACTGATCTGCCCGCTCAGTGTGCCAGACAATGGATCAAAACCGGAAACCGGGAGCCCCTAACCTCCGAGCAGGTTACGAAATTCCTCGGGCAATTCCTCGAGCGTGGCGGGCGCAGTAGCGGCGCCGGGTAGCAAATCGTCAAGACTGCGGGCCTCTTGGGCTGCACGCTTGGCCGGGTTGCCGCTGCGGCCCTTCTTCGACTTCGGTGGGGCCGATTTACCTTTACTCTTCTTGCCGCCGCCGCCAAATCCGGGCATGCCGGGCATCCCTGGCATGCCGCCGCCCTTGCCCATTTGCTTCATCATCTTCTGGGCATCGGCGAAGCGGTCAACCAAGTTGTTCACATGCTGCACCTGGGTACCCGAGCCGCGGGCGATGCGAGCCCGACGCGAGCCGTTGAGAATCTTGGGGTCATCACGCTCGGCCGGGGTCATCGACTGGATGATGGCCGCCACTCGATCGAGCTCGCGGTCATCAATGGAATCGATTTGGTCTTTGACCTCACCCATTCCGGGCAGCATGCCAACGAGTTTGCTCAACGAACCCATCTTCTTGATCGCCTGCATCTGCTGCAAGAAATCTTCGAGGGTGAAGTCTTGACCCTTGCTGACCTTGTCGGCCATCTTGGCGGCTTGGTCAGCATCGAAGTGCCGCTCGGCCTGCTCGATCAGGGTGAGCACATCGCCCATGTCGAGAATTCGAGATGCCATTCGATCCGGATGGAATGCATCGAAGTCGTCGAGCTTTTCCCCGGTCGAGGCGAACATAATCGGCCGGCCCGTCACCTGCCGAACCGATAAAGCAGCACCACCGCGGGCGTCGCCATCGAGTTTGGTCAGCACCACGCCGTCGAAACCAACCCCGTCAAGGAACGACTGAGCTGTCGTGACAGCGTCTTGGCCGATCATCGCGTCGATCACGAGCAAGATTTCGTTTGGGTTCACGGCATCGCGAATTCCGCGAGCCTGCGACATGAGATCTTCGTCAACAGCGAGTCGGCCAGCGGTGTCGATGATGACAACGTCGTGAAGTTTGGCGACGGCGACCTCAATCGATTGCCGGGCAACCGCCACAGGGTCACCTACCCCGCTGCCAGGCTCGGGGGCAAACACCGGAACGCCGGCGCGTTCACCCACAACTTGAAGCTGGTCGACGGCATTTGGGCGCTGAAGGTCGGCCGCGACCAGCAGCGGAGCATGTCCGTTGCGCTTGAGCCACGCGGCGAGTTTGCCCGCCAACGTCGTCTTTCCGGCGCCTTGCAAGCCGAGCAGCATGATCACCGTGGGCGGAGTCTTGGCAAACTGCAGCCGCCTGGTTTCACCGCCAAGAATCGTGACAAGTTCTTCGTGCACGATCTTGACCACTTGCTGGGCCGGATTCAGCGCACCCGAAACCTCATCACCGAGGGCACGCTCTTTTACCCGGGCACAGAACTCACGCACCACCGGCAGGGCGACGTCGGCCTCGAGTAGCGCAACTCGTATCTCGCGCACTGTTTCGTCAACGTCGGCCTCAGAAAGGCGGCCCTTGCCACGCAGATTCTTGAACGTGACGGCGAGGCGATCAGACAGTGATTGAAACACCGGACTCCTCGACGACGATGAACTGGAACCCCAAGCCTACCGGTCGCTTAACCAGTCAGGGCGCGGAGCACGGCCTCCTGCACAGCCTTGGCATGGTTCTCACCTAGCGGCTCGCCAGTAGCGCTTCGCAGGTAGAACACGTCGACAACTTCTGAGCCCAACGTGCTGACCAGAGCCTGACCAATGTCGACCTGCTGAGCGGTGATTGCCGCAGTCACCCGGTACAGCAGCCCGGGAGCATCGTGTGCCCGTACTTCGAGCACGGTCGATCGTTCGCTGGCACCCGAGACCACCTGAACGGTTGGCGGGGCAGCTGAAACCTTTCGCTGCTCAGAGTCGCGCTGAGCTAGCGCCTTTTCGACATCCAAACTGCCATCGAGGGCCCGCCGCAGATCTTCACGCACTCGCTCAATTGGCGGCAGGTCACCGAATGCCGGCTGAACTGTCCAGACGGCCAACACCCGATCACCCGATGTGCGAGTCGAGGCAGCGCGTACCGCCAAACGCTGGAGTGAGAGCACTCCGGCCGTCTTTGACATCAGGCCCACGCTGTCGGGGGTTGAAATAACGAGTCTGGTCGCAGTGTCACGCTGTTCAAGCACCACATCGACATCATGGGCATCACCTGCCCACGCCAACTCCTCGTTACTAAAGGTGGGCTCGGCGATCGCCGGTTGCCCGCCAAAGTTAGCTCGAACGCGCTGCACCAGCGTGTCGATCAGTTGCCCCTTCCAATCACTCCACGCCGCAGGCCCGGTGGCCAGCGAATCAGCGCGAGTGAGGGTCGCGAGAAGTTCCAACGTTTGTGCGTCGGCCACGTGATCTGCCACAAAGGCAATCGTTTGTGGATCGTCAAGATCTCGACGAGTGGCCACATCAGGCAGCAGCAAATGGTGTCGCACCATGTCAACAAGCACCGCCGAATCGGCTTCGTCAAAGCCCATGCGCGGCGCCAATTGCTGCACAATCTCGATGCCGATCTCGGTGTGGTCGCCGCCGCGAGCCTTTCCAACGTCGTGCAACAACGCGCCAATTATCAGAAGATCTGGGCGCCGAACCTGCCGAGCGAGTAGCGACGCTTCAATCGCAGCCTCAACGAGGTGCCGGTCGACGGTGTAGGTATGCAGAGCGTTGCGCTGAGGCGCAGAGCGCAACACTTCCCATTCTGGAATCAGCGTGCCCCACACATTCACTTGATCAAGTGCCTCCCACACCGGCAGCGCGTTGCGGCCAGCTCCGAGCAATGAGACCAAATTGTCGCGAGCCTCGAGGGGCCACGGCGTAGGCATCGGAGCCGACTCGTTCGCCAGACGTTGAACAGCATGGGGCGCCAGGCTGAGAGCGGCTTGAGCTGCCGCCGCTGCAGCGCGCAATACAAGAACCGGATCAGTGCGCGGGTCGGCATCGCGCGAGAGCACAACCTCGCCGTCTTGCACCACGACACCTTCAGCCAGTGGCGTTCGACCAGAGGCTCGACTGCCCTCAAGTCGGCGGGCTGTTGACTTCGATGAGATCGACCCCGTAGCCCGCGCAAGTCGAATTACCCGATCAACGCGATTCCAGGTCACTTCACCGGCATAGTGAACCGCTCGCGCAGCCGACGACACACCACGCGACAACTCATCAGCGTCGGCCATTCCCATCAGCTGGGCCACTACCGGCTGGTCTTGAAGGGTCAACCGATCACTTGCACCTCGGCCCTCGCTGCGATGTAGCGCATCACGAACATTGAGCAGATGCTCGTGCGGGGCTGCCAGCAAGCCGTGCGGTATATCGGCCACCCACGACGCGGCAACTGCGCGCAGAACCACCACATCGCGGATTCCACCACTGCTGTCTTTCAAATCGGGTTCGAGTAGATGAGCTAGGTCACCAAATTGTTTTGCACGTTGCTCACTTGCCTCCTTCAACTGTGGCAGCCGATCACGTGCCAGTGAGCGCCAATCAGAGAGGGCACTGCTTCTCAGTGCCAAGGTCAACGAATCGTCACCAACGACCGTTCGAGCATCGAGCAGGCCGAGCATCACACGAAGATCGGTAGCCGCCAAACGCCGGGCCTGTGCCACCGTTCGCACACTGTGATCTAACCGAGTGCCAGAATCCCAAATCGGGTACCACATTGCGTCGGCGAGCGCGCTCACGTCGTGACCTGGCGCATGCAACAAGAGCAGATCAAGATCACTGCCCGGAGCCAAATCACCGCGGCCGTAGCCGCCTACTGCCACGAGAGCGACCCCCTCCGGCGGAAACTGAGCAAATTCCGCCAGAGCACTCACCCATCGATCTGTGGCCGCGGTGAGTTGCGCACGCGCCGACTCCCCCGCTTGCCAGTCGGGGGCGGTCAGCAAACGCACACGTTCGTTGAACAGGTCGACCGCTGTCACAGCGCTTGAGACCCGCGCTCACCTGTGCGCACGCGCACGACGGTCTCAACGGGCACGACCCACACCTTGCCATCGCCGATCTTTCCGGTCTGAGCAGAAGCGACGATCACATCGACCACGGCATCGACAACGTCGTCGTCGACCAATACCTCGATGCGCACCTTCGGAATCAGGTCGACCGTGTACTCGGCACCTCGGTAGACCTCGGTGTGCCCGCCTTGACGGCCAAAGCCGCTCGCCTCCGACACAGTCAATCCACTAAGTCCGAACGCCTCAAGCCCTGACTTCACGTCTTCGAGTTTGAAGGGTTTGATGATCGCGGTAATCAACTTCATGATCAGGCCTCCGTTGCGGTGTTTTTTGGAGATGCATGAGCAGCGGAAGCAAGTATGCCTCCACCCGAAGCACCACCCCGAGAGTCTAGGTCGTAAGCAGACTCAAGGTGTTCGGTGACATCAATGCCTTCAAGTTCGCTATCGCGACTGATGCGAAAGCCAATCGTCTTATCGATCGCGAATCCCAGAATGAAAGCGATGATCATCGAGTACGCCAGCACCGCGACAACACCGATTGCTTGCTTACCCAGCAACGTTGCTCCGCCGCCGTAGAAAATGCCGTCAATACCCACCGAGTTCACGGTGTGCGTTCCGAAGAATCCGATCAGCAGACATCCCAGGATTCCGCCGACTAAGTGCACACCGACGACATCAAGAGAGTCATCGAAGCCAAAGCGATACTTCAGACCCACCGCCATGGCACACACGACACCCGCGATCAGCCCGATGAGAACTGCTCCCCATGGTGCGACGAACGCACATCCTGGAGTGATCGCCACAAGACCGGCCACCGCACCCGACGCCGCGCCAAGGCTGGTGGGGTGCCCATCGCGAACCTTCTCAACGAGCAGCCAGCCACCGAGGGCAGCCGCCGTCGCGACCTGGGTGTTCATCAGCGCCAGAGCAGCTGTTCCGTTAGCGCCAAGGGCCGAGCCAGCGTTGAATCCGAACCAGCCAAACCACAGCAAGCCCGCACCGATCATCACCAGGGTCAAATTGTGCGGACGCATCGGATCTTTGCGCCAGCCAACCCGCTTACCGAGCAGAATTGCCAAGGCCAGTGCCGCAGCACCCGCGTTGATATGCACGGCAGTTCCACCGGCAAAGTCTTCAACGCCAAGAGCTGCCAGCCAGCCCGCGCCCGTGATGTTTCCGGCGTCATCCTTGGTGCCGAAGTCGAACACCCAGTGCGCAACCGGGAAGTACACGATGGTCGCCCACAGAGTGACAAACACTCCCCACGCCACAAACTTGGTGCGGTCGGCAATTGCTCCCGAGATCAGAGCGGGCGTGATGACTGCGAACATCAATTGGAAGCCGGCGAACGCCAGAAGCGGAATGGGATACACCCCGCCGTTATTGGTGAGTTCATTGACCGCCGAGCCGAGGCCGGAAAGGTCGAACGCGCCGTAGTAGGCGCTACCGCTATCGCCGAACGCCAGCGAGTAGCCGAAAATCACCCACAGCACACTCACAATTGCGATGGTGATGAACGACATCATCATCATGTTCAGGGTGCTCTTCGCCCGGGTCATTCCTCCGTAGAAAAATGCCAGACCTGGGGTCATGAGCAGCACCATTGAGGTTGCAGCCAATACCCAAGCTGTGTCTCCGGTGTTCAATGCCGGCATCGCGTCTCCTTCCAAGGCCACCAACTGGAGTTGGTGCGTTGAACGAAGACTGCTCTGCCTGTGTTGCCACAGACGAACGCCTGTGTTTCACGTTCGTGACGTTGTACGGCTTCGTGTTACGAGTTCGTGAACACGGTCTGCAACTTCTGTGACGTTACGGACGGTAGTACTGCTTCCAGATCAGCCGATGTAACGGAAGATTCCGGTCACAGATAACCGAGGTCACGCCCACACGAGTGAGGACCTAGGTCCTCACTTACACCCCCAACTGATCGACCACTAGCCGATCAGTACTTCAACCTGATCGACCACTAGCCGATCAGTACTTCAACCTGATCGACCACTAGCCGATCAGTGCGTCAACGAACTCTGCCGCGTCAAAGGGAGCCAGATCATCGGGGCCCTCACCGAGGCCCACCAATTTCACCGGTACACCTAGCTCGCGTTGCACTGCTACCACGATGCCGCCTTTGGCGGTGCCATCAAGTTTGGTGAGCACGATTCCGGTGATGTCGACCACCTCGGCAAACACCTTGGCCTGGATCAGACCATTCTGGCCGGTCGTGGCATCGAGCACGAGCAACACTTCACCAACTGGTGCTTGCTTTTCGATCACGCGTTTCACTTTGCCGAGTTCATCCATCAGGCCGGTCTTGGTATGCAGCCGACCCGCGGTATCGATCAGAACGGTGTCAGCGCCCGATTCCATTGCCGCCTTCACCGCATCGAACGCGATCGATGCTGGGTCACCGCCCTCGGGGCCTCGCACCACGGTGGCGCCCACCCGCTCGCCCCACGTTTGCAACTGATCAGCGGCTGCGGCTCTGAAGGTATCGGCGGCGCCAAGAACGACCGTTTGACCATCGGCAACCAACACACGAGCCAACTTGCCGGTGGTGGTGGTCTTTCCGGTTCCGTTGACGCCAACCACGAGCACAACAGCAGGCAGATCACCTTGACGTGCAGTGCGCAACGAGCGATCAAGGTTCGGGTCAACTAGCGCCATCAGTTCTTCGCGCAGCATGGTTCTTACCCGCTCAGGATCGGCAGTACCCTCTTGCGCCACCCGAATCTTTAATCGACCGACGAGCTCTTGAGTTGGTGCTACGCCCAGATCGGCGACAAGCAACGTATCTTCGACGTCTTGCCACGTATCGGCATCGACGGTCTTGCCCGACAGCAAAGCCAGCAGGCCGGCGCCAATTGCCGAATTCGATCGGGCTAGCCGTGCCCGTAAACGACCCAACCGCCCAGCCGTTGGCGCAGGTACTTCAAGGTCAGGAACGCCCGGAAGCCCCAGCACCGGTGTTTGTACGACCTGTTCTCCGGCAAGTTCGGCGGGTGCGTCAATCAACGCGCTATCGACCACCGACCCCTTGGCGGCTTCGAGCCCAGCTTTTGTTGGGGCAGAGGGAAGTTCACCCCTGCCCTTCACCAACTTCACCGTGACGGCAGCGATTAGCGCCAGGATGACAATGCCCAGGACGAGGTACAGGGTTCCGTTCATCGACCCATCCTCGCAGACCGGTTAAGCAGGTTGATCCTCTATATCGCGCAACCGCTGACTGATGACCGTGGTTACGCCGTCGCCGCGCATGGTTACTCCGTAGAGCGCATCAGCAATCTCCATCGTGCGCTTTTGGTGGGTAACAACGATCAACTGGCTGTTTTCGCGTAGTTCTTCCATCACGCTAATCAACCGGCCCAAGTTCACGTCATCGAGGGCTGCCTCAACCTCATCCATCACATAGAACGGACTCGGTCGAGCCTTGAACAGCGCCACCAAGAAGGCCACCGCAGTCAGCGAACGTTCGCCACCACTGAGCAGTGAGAGCCGCTTAATCTTCTTGCCGGGCGGACGAGCCTCAACCTCGATGCCCGTGGTGAGCATGTTTGCCGGATCGGTCAGGATCAGCCGGCCTTCACCGCCCGGGAACAGTCGACCGAAGATCGCCTCGAATTCCTTGGCGGTGTCGCGGTAGGCCTCGGTGAACACCTGCTCGACGCGCTCATCAACCTCGCGAATGATGTCGAGCAAATCTCGCCGCGAGCGCTTGACGTCTTCTAGTTGCTCGGTGAGAAATTGATGCCGCTCTTCAAGTGCGCTGAACTCTTCGAGCGCCAATGGGTTAACCCGACCCAGCAGGGCAAACGCCTTTTCGGCCGACTTCAATCGGCGTTCCTGTTGG
>Ga0114959_10001203_pt1 | contig 23245 bp, 20 predicted proteins | sample C_130625_EF_Meta_FD_87317 | JGI IMG/M metagenome (GOLD analysis project Ga0114959, IMG submission 87317) | Freshwater microbial communities from Lake Croche, Canada to study carbon cycling - C_130625_EF_MetaG | ecosystem: Environmental > Aquatic > Freshwater > Lake | place: Lake Croche, Canada... | reverse complement strand
GCCGGATGCAGCGCGGTCATGCCTTTGACGTGCGCTTCGTAGATGACTGTGTCGCCCCATTTGACCTCCGGCGGGCGGTCGTCGCCCCAGTCGAAAGTGTCGTCGACCACGACAGACCGGGGCACGAACGGGGCCGAGTCGCGTGAATCGATCACCGTGTCGTCGCCGCTTTCATACGCGTACGCAAAGACTGCGGGGTTGAGGTTGAAGTCTCCTTCAACTGCTTTGGCATACGGATCGACCAGAAGTTTGGCGGGGTTCCATCGTTGCCCGGTTGCAGGATTCCATGGCCCGCTGATTCTGAACCCGTAGCGCTGGCCGGCGGTGATATCTGACACGTGCGCGTTGTAGACGTTGAAAGTCGATTCAGTTAATTCGATTCGATCTTCGGTTCCCCGCTCGTCGAAGAGGCACAGTTCGACCTTGTCGGCACCCTTCACCCAGATAGCCACGTTGGCGCCATCGGCGTCGAGCGTGACGCCCAGCGGGTCAATTCGCCCTGATCGCAGTCGGTTCGTGTTGTGCACAAGACGACCCTAGCGGCTTGTCGCGACGCCGTCGGCCGGTCACTTTCGGCAACTTCGAAAGTCCGGCGATCGCCCAAATGGGTGAAGAGTCGAAGGTCCTTCAGGACAGGTGTTTTCGCCGCCGAAATAGGAAATGTCGACCAAAGAAGTTGACCGAATTGGAAGCGAGGTGAGGGCAATGACCAGCAGCACTGGCCGCGTAATCAGGGCCCTGGCTACCGCTACGGTCGCTCTGGTTGCCTCAGTTCTTGTGGCAGGTTCGGTCGCCATGCCGGCCGCTACCTCAGGGGTTGCTGCACCCGTGGTGACGGGCGCCGGAACGGTGTCAGGCGATGCCACGTACAGCGTGAACAGCGTGCGTCTACCAAACTCAACAATTTCACTGCGTTGGAACCCGTGCCAAGCGCGAGTCACATACAAGATCAACGCTTCGTACGCCGGCACCACTGCTGCCGCCCGCGCCTCGGCCATTGCTGACACGCGTGAGGCCTTCCGTCGGCTTGAGAACGCGACCGGAATCCACTTCGTGTACACCGGTACCACCGTTTCTGTGCCAAGCGGATCTGCGTGGAGTGAGAACATGAAGTCCGCCGAAATCGTCGTTGCCTGGGTTCGCCCGAGCGGATCGACTCTGCTGAGCCGCGATGCCAATGGCAACAAGGTTGCCGCCACTGGTGGATATGCCTACAAGACATGGGCGTACCCGGGTCAGCCCTGGAAGGGTGTCATCGGGCGAGGATTCGTGGTGGTCAATCAGGCCCAGCAGTCAGCGTTCAAGACCGGATTTGGAACTGGCGTAACCCGCGGAAACTTGCTTCTTCACGAACTCGGTCACGTCGTTGGACTCAATCACACCGCCGCGACCTCGCAGTTGATGTACCCGGTGATCGTTAGCCGCACAAATTCGGGCTACCGCGGTGGAGACTTGACCGGCCTCTCGCTCGTCGGAGCGCATGCGGGATGCGTGGCAGTTCCGGCAGGCATGTACACCGACCTCTAGTCGGTCGGGCATACAGATACCCTCCTGTACCCTCATGTGAACTGCACCTAGGAGGTTCACATGGCCGAGTTCGTCACCCTTGAAGTCGATGCTGGCGTTGGCACGATTCGACTCAACCGTCCGCCCATGAATGCGCTGTCGTCGCTTGTGCAGAGCGAACTGTACGCCGCGGCCCTCGAGGCCAGCGAGCGCAGAGACGTCAAGGCGGTCATCGTTTACGGCGGTGAGAAGCTCTTTGCGGCCGGTGCCGACGTCAAAGAATTCGCGACCATGACGTATCAAGACATGGTGCTCGCCTCTGGCGCACTGGTAAGAGCCTTCTCGGCAGTCGCGGCGATTCCCAAGCCCACCATCGCCGCAGTAACCGGCTACGCCCTCGGCGGCGGCTGCGAACTTGCTCTGTGTTGTGATCTGCGCATCATCGGCGACAACGTCAAACTAGGTCAGCCGGAGATTCTGCTCGGCATTATTCCCGGAGGCGGCGGCACACAGCGTCTGCCGCGATTGGTGGGCCCATCGCGGGCCAAGGAACTGATCTTTACCGGCCGGTTTGTCGATGCCGAAGAAGCCTTGCGCATCGGTCTGGCCGACCGGGTTGTTGCGCCCGACGATGTGTACAGCGAAGCGTTGGCACTGGCCAAGCAACTAGCACAGGGGCCGGCACTTGCTTTGCGTGCCGCCAAGCAGGCAATCGACTCGGGCCTGGAAGTCGATCTCAATACCGGTCTTGAAATTGAGCGGCTGCATTTCGCCTCGACCTTTGCCACCGATGATCATTCGATTGGTTTGGCATCGTTTATCGAGAGCGGCCCTGGCAAGGCGCAATTCACGGATCGCTGATTTGTCATGGCCGATGTCACCGCGGCAGAGGTAGAAGCAGCACGCTCTGACCCCAAGCTCGCCAATGTGCTCTATCACGATTGGGAAGCCGGCACATACGACGACAAGTGGAGTATTTCCTACGACCAGCGCTGCATCGACTACGCGCGCGACCGGTTTGACAACGTGGCGGGATCGCAGGGGTGGCCTTACCGAAACGCTCTTGAAGTTGGGTGCGGAACCGGATTCTTTCTGCTCAACTTGAAGCAAGCTGCGGTGCTCGACGACGGTCACGTCACCGATATTTCACCGGGCATGGTCGAGGTGGCACAGCGCAATGCGCAGCAGCTTGGTTTTAGCGTGGAAGGCCGAGTGGCTGATGCCGAGTCGTTGCCCTACGGCGACTGCGAGTTCGATCTGGTCGTGGGGCACGCCGTGCTGCATCACATTCCTGACGTTGAGTTGGCAATTCGTGAGGTGCTTCGAGTGCTCAAGCCCGGAGGCCGTTTCGTTTTTTGTGGCGAACCCACTGCGCGCGGCGATTACATTGCTCGTCGGCTGTCACGTGCCACGTGGTGGGCAGCATCGCGCGCCACCCAGTGGGGCGCTCTGAAGGGCCGATACGGCCGCGACGTTGATGAGCTCGAGCAGTCGTCGCGGGCCGCGGCACTTGAGGCCGTTGTTGATTTGCACACCTTCGACCCCGATCGACTAGCCGCCACATGTATGAGGGCGGGAGCTATTGATGTTCACACTCACACGGAAGAACTCACCGCATCGTGGTTTGGCTGGCCGATACGCACCATCGAGGCAGCTGTGAAGCCCGGAAGCCTGGGTTGGAACTGGGCAAAGTTTGCCTTCACCGGTTGGAAGGGGCTGTCGTGGGTTGATCAGAACGTGCTAGCCCGGGTAGTTCCTGACGAGTTGTTCTACAACGTGGCAGTCACGGGGGTGAAGCCCTAGCCATGGCCCGCGATCCACGTCAGGTTCGAGTGCTCACCCTCGATTCACTTCGTTGGATCGTTCGAAATCGCGCATGGAACTGGTGGTACCTGACGAGGTATTGGCGGTACTTCTGGTTTCGGGCATTCAATCGCCATGTCATCACCGAGGGATTTGTGTTTTTCGGTAAGCGATGTGAGATTTCTGTTCGCAAAGGTTATGGCCGGCTGATCATTGGCCGGTGGGTGCATTTTGGCGACGACAATCGAATTCGAGTACATGAGGGCTCGATGCGCATTGGCGACAAGGTGGTGTTTGGCCGCGACAACACCATTAACTGCTATCTCGATATTGAAATCGGGTCGAAGTGTCTGATCGCCGACTGGGTGTACATGTGCGACTTTGACCACAGATACGACGACCTGACCATCGCGATAAAAGATCAAGGCATCGTGAAATCTCCGGTGCGAATCGGTGCTGATACCTGGATCGGGGTCAAGGCCACGGTCTTACGCGGAACTACCGTTGGTGCGGGGTCAGTGTTAGCCGCTCACACTGTGGCCCGAGGCGACATTGCGCCACTTTCTGTCGTTGGGGGAGTGCCGGGTCGAGTGCTGAAGAATCGAGAGGAAGTCAGCGTGGCCAAAGAAGCCACGCGATTGGCTTTGGCTGATATCGCGCGCAAAACAGCCCAGGCGGCGAGCCAGCCGCGCACTTAACGTGACGGCGTTGGGCGCTCACCGGTGAACACGTTGTGGTCGACAAAGTCAGGTGCCGGCAGAGCTGGCGCTACCAGATCACGTTGCACTGCCCGTTCATACGTCGCCACAGTGGCGTCGGCGATTACCGGCCAAACAAACACCCTGCTCACTCGTTCACGGGCACGTTCGGCGCGGTCGCGCGCTGCCATCGGATGTGCGATCACTTCTGTCAAAGCGCTCATCAGTGCCGGCACGTCGCCGGCGGGCACGGTAAGCCCGGTAACTCCATCAATCACAATGTCGCGCAAGCCGCCGGTTCTCGCGGCAATGACCGGGGTTCCGAGGGCACTTGCTTCAACGGCCACCATGCCGAACGGTTCGTAAATGCTCGGTATGACGGCAACATCAGCAGCAGTGAGGAGCGCCCGCAGATCGGGCTCACTGAGAAATCCAGCGAAGGTAACGGCTGCCTCGATTCCGAGTGATTTAACGCGTTCCCGAAGATCGGCCTCGAGCGGCCCACGTCCGGCGATCACCAACCGCGTCTGGTCGGTAGGCAGCTGGCCGCAAGCATCAATGAGTGTCTGCACCCCCTTTTCCCATGCCAAGCGGCCCGTGAAAACAATCAGCGCCGTGTCATCAGATACCTGCCACGAGGTTCGTGTGGCGTCGCGGGTTGAGAAGTCTGGTTGCCAAACGCTGGGGTCGACCCCGTTCGGAATGCTTGTGATCGAAGCCGAAACTGGGGCGAATGACTTAGCCACCTCGGCGGTCATTGCGCCGCTGCACACGATGATTGAGTCGGCGGCGTGGGTCAGGCGCCACTCGGCGGCGTGAATTGCTCGCGAAAGGTCGCCGACAATCCAGCCCTGATGCCGGCCCGCCTCCGTGGCGTGGATGGTGACAACGAGCGGAAGGTGAGCGGCCTTCGCAATATCGATGCTGGCATCGCCCACCACCCAGTCGTGTGCGTGCACAACATCTGGGCGCCAATGTGTGACCAGCTGCGTACCCGCGTGCGACATCGCCGACTGCATCGAGCTCACCCAAGGCAGCAGGTTGTCAAGCGTGCGCTTCTGCACGTGTGGTTCCTCGTGTGCCCGCACCACGCGAACGCCATCGACAACGTCATCGGAAGCTGTTGTGTGCTCTTCATTATGTTGAGTGAGCACCACTACCTCGTGCCCAAGTTTGACCTGCATGCGAGCAAGATCGTTGACGTGTCGGCCCAAGCCCCCGTACATCACCGGCGGCCACTCCCACGAAATGTGCAGTATTCGCATCAGCGTGCCAATGCCCGGGCATCAAGATGAGCAAACGGTCCGGCATCTTGGCGGTGGCGCTGAGCCAGCCCAAGAGCTGCTCCCACGCGACCAGATTCGATCAAGTCGAGCAACTGATGGGCATTGCGATGATGTTCGCGATGTCGATCGTGCGCGTAGTGCGCCGCGGAGTCTTTAGACACCATGAAAGCCCAATCACTAGAAAGGGCCAGCAGCGTATTGCGAAGCACTTGATCCATCGACTGGTTTCGGGCGACCGGTCGCGGGTCAAACAATTTGTCAACAACGTCGAGTGCTCGAGCCTGCAAGATCTGATTGTCGGTAACAAGGTCGGCCACGGCAGGGCCATTCCATACCCGCCAATCTTTACCTGAACCCCACGAACTTTCTTCGAGGTCGACTCGGCCTTCAACGTGACCTGCATCAATTGCCGACTGCAGCGTGCTCACTGTTACACCGGCTTGGGGTAGCAGACGCAAAACGTGTCCAAGCCAGATTGGGCCTTCATGCCACCAGTGTCCGAACAGTTCGGTGTCGTAGGCAGCCACAACCAGGCCGGGCTTACCCTCGCGCTGATCTCGGATCGTGATCAGGTGCTCGCGCACATGTTCAACGAAATCACGTGCGTCAGCTTCGGCTGCCAAGGCGGCCCGATCAGGGTCGTAGGGGGCCTTGTCGTTTGAAGCGGTATTGGTCACTCGCCAACGCCGAAATCCGTTCTGGTTGTCGATTGAACCGAAGTCGCGGTACCACGCCCCGCCGGGGTAACCCTTGCGCGGACTCCATACGCGGTAACTGATGTCAAGGTCACGGGCAAATGCCACAACAGGCGAATCGCCAACCGTGTGCGCCGATTCAGTTGATGCGCCGACATGTCTTACGGCGGGGCCATCGACGAGAAAATGTGTCACACCGGCAGTCGAGTAAATCTCCTCAATTCCCGGCCGGTAGCCGCACTCGGGTGCCCAGATACCCGCGGGCTTGTGCCCCAGTCTCGATCGAGAATCGTCGAGGCCAACGCCGAGTGCAAACGCCGCCATTCGCTCGTCGAGCAAAGGCATGAACGGATGCGTTGCCGGTCCGCCAAGAAGTTCGATCACCCTGTTGTCGGCAAGAGGCCGCAACGCAGCGCTCGCACCACGACTCCAACGGCGATCGAAGGAGGCGAGGGCTTGCTGGCTCGCTAGGTGTTCGCGCGCGGCAACGTCGCGCGCTTGGGCGCTGCGATCGCTAGCCAGCCCAAGGGCCCGGGCAGACCAAAAGCCAAGCCAGGTTTGCTCCTGATCAAGGCAGTACCGATCGTCGAGTTGGGCGGCAAGCACCGGCGTTAATGCCAAAGTGAGTAAATCCTGGTGTCCCTCATCGGCCAAGTCGTATAACAGGTCAACGAGCGGCAGATATGAGGTCGACCAGGCTTGGTATAGCCACTCTTCACCGACGGGCCACGAGCCCTGGTGGGCCAGCCATGGCAGGTGGGTGTGTAGCACTAGGCAGAAGCGGCCAATGGGATCACTCATCTTGGCTCTAGCGTGGCAGGCCGGCACATATCGTCGTGGCAATACCCCCCTTCGGCCCTTTCATAGGGCACAATCTGCCCTATGACTATCAACAATTCAGGCATTGTCGCGGGTTGGTACGCCGACCCCGCTTCCACCGACAAGATGCGCTATTGGGACGGTTCGGCCTGGACCGAGCAGACCGCGCCGCTAGCTGCTGCCCAAGCTGCCCAACCGGTTGTGCAGCAGGTCGCAGCCCCGGTTGTGCCGCCCGTCGCACCAGTGATTCCTCCCGCGGTTCCTGAGGTGCAATACGCGCAGACTGCTGTCATCGAAACGGCGACGGCATACGTCGAGCCCGCGCAGGCTGCCTCGGCGCCGGTGGCTGGTTCGCCCGCTGCCGCTGCCGCTCCGTTCATGGGCAGCACCCAAGATCTCAGTGGATTCGCCGCTGCGCAGGTAGCGGCACCCGCAGCTGTGCCGGCTGTCGTTGGCGCCCCTCCGGTTGTGAACATCACCGGTGACCCGCGAGTGTCAGATCCTGCCTTGGCGAAGACGGCTCGTAGCGTGTCGACGATTTTGCGCATTGTTGGCTGGGTTGCCTTGATCATTGGCATCCTCGGTGCCGTGGGTGTTCTGGTGGCGGGCACTCAGGTCGAGAACGGCCTGATCGCGGCGATTCCAGCGGCCGTTGGAGTGCTCATTGGCGGAATTCTGGCCTGGACGCTCTGGAACCTCGGCTCGGTTGTCGCGCATTACATTGCCAATCGCTCGGCGTAAATAGCGCAAGCTGGGTGGTTGTGAGGCTGATCACCGTCTGCTCCGATATCGCATTCGGATACATGCGAGTAGCATCGTGGAACGACCAGTGGGGTCGATTTCAGGAGGTTCGCAGAGCGCATGAAGATTGTGGTGTGCATCAAGCAGGTTCCCGATAGTTGGGCCGACAAGAGGCTTCAAGACGGCGACTCCACGCTAGATCGAGCGTCTGTTGACCGGGTACTCAACGAGCTTGACGAGTATGCGGTTGAAGCCGCGCTGCAGCTGATTGAAGCTCAGGGTGGCGAGATCACGGTGTTGACGATGGGCCCCGCCGATGCCAGCGAGGCCATCCGCCGAGCGCTGTCTATGGGCGCCGATGCCGGTATCCACCTACTCGACGATGGCCTGCACGGCTCTGATGCAATCGCTACGTCGTACGCCTTGGCTGAGGTTCTCAAAGCCCAAGAATTCGACCTCGTGATGTTCGGTTGCGAATCAACTGACGCCAAAATGAGTGTGATTCCGGCAATGGTCGCCGAGCGCCTCGGTCTGCCCCAACTCACCTTTGCCAACGCGATCGCAGTTGATGGCTCGACGGTGAAAATTCAGCGGGTCACCGATTACGGCTACGACGAAGTCGAGGCCACCGGGCCGGCCGTGGTGTCGATGGTCGAAAAGAGCAACGAGCCGCGCTACCCATCGTTCAAGGGAATCATGGCGGCCAAGAAAAAGCCGGTGCAGACATTGAGTTTGGCCGAGGCTGGGCTTGACGCCAGTCAGGTAGGTCTGTCGCAGGCGTGGAGCATGGTCGATTCGTTCGCCGCCCGTCCGCCTCGTGAAAAGGGAACCATCGTTGAAGACGGTGGCGACGGTGGCGTGAAAATCGCCGAGTACTTGTCCACACAGAAGTTCATCTGAGGGAGCAACACATGACACAGATCCTCGTTCTTGTTGACCATCAGGCCGGCGAAATCAAGAAGGTCACATTCGAACTGCTCACGCTGGCTCATCGCCTGGGTAGCGCGGCGGCTGTGTGGGTTGGGCCCGGAGTCGATGTAGGCGCCCTGGCCGAATACGGTGCCGAAACCGTGTACGTCGCCGATTCGGCGGAATTTGTCGATCATCCTGTTGCACCCAAGGTCGACGTTTTGGCAGCGCTCATTGCCGAGCATTCGCCTTCGGCAGTGCTGGTGGCATCAACGGCAGAGGGTAAGGAAGTCGCCGGACGACTCGCGGTGCGAACAGGTTCAGGTGTTATCACCGACGCGGTCGACGTCGATGCCGACTTCACCGCCACCCAGTCGGTGTTCGGCGGTGCAACAGTGGTGAAGTCGAAGATCACCCACGGAACTCCGATCATCACCGTTCGCCCCAATGCCACAGCCCCTGAGGCCAGTGCCGGTGCCGGAACCCGCAGCGACGTAGCCGTGGCTCTAGCTGATTCGTCGACCAAGGCCCGCATCACCAATCGCGTTGTGGCTCAAAAGGGTGGGCGCCCAGAACTCACAGAGGCGGCAATCGTGGTTTCTGGCGGCCGTGGAGTCGCGAGCCCCGAGGGCTTCGGCGTCATTGAGGGATTGGCCGATGCGCTTGGCGCAGCGGTCGGTGCCTCGCGAGCCGCCACCGACGCTGGTTGGTACCCGCACCAATTTCAGGTAGGTCAGACCGGAAAGACCGTCTCGCCGCAGTTGTACATCGCCAACGGAATTTCTGGTGCCATTCAGCATCGTGCTGGCATGCAGACGTCAAAGACCATCGTCGTTGTGAACAAAGATCCGGAAGCACCCATCTTTGATCTAGCCGACTTTGGCGTTGTGGGCGACTTGTTTGCGGTCGTTCCGCAACTGACCGATCAAGTAACTGCTCGCAAAGGTTGATCCTTAGGCGCGAAATTCCAGACCACGTGCTGGATTTGGGACAGAATGTCGCAGTGATGTCTCGGGAGATCAGCCGATGATCTTCCCGACAATCGAGTTCGCGATTTTCTTCGGGCTCGTACTGACAGCTTCATGGCTGCTCATGCCGAATCCGAAGTACTGGAAGCCGTTCATGCTGGCGGCCTCGCTGTTCTTCTACGGGTTTGTTGATGCGCGCTGGGTGCTCTTATTGCTGTTTTCTATCGTGGCCAATCAGGTTGCGGCCACGCTGATTTCTCGCTCTGATTCGGCTTCACGGCGTAAACAGTTTTTGATCGCCATCGTGGTCGTTGACCTAGGCATCCTTGGGGTGTTCAAGTACTTCGACTTCTTTGCCGGGTCGTTGAATTCAGTGCTAAACAAGGTTGGGCTGGGTGCCCCTCTTCCACTGCTTGAACTTGTACTTCCGATCGGAATCTCCTTTTTCACGTTCCAGGCAATTTCGTATGTGGTCGATGTTCATCATGGAGTGGCCCGGTTGGCTAAGCCGATCGACTTTGCCGTGTACCTGTCGTTCTTTCCGCACGTGGTCGCCGGACCAATCGTTCGCGCCCGCGAGTTCATTCCGCAGTTGGCCACCCCGCGAAGCCCGCGCAATCTGCCGGCAGTACCCGCCCTGTTTTTGATCTTGGGTGGGCTATTCAAGAAGATCGTCATCGCAGATTTTCTGGCGACGACCATCGTCGATCCGGTCTTCGCTACGCCAGCGGCCTATTCGTCGGCCGACACCGCAGTAGCGGTATATGGCTATGCGGCCCAGATTTATTGCGACTTCAGCGGCTACACCGACATCGCGATTGGCTTGGCGATGCTGTTGGGCTTTCGCTTTCCGCAAAACTTTGCCTCGCCCTATGCCTCAACGAGCCTGCAGGAATTCTGGCGTCGTTGGCATATGACCCTGTCGCGTTGGTTGCGTGATTACGTCTACATCCCTCTCGGCGGTAATCGCAAAGGCCGTCGTCGCACCTACGTGAATCTGATGATCACGATGTTGCTCGGCGGGTTGTGGCACGGTGCGTCGTGGACGTTTGTGATCTGGGGCGGAATTCATGGCAGTGGTCTGGCGATAGAGCGCTGGTGGCAAGAGTGGCGTGCTGCGGGTGGGCGACCCACGAACGAGAGTCCTGAGGATGTAGCGCTCAGCACAGCGACCCGCCGTCGATCGTGGTCATGGCCCGCGCGGCTGCTGGCCTGGTTCGTCACATTCAATGTCGTGTGTCTGGCGTGGATCTTCTTTCGATCACCTGACCTTGAAACTGCTGGGTCGGTTCTGGGTGGCCTATTCACCCGCTGGGGCGAGGAGAATCAGCTCGTAACTCCTGTTGTGTTGCTGGCTGTTCTTGTGGCAATTGGCACGCAATTCTTGCCCTCGAAGGTCACACGAACGCTCGAGCGGGTGTTTGGCCGAATTCCGACCCTCGCTCAGGGAATCATCGTGGGCTTGCTGATCGTCCTTATGGTGACACTCGTGGGAGATCAAGGCGTCGCGCCATTTATCTATTTCCAGTTCTGATGCGGGGATCTGACCCAAAGGTGAGCGAGAATCGAACTGAAGCACGAGGAAGGAGGGGCGGTGAGTGAGTCGCCGAACACGACGCCTGAGTCGATGAGTGAATCGACCCCAGGGGAGAGTTCCGCGCACACTTCGGCCGCTCGCACTGACCACGAAACCACCTACCATCCGGCCTTCAAAACATCTCAGGCAGCGGGGCTTCCGGCGGGCAAGGTGCTATTGGTTGTGCTGGTCGCCATGCTCGTGGCGGGCCTGTTGAACTCGGGGTGGATGGTTCGCACTGCCGAAGGTATGCGGCCCGGGCTCGGGCGCACCATGGTGACAACCGTGGCGGTGCCGGTTGACTTCGTGGCAACCAAACTGGCACTTGATCGTCCGCGGCAAGGTATCGACGCAGCGCTCGGGCGAACACCTGCCTCAGCCGGCGATGACGAAATTGAGCTGGTGCAGCCAACCAATGACTCGGCCGAGTTGGCAGTTGCCGGAGCGGTGGCGCCGCTAATCCACACCGCGCCTGTTCGCGTGGCTCATCCCACGGTTGCTAAGCCGCTCAATGTGCTGGTGATTGGTGACTCGCTTTCGACCTACACCGGTCAGCGACTGCAAGAACTATTGCTACAGAAGCACTTGGGGAAGGTGAAGGTTACGTGGCGAAACGGTACCGGTCTGGCAACGCCACAGTTTTTCAATTGGCCCGCATGGGCGAAGGCACAGATCCAAGCGACCAAGCCACAGGCAGTCTTCGTGCTACTCGGAGGCAATGACAACCAAGACATGCAACGCAAGTCGCAGTACTTTGCACGGGGAACCCCTGAATGGCAGGCCGAGTATCAGCGGCGAGTCGGAGTGGTGATGCAGTCGATCATCGAACAGGGGGTTGATCGGGTGTATTGGTCGGGGCCGCCGACTGCCAAGAAAGCCAACGACAACGGCTTCTACCACCAGCTAAACCTCGCGGCGGCCAAGGCGGCGCCCGCTGTTCCTGGCGCTCGTTACATCGATCTTGCTGGGCCCACATCGCTCAATGGGCAGTGGCTTGATGTGTTGGCCTTCAATAACGAGGCCTTCAATGCCCGAATGGGTGATGGCTTCCACTGGAGTTGGCGAGCCGCGCAAATCACCTCAAGGCTCTGGGCCGATGCGATGGAAAAAGACTACGGACCCCTGTACGACCACTAGGCATTGGGCGCTTCGCTGGAAGTCACCGTAGACTTTGCGTCGTGACGTACCTTGACCATGCAGCCTCTACGCCGATCAGGCCTGAGGCACTCGCGGCCATGACTGCGGCTTACGCGATCACCGGTAACGCGTCGAGCCTGCATGCCTCTGGTCGTCAGGCCCGCAAACTCGTTGAAGAAGCACGCGAAACCATTGCTGGTGCCTTGGGCTGTCGACCGGGTGAAGTGATTTTCACGTCAGGCGGCACTGAAAGCGACAACCTCGCTATCAAGGGGTTGTTCTGGGCGCGTCGGGCCGGCGATCAGCGGCGCATACAGGTGATCACGTCATCGGTTGAACATCACGCGGTTCTTGATCCTGTTGAGTGGCTTGGCACCCACGAAGGTGCCGTCGTGCAACTAATCCCGGTTGATTCACATGGTCAAATCGACGTTGACGCATTGCGAGAAATGGTGGCGGCCGACCCCGGTTCAGTCGCACTGATCAGTGTGATGGCAGCCAACAACGAGGTCGGAACCGTGCAACCCCTCAACGAGGTGGTGGCAATCGCTTCAGAACACGGCATTCCCGTTCATTGCGATGCGGTGCAGGCGGCCGGAGTTCTTGATCTGAACTTTGCTATCGACGGCATCGACGCCCTCACTGTGAGCAGTCACAAGGTGGGTGGTCCCCATGGCGTTGGTGCCCTCGTAGCTGCCCGGGGCGTGGCGATTGAAGCACTCTTGCACGGTGGCGCGCATGAACGGAGTCGGTCCGGAACTCTTGATGCGCCGGCAATCGCAGGATTCGCCGCCGCACTCATTGCTGCGGTAGACCAACGAGAACAAACTGTGGCGCGCATCGAAGTTTTGCGCGACTCGCTCATTAAGGGCGTGCGCCACGTCGTGCCCGACGCTGTACTTCAGGGCGACCCTGTGGCATCAGGTCGCCTGCCGGGCAATGCTCACTTCTCGTTTCCCGGTTGCGAAGGTGATGCGTTACTGATGTTGCTCGATGCGCGTGGCATCGAATGTTCTACGGGTTCGGCCTGCACCGCCGGAATTCCTGAACCTTCGCATGTGCTGTTAGCCATGGGAGTTGACCCTGAACTTGCTCGCGGTTCACTGAGGTTCTCACTAGGTTCTACCTCGACGCAGGCCGATGTTGATGCTCTAATCGAGGCTCTTCCTGCCGCTGTTGATCGCGCCCGCAGGGCAGGGCGCCCCCGCATCCGCATATCGTCGGAGGCGTAATGCGCGTCATTGCTGCGCTCTCTGGCGGCGTCGATTCTGCCGTTGCCGCAGCGCGAGCAATCGATGCCGGTCATGAGGTGGTCGGCATCCACCTCGCGCTAACCCCCGACCCCGCGCAATTTCGCGAGGGCGGTCGCGGTTGCTGCTCGTTGGAAGATGCCCGCGATGCGCGTCGGGTGGCCGATGTGCTCGGAATCGCCTACTACGTCTGGGATCTCGCAGAGCAATTTCAGGCCGATGTGATCGACGACTTTGTTTCCGAATACCTCGCTGGTCGTACTCCGAACCCGTGTCTGCGCTGCAACGAGCACATCAAGTTCTCGGCCGTTCTCGATCGCGCAATCGACCTCGGTTTCGACGCGGTCGTTACCGGCCATTACGCCCAGCGCGAGGTTCGCGACGATGGTGTTGTCGAACTGCACAGGGCGGTCGACGCAACCAAGGATCAGTCGTATGTGTTGGCAGTACTTGAACAGTGGCAACTTCAGCGGTCGCTGTTTCCGCTTGGCGCTGATCCCAAGACGGCTATTCGCGACGAGGCGCTAGAGCGCGGACTACTGGTGGCCGATAAGCCCGACAGCCACGACATTTGTTTTGTAGCCGACGGTCGTACGCAACAATTCTTGCGTGATCGAATTGGCCCGCGTGAGGGTGATTTCGTTGATGCCGAAACGGGCCAGACACTAGGTCGCCACGACGGCACGTTTGGCTTCACCGTGGGCCAGCGCCGTGGTGTGACCATCGAGCGTCCGCGCGCTGATGGCGCCCCTCGCTATGTGGTGGGGCTTGATGCGTCAACACAAACCGTTCTGGTCGGACCCGAATCGCTGCTTCGCGTTGATGTGATCGACGCCGCCAATGCTCGATGGACCATAGAGCCCGCCCACAATGGGGCTGAGCTTGCTGTGCAGGTGAGAGCGCACGGTGACACGACGCCGGCAACGGTTCAGTTCAATGAATCAGGCCTGCGCTTGACTTTGCAGTCACCTGAGCGCGGCATTGCCGCTGGCCAGACCGCGGCCATGTACGCCGGAACTCAAGTTGTGGGTTCGGCGACAATCACGGGCGCTTCGCGCTCGCGCGCCTGAGCGGTATCGGTGCCGGAGTTGCCCAACCGAACTTCAAAGCTGCGATGCGCAACGCGCTCGACACGACAAGCGTTGCGGTCACGCACAGCCAAACTGTGCCGCCCAATTCAAAAATCACCACATAGGTAACCGCGCCTGCAAATGCAGCAGCCCCGTAGAGGGTGCCGGGGGCGAAGGCTTCGGGTCGATCGCGACACAGGATGTCGCGCAAAACTCCGCCACCAATGCACGACACAACGCCAACGAAAATCACGGCAACCGGCGCAAGCCCAAGTAGCAGTGATTTCTGAACGCCGATTACCACCCAGACTCCGATGAGCAGGGTGTCGACCACGGCCATCACGGGCTCGAAATGAACCACCGCCTTGGCAAAGATCGTGCCGATGGTCGCGGCAAACAGTGCGTACAACAGCAGTTGTGGGCTCACCAAGAAGGTTGGAATTCCTGAGTTCAGTAAGACATCTCGGATGGCACCCCCGCCAACGGCGGTGCACACGGCAACGGCCAGCACCCCCATCACGTCGAGTTGTTTTCGGCTTGCGTGCAGGGCGCCCGATAAGGCACCAGTTGTGCAGGCCATCGCTTCAATGGGGCCCGGCAGATTCAACACTTTGCTCGGACCATCGGCCGCGGCGGGCACGTTCTCGGCAAGAGTGCTGACCAGATGGGCCAGCGAAATCACCACGTCCATTCGTCGACCTCGGGCATTGCCTTCGGGGCACCAGGTTCGGGTAGGCCAAGTCGATCCCACACGGCATCGCTGATGTCACGGGTTGGTTGGGTGCTCCAACCCCGCCAGATCGCCAGCATGCGCACCGCAAAGACGACGCAAACTGTGATCACCTGTTCAAGGCCAGAGGGCAGTTCGGTGAATTGGAAAGTGAGAGTGAAAACGATCGCCCCAACGAATGCTGCTGCGCCGTTGATCACGCCCGGTCGAAGCAAGTTCGGTGACTGGCCGGCCAAAACATCGCGTAACACGAGCCCGCCAGTTGCTGCGAGGGTTCCAAGGAAAATCGCGCTCAAGGGCGGAAGTTGCAGACTCACGGCGGCGTCGACCCCGAGACACACCAAGAAGCCCATAGCCAAAGCGTCTAAGGCCATGAGCAACGGGTACGAGCGGCTGAGCAGATGGGCGAAAAAGAATCCGGCGACCGCGGCGACCGACGTGCCAATCAAGTACTTGGGTTCTTGCAGAAACAGGGGAGTGCCGTTGAGTAACAGTAATTCCAGAAGCATTAGGCCGCCGAGGCCCTGGGCGAATGCCAGACCAAACACTCCAACGGGGTCGAATCCGCGTTTCACTGCGAATTCGGCACCGACCAGACTGCCTGTGACAACCGCAGCAAGGCGAGTCCATTCGGGCAGCGTGAGGCCCATCAGCCATGAGTTATCGACGGCCAAGAGACTCACGGGATCGACGATAGTCTTCGACCATGATCGCGGCAGCAGGAGTTACAGGATCAGGGCCGTGTGTTGAAACCAATGTCATCGAGACGATGCGGGTTATCGCTGGTGAGTTAGGTTCCGCCCCGCACCTGCCGTACGTGCCAATACTCCCTGAGCGTGGGCCAGGTGGTGACGCCGTGGGTCGAACTGTAGGCGCCGTGAGTGCAGTGAGTTCATCATTTTCGGTAGCAACCACACCTGACGGTTGGCGAATCGCCGGTGCCGATACTCGCGATATGCGGCGAGCTCGATCGTGGCTTGGTGAAGATCTTGACGCCGCACAGCAGCAACTGGACGGTTTCGATCGCACGATGGTCGTTTCACTGGTCGGGCCGTGGAGCCTCGCGGCGGCGATCGAGTTGACCACCGGTCATCGACTCGTGAGAGATCACATGGCCGTGCTCGATCTCACTCAAGCGCTGGCGCAGGCGGCGAGCGACTATGTCGCCCAAGTGCGCGCGCGGCTTCCAGGGGCGACCATCGTGCTGCGCCTCGACGAACCGATGCTCGGCGCAGTGATGCAAGGCTCGATTGCAACGCCAAGTGGGCTCGATCGTTATCGTGCGATTTCTGATCAGGTGGCTTCTGAGCGTTTAGCGACTGTGGTGGAGGCCGCTGGGGTTGACGTGCTGTTAGGGCTGTCGCCAGTTGCTACCCCCTTGGCCCAGGCAATGGCTATGGCCGCGCCCAGTGGAAGTTCGGGGGTGGTGTTCGACTTCGACTCGTGGAATCGATCTCGCGATACCGACACGATGGGCCAGTTGATTGAAGCTGGTGGAATCGCAGTGTTGGCACTCGCACTGCCGGCCAGGGCCTCAACAGTGTCAGTGGTGCGCGATAACGTTGAAGCAGTCACTAGGTGGTGGAGCGAGTTGGGGTTTGCGCCCGACGACCTCACCATGTCGGTGGCAATTCAGCCGGGTAGTTCATCCACACCATCAGGAGAACTGGTGCGCGAATTCGAGGCGCTGCGCGCAATCTCAGCGGCGCTACGTGACGAGCAGGAGCAAGGCCGTGACTAAGGCGGGCGAGCCCCAACTTCTGGCTGAGGCTGCCCACGCTCGCTGGGTTGAACTTGTCGAGTTGATTGAAGAGGCGCGAACTCGCTATTACGGCGACGATCAACCGACACTGTCTGACGACGAATACGACCGCGCCTTTGGCGAATTGGTTGATCTTGAACAGCAGTTTCCGCAGTTCGCCTCGGCTGACTCGCCCACTCAGAGTGTGGGCGGTAGCGCCACTGAGATGTTCGAGCCGGTCGTGCACCTGCAACGAATGCTCAGCCTCGACAATGCGTTTTCGGCTGAAGAAGTGTCGGCTTGGGCAGGCCGGGTTGAAGGCGGCCTGCATGAGTTGCCGGCGATGCTGTGCGAGTTAAAAATCGATGGTCTGGCGGTTGACCTGGTGTATGTGAACGGGCGACTAAAATCGGTGGCTACCCGTGGTGATGGGCGCGTGGGTGAAGATGTGTCGCTCAACGCCCAGTACATCGAGGCAATTCCAAGTCAGTTGACCGGCGGTACCAAGGCGCATCCGATTCCTGATCTGGTTGAGGTGCGTGGCGAGGTCTACTTTCCGGTGGCGCAATTCAATGAACTTAACGAGCAAATGTTGGCCGACGGTTTGCCTGCGTTCGCCAATCCACGCAACGCCGGTGCCGGCTCCCTTCGGCAGCGAATCGATCGGCGAAATGAAGAAGTCGAGGCCGCGACCGCGAAATTGGCTGAGGCCCGCGCATCAGGGTCAGGGGCCGAGCGAGCAGAAGCGACGTTGGTGCGCGTTACCGCAGAGCGAGATCGTGCTCTTGCCCGACTTCGCCGACTGCAATTAATCGTGCACGGCGTTGGCCAATGGCAAGGTCACGAGCCGGCAACTCTCAGCGAGGCCTACGACGCGCTCAAGGGTTGGGGATTGCCAACCTCTGACCGCGCCAAGGTGGTCAACGGGTTAGTCGAGGTGCAGCAGTTCATCGACTATTACGGCGAGCATCGCCATGATGTCGAGCACGAGATCGATGGGGTGGTAGTTAAAGTCAACGAACTCGGCGCGCAAGGTCGGCTCGGCTCTACCGCTCGGGCCCCGCGCTGGGCGATCGCCTACAAGTACCCTCCCGAGGTTGTGCGCACTCGACTCCTAGACATTCGTGTCGGAGTTGGTCGTACCGGTCGGGTCACGCCCTACGCGGTCATGGAACCCATTCGCGTGGCAGGTTCCACAGTCGAAATGGCGACATTGCACAACGCCTCTGAGGTTGAACGTAAGGGCGTTTTGATCGGTGATCTGGTGTTTTTGCGTAAGGCCGGCGACGTGATTCCTGAAGTGATCGGCCCGGTGGTGGCCGCGCGCGACGGTAATGAGCGGTCCTTCGTGATGCCAACGCATTGCCCCGAATGCGGCACCGCTCTCGCACCAGAGAAAGAGGGTGACGCCGACATTCGCTGCCCGAACCAGCAGTCGTGCCCAGCACAATTGCGCGAACGGCTATTTCATATTGGTTCGCGAAATGCGCTCGATATCGAGGGTTTGGGTTATCAGGCGGCCGCGGCCCTTCTCGATGATGGGCTGGTTACCGACGAAGGCGATTTATTTGCTCTCACGCCCGATGACCTAATTGGGTCGGCGTACTTCACTAAGGCGGCCAAAGACGGCACTCGCGAGCTGACCGCTAACGCGCTCAAACTGCTCGAACAACTGGGCGTGGCCAAGAATCGACCGCTCTGGCGGGTGCTCGTGGCTTTGTCGATCCGGCACGTGGGCCCCACCGCCGCGCAGGCGCTTGCCCGAGAATTGCGCGATCTTGAGGTAATCGGCGCAACAGCCCCCGACCAGCTCGCATCGGTTGAAGGTGTTGGCGCGACCATTGCCGAATCAATTCACGACTGGTTCGAGGTCGATTGGCATAAAACCATCATCGACAAGTGGGCTCAGGCAGGGGTAGTGATGGTCGATGCCTCGGTCGACAGCGGCCCGCGGCCCCTCGAAGGACTCACCTTCGTGATCACCGGAACTCTGCCGACCCTTACCCGCGACCAAGCAACCGAAGCCGTTCAGGTGGCTGGGGGCAAAGTGACCTCGTCGGTATCGAAGAAGACCGACTATGTGGTTGCAGGTGAAAACGCAGGCTCAAAATACGAGAAGGCGTTGAGTTTGGGTGTGCCGATTGTCGATGAAGCTGGCTTACAAGCCTTGATTGACGTACCGCCCTCTGGCCGTGCCTAATCGCCCACTCGCCGCCTCCTAGGATGGTGGCATGTCCATTTCTCGCGACGAGGTCGCCAAGCTCGCCCACTTGGCGCGCCTTGACCTTCAGGCTGACGAGCTCGACCACTACGCCGAGCAGCTCGACGTGATTCTGGCCTCCGTTGCCCGCGTGGCCGAGGTGGCCGCGGCTGACGTGCCAGCGACCAGCCATCCGATTCCGATGACCAACGTGCTTCGCCCCGACGTGCCGCGCACCTCGTTGACTTCGCAGGAGGCGCTCTCGGGCGCGCCGTCGGCACAAGAGGGGCGCTTTCGAGTGCCTCGGATTCTGGACACCGAATGAGCAACGAACATCTGACCCGCCTGAGCGCGGCTGAGTTGTCGCAGGTTTTGTCTTCGCGCGAGGTATCGGCCGTTGAGGTCACTCGAGCACACCTCGATCGAATCGCGTCGGTTGATCCTAGTGTGCATGCCTTCTTACACATCGACGATGAGGGTGCGCTTGCCTCGGCTAATGCAGTAGATGCCAAGCGAGCTGCAGGTGAAGCCCTCGGCCCGCTGGCCGGAGTTCCGCTGGCCCTCAAAGATGTGATGGCCATGCGCGGAGTTCCGACTACGTGCGGTTCGAAGGTGCTCGAAGGTTGGCGCCCGCCCTACGACGCCACGGTGGTTTCGCGACTACGCGCCGCCGATGTGGTGATTCTGGGCAAGACGAATATGGATGAATTCGCGATGGGCTCATCGACCGAGCACTCGGCGTATGGCCCCACTCGAAATCCGTGGGATCTCGATCGAATCCCCGGTGGCTCAGGTGGTGGTTCGGCTGCTGCGCTGGCTGCCTTCGAGGCGCCTCTGGCAATCGGCACCGACACCGGTGGGTCGATTCGTCAGCCTGCTGCCGTCACGGGCACTGTTGGTGTGAAGCCCACCTACGGCGCAGTGTCGCGCTACGGATTGGTGGCTCTGGCTTCATCACTGGATCAGGCCGGCCCGTGCGCTCGATCGGTCGAAGACGCCGCAATGTTGCACGCGGTGATCGCCGGTTACGACCCCCTCGACTCAACGTCGATCAATGAGCCCGTGCCGTCGGTGCTTGAAGCCGCCCGTCGCGGCGATGTGCGCGGGCTGAAGATCGGGCTCGTGAAAGAACTGTCGGGCGAGGGCTATCAAGCGGGGGTTACCCAGCGGTTCAATGAGGCCGTTGAGATTTTGACCGGGCTTGGCGCTGAAGTCGTTGAGGTGTCGTGCCCCCACTTCGACTATGCGCTCGCCGCGTACTACCTAATCTTGCCCAGTGAGGCCTCAAGCAACCTCGCCCGCTTCGACGGCATGCGCTTTGGCCTTCGCGAGGGCGACGATGGCGACAACGGAGTTGAGCAGGTGATGTCGCTGACTCGCGAAGCTGGTTTCGGTGCTGAGGTTAAGCGCCGCATCATGATCGGCACCTACGCGCTATCGAGCGGCTACTACGACGCCTACTACGGCCAAGCGCAGAAAGTGCGCACTCTGATTCAGCGCGACTTCGCTGCCGCGTTTGAAAAAGTCGATCTGCTGGCTTCGCCAACCGCACCCACCACCGCGTTCCGTATTGGCGACAAGGTCGATGATCCGCTGGCCATGTACCTCAATGATGTGGCGACGATTCCGGTGAACTTGGCCGGAAATTGCGCGATGTCACTGCCCATCGGGCTAGCACCCGAAGACTCACTTCCGGTTGGCTTGCAATTTATGGCCCCAGCTAAGGCCGACGACAGGCTGTACAACGCTGGTGCTGCACTTGAGGCGGCACTGAAAGATCGATGGGGACACCTGCTGATTGAGGAGGCTCCGGCGCTATGAGCACCGTCACCGATCCAGTACTCGATTTTGATCGCGCACTTGAAATTTTTGACCCCGTGATGGGTCTTGAAGTTCACGTCGAGTTGAACACAAACACGAAGATGTTTTGTGGCTGCTCAACGGTGTTCGGCGGTGAGCCAAACAGTCAGGTGTGCCCGGTGTGCCTTGGTCTGCCTGGTTCGCTGCCCGCCGTGAACGCCAAGGCGGTTGAGTCGGCGATTCGCATCGGGCTAGCGCTGAACTGCCAGATCGCCTCATGGTGCCGATTCGCGCGCAAGAACTACTTCTATCCCGATATGCCCAAGAACTTCCAGACCTCGCAGTACGACGAGCCGATCTGCTTCGGCGGCTATCTCGATGTTCAGGTGCCTACGGCGCAAGGTGTTCAGACCGTTCGGGTTGAAATCGAGCGCGCACACATGGAAGAAGACACCGGTAAAGCCACCCATGTCGGTGGTGCTACGGGTCGAATTCAAGGCGCTGACTACTCGCTCGTCGACTACAACCGCGCGGGTATTCCGCTGATCGAAATCGTCACCAAACCCATCGAAGGGGCCGGAATTTATGCGCCCGAGGTGGCCAAGGCATATGTTGCCGCGTTACGTGATTTGTTGCGGTCACTGGATGTGTCGGATGTGCGCATGGAGCAGGGTTCGCTGCGCTGCGATGTGAACCTGTCGCTGCGTCGCTCGCCAACTGACGAGTTCGGTACTCGCTCAGAAACCAAGAATGTGAATTCACTTCGTTCGGTTGAACGGGCTGTTCGATACGAAATCGGTCGGCAGGCGGCTCTGCTCGAAGCTGGTGGCAAGGTGCACCAAGAGACGCGCCATTGGCACGAAGACACCGGGGTTACCACCGGTGGCCGGTCGAAGGAACAAGCAGAGGATTACCGCTATTTTCCTGAGCCAGATTTGGTGCCAATCGCTCCAGATGTTGCATGGGTTGAAGAACTTCGGGCCACCCTGCCAGAAAACCCGGGCAGTCGCCGGTTGCGTTTGGCTGCCGAATGGGGTCTGACTGATTTCGAAATCGACTCGGTGATCAACGCCGGAGTTCTTGACCTGGTGGTGGCCACGGTTGCCGCGGGTGCCGATCAGGTGGGCGCCCGTAAGTGGTGGATGGGTGAACTGTCGCGCATTGCCAACGAGCAAGGTATTGAGCCCGAGGCACTGTCGATTACGCCCGCCGAGGTCGCCCGGCTAGAAGCACTGATCGCCGATGGTGCGCTCAACGACAAGCTCGCTCGTCAGGTCATTGAGGGTGTTCTTGCAGGTGAAGGCGATCCCGATGCCGTTGTTGCTGCGCGCGGTTTGGCTGTTGTGAGCGACGATGGTCCGCTATTGGCGGCAATCGATGACGCCATCGAGGCCAATCCCGATGTCGTCGAGAAGATCAAGGGCGGAATTCTTCCGGCGTCGGGTGTGATCATCGGCGCCGTCATGAAGGCGACTAAGGGACAAGCCGACGCGGCGCGCGTTCGTGAACTGCTTTTCGAGCGACTCGGCGTTGCCCCGGAGTAACCGCTAGTAGCGGGTGCCCGTGGCAGGCGGCAGGTTTGTCAGAGTGTGCATCTGCTCGTCAGTCAGCACGATGGTGTCGGCGGCGGCATCTTCGTGAAGATGTTGCATATTGCGGGTGCCCGGAATCGGAATGATGTTCGGCGCCAACTGCAGCAGCCAAGCCAACGCGATCTGCGCGAGGGTGGCCTCGTGGGCTGCTGCAATCGGTCGGATCACCTCAAGTAGAGCCTGATTCGCCACGAGAGCTTCTGGGCTGAAGCGCGGGTTCGTGGCCCGGTAATCGCCCTTGGCGAACACGTGGTCTGCTGCCATCGTGCCGGTCAGAAATCCGCGGCCGACCGGCGAGAAGGCCAGGAAGGTGACGTTGTTTTCTGTGGTCCACGGCAAAACATCGTCGGCCCAAGCGCGGGTCCATAGTGACAACTCGCTCTGAACAACAGCGACGGGCTCGATCGCATGCGCGATTTGAATCTGCTCGAGGGTTGCCTCTGAAATTCCGAGCGAGCGCACTTTGCCGGCTCGCTTAAGTTCGACCATGGCCCCCCACGATTCCTCAACGGGAACGTCAGGATCGACTCGGTGCAGTTGAAAAACGTCAATGACATCGGTCTGTAGTCGGCGCAGCGATTCATCGCATTCTTTGATGATGTGCTCGGGCTGACCGTTGTTCACGCGACCGCCGCCTTCGGTGGCATAGAGCCCGCATTTGCTCGCCAGCACGAAAGTGTCGCGCCGATCGTGCATCGCTTGACCCACGAGGCTCTCGTTGTGT